>ERZ650309.800-NODE-800-length-15068-cov-5.495770_pt1 | contig 15068 bp, 18 predicted proteins | sample MGYA00376245_ERZ650309 | MGnify/ENA primary metagenome ERZ650309 (study PRJEB26733, sample SAMN07839294) | wastewater metagenome | biome: urban; feature: wastewater treatment plant; material: waste water | place: USA: North Carolina | collected 2016-04-26 ...
GGCGATCGCGTCGTGCGGATGACGGGTGTCTTCCGGAGCGCCGACCATCGCCCTGCCGGTCCGAGCGAGACGGTCACGTACTCAATCTACTCGGACGAATCCGGTGGCACCTTGCTCTGGCAGGAAACCCAGAGCGTTGCGGTGGACCACCAGGGGCAGTACGCCATTCTGCTCGGGGCCTTGAGCCAGGAGGGGCTGCCTCCGACGGTGTTTGCTGCCGGTGAATCGCGGTGGATGAGCGTCCAGTGGCAGGGGCAGGCCGAGGGGCCACGTACGCTGGTGACCGCGGTTCCATACGCGGTGAAGGCTGCAGACGCAGACATGCTCGGCGGACGTCCGGCGTCGGACTACCTGGTGGCGGGCCTCGCTCGCGGTCGGAGCGACCCGCACGAGCGCCGAGGCCGTGGTGGTGCTCGCGCGCGATGCCGTGGCGCCGCCACCCGGCGCGCCGCCGCGGCCAGCTCCGCGGGCAGCATCACGAGGAACTGCCCGAACGCCCCCAGCCCGGGACCGTCGGCCTGGTACTCGCCGAGGGACCGGTCGTCGGCGAGACCGCGGTACGGCCCGGCTGTTTCGCCGACCGTCAACCGCCCGCTTTGCTGATGCTTCATCCGCCGTCGGAGACCACGCCGTCACTGCCGGAGTGCGCCGGGGCCGCGTCAGGCTGTGTCCTGCTGCCGGGATTGCCGCATCTGGGCCTCGATCACCGCGCAGCCTGGGTGGAGGCCGAGGCCGATGGCACGATCACGTCGATAGTCAGCCGCGTCGGTCTCGACCCCATCGCCCACCCGGACACCGCCATCTTGGCGATGCTCCTCGCGGCCTGACTCAGCGGATTCGATATCCTCGCCACAGGCCGTGCATGGTGTTCGCCGGTAGCCTCGGAGCAAACCGATTGCCAACCGCTGCCCGCGCTCGGATCCGCTGCGCGACGGCCGTCAGGCTCGGGGCCATCGGGGCGTTGTCGCCAACCAAATCCCGGGCAAAACAACGTTAGCGTCAAAAACTGCTTCGCCGACCGATTCGCAATCACTCCCACCCAGTGCTATATACCCAGGTCAGAGCAGTGCGCTTGGTGAGCATGTCGTCGCATCAGACTTTTCGGCGGTTTGCACTTGGCTGTCGGCGCAACTCTCGCTACGATAGGCAGCAAATAGTGCTGACGACGCCATTACGTACCGTTAAGTGGAGGTTTTTCCAATGAGCATGACGTTCGCCGCTCGGCTGAACCGGCTGTTTGACACCGTGTATCCGCCCGGGCGTGGGCCGCACACTTCTGCCGAGGTCATCGGCGCACTCAAGTCCGAGGGCGTGACGATGTCGGCTCCGTACCTGTCGCAGCTGCGTTCCGGCAACCGCACCAACCCGTCGGTCACCACGATGGCGGCGCTGGCCAACTTCTTCCGCATCAAGCCGGCGTACTTCACCGACGACGAGTACTACGAGAAGCTCGACAAGGAGCTGACCTGGCTGGCCAACATGCGCGACGAGGGCATCCGCCGCATCGCCGCTCGCACCGTCGGTCTGTCCCAGGAGGCCAAGCAGGATCTGGTCGAGAAGGCCGACGAGCTGCGTCGTCAAGAGAACCTCGACGCCTGATCGATCGGTTGCGGGACCGACGTCCGCAAGCTTGATGACCAGCGGGATCCACGGATCCCGCTGGTCATATTTTTTTGCCGTCAGACCTTGACGACGTCGCCTTTACGCTCGAGTGCGCGGTACTTCTCGGCGATGGCCAAGATCCATTCCCGGTCCGAATAGGTCCCTGGCTGCCGCAGCCAGTTCGGTCCGGGGAAGTTGATCGCGGCTTCGTCCTGCGGCAGTCCCCGACCCCGGTAAATCCAGTTCGCGACCCGCTGCGCCTGCTCATCAGTAGTTGCATCGGTCTTCTCTGGGTCGGACTCGACGAAGTCGGCGCCGCTCTCCAGCGCCGCGGTCGCCTCCAGGTACAGCGCATCGGAGATCAGTGACATCTGCTCGGCAACTTGGAACAGCAGCGGGCCACGCGGCCTGATGCCGATCCCGATGTCGGGGTGGCGGTTACTCAGCTCGGCCAGTAGAGGTCCGACGGTCCGCAACTCACGGCGCGCACCGAACCAGTCCTCGACGCTGGGCAGCAGCGAGCCACCGGCGACGACCAACATCGCGCATCCCAGCAACGTGGCCGCAGCGCCCACGCCAAGCAGCTGAGTGTTGCCGGCCGCGCGGAGCAGGAAAAACGCGCTGGCCAACACGATCAGCACGATTCCGACGCTGAAAACGAACAGCGCTCGACCGCGTCGGGTCCGATTTGAATTGCGCACACCGGCCCACGCCACGAGCGTCAGCGCTAACAGCACGTACAGGAGCGGAACCAGCCAAGACAGCGAGTTTTCCCCGGAGCCCAGACTGCGGCGCAGATACTCCTCGGGAGCCATTTCCGGCTCGTGCGGTGCGACGAAGAAGAGCACGACCGTCACCAGCGCGATCAACAGAGCGAGCGAGTACTGCGCAATCGCTATCCGACGAACTGTGGCCGGCGGGCGACTCGACGATGCCGAGGTGATCATGACGCAACTGCCCGCAGCGCAGGCGATCAACGCAACCTGGCTGAACATGTTCGAAATGTTCGGCCAGTGCAGCAGCGTGTCCAGTAGGAGTGTCAACGGTTGCCAGTTCAGCGCGGCGACGACGCCGAGACTACCGAGGGCGGTGATCATGGCCGAGCTGACCAACGACTGCTTGTTGACCAACGCCCAACCGATGCGAAGGCCGGTCGCCAGCCCCAGCAGACCAGCGATAACCCAGATGATCAACCAAACGCCTCGCCGAGACGCACCTGAACGATCGATGAGCGATCGGACGGCAGACGACCAAGCCGATAGATGAGTAGCGCGGCGAAGTCCTCGGCCTCTTGCTCAGCCTGCTCGCCGGCCGGCCCCATGCAACCCGTGCGCTGATTGAGCATGTAGCCGATCAGATCCGAGCTTGCGAATTCCATCGTGTCGCGTGCAGCTTCGACGACGGAGATGCCTTCGTGTCCGAGCACCAGATGCCCGAGTTCGTGGGCCAGCGTCCGATCCCCCGCAGGCAGGCCATTTTGCAGCAGGAAGACGTCATGGTCGGCGTATTGGCGCCATTGCCCACAGACTCCGGCGGGTAGGTCGGCCATCGTCACTTCGATGGGCCGTCCACGATCCTCGCTCACCGCCTCGACCAGGCGCGCCAATGACACTTCACCTTGTCGTGGGGCCAGATCCAACACGGCATTGACCGCGCGCGTCACGCGTCGACTAGCGGACATCAGGCTCCCCCTCTCAACGAAACAGTACGTCGGTTTCCTGATCACTGTCTGCATATCTGCTAACCCAGGAATCGCGATGTGACGCGACTGTGCACCACGTGACCGGCCCGCGCCTGCCGGTAACCCACGATCCCGCCGGCACCGGTCAGAATCAGCAGGCCCGCGAACCCTGGAACCGCGACAGCTGCGATACCGCCGAGTCCTGCAGTCCGCAGGTATTCGCCGTAACCGGCGCGGTACGTCGGCTCATGAGCATTGTCGCTGGTCGCCTCGAAAGTATCCAACTTGCTCGGCGCAGCCGGCGGTACCGCTGCCGGTAGCAGACTCGGCGTAGCAGGTTGACCTGGGGTTTCAGGTCCGATGGGGGCCACCGGGCCGACGTGGGCACGGCCGGCACCTGGCCCCAGTGAGGGTGCCGCGCCTACCGGCAACTCAGGCTTCAGTAGGCCACCGAGCACCCCGCTGATCGATGCTGCCTGGCCGGCCAGCTGAGTAGGCGCGGCGGCGAACTGCCGGATTGCGCCGAAACCCTGCCCCGGCGTGAAGATCGGAGCATGGTGCGACGGCCTCCACGCGCCACTGAAGAACTTGCTGCCAGGGTTCGGACTGCCGACGCCGTCATCACAGTCGTCGTCGCCGTCGTGGTGGTCACGGTCGCCGTGATGACCATGCCGACGCGGCCATCCGTCATCGTCGGCACCATCGACTCCGTGCCGCGGAAAAAGTTTGCTGGGATCGGTCGAATCGACGCCGGACGCGGCCGCGGCCAGCCCCGTACGATCCCGTTGCCGATTGCTGTCGCCATCGACGTGATCCGACTGCGAGCGCCTGCCCGGCAAGCCGACTCGGTTACTCTTCGAACCGGCAGTGGCAGGTCCGGTGACCTGCACGCGGGCTCCGCCCGGCCCCGTGGCCGACGGTTTGAGATGGCCTCGCGATGGCCCCGGATCAGCGGCAGAGTCAACGGCGGCGGCCGAACCGCCCTGCCCGCCACCCGGCCGTCCGGGGTCCGCAAACGCCGGCGCACCGGCGATACCTGCAGCTAACAGCCCCGATGCCGCGAGTGCGACAGTCGTGGCTACGCGCTGACCGGATCTCACGGGAGCACCTTCCGCCGAACGGGGTCTGAGCCCTATTAGCGGGCGTCGTCAATTATCTCATAGCCGACACTCATAGTTTGCTGGTCGCGCAACGCGTCCCGGGCAAAATCGATGCGCCACCGGAGTACCCCTGCGCACCACCGGACGATAGGGTGGCGGGACCGGCGCAGCGAAACCGCGCGGCGGCGCTGCGACGACCCGGAGGTCAGCCGGAATGGGCCTGTTCAAGCCACGTAAGAGTCGGGCGACTCGGCGCGCCGAGGCCAAGGCGATCAAGTCGAAGGCCAAGCTCGAAGCCCGGTTGTCGGCGCGTAACGAACGGCGCCGGGACAAGGCCGACGGCCGTCGCCAGGCAAAATCCGTCAAGGTCGGGGTCAAGGCCCAGCGCGACCACGACAAGGCGGCTCTGAAGATTGCCGAGACCCAACTGAAGGCGGCGCAGGAGGGCAAATTGCTGTCCCCCACCAGCATTCGCCGGGTGCTCACGGTGTCACGTCTGCTCGCACCGGTCGCCGTACCCATCGTGTATCGCGCGGCGATCGCCGCTCGCGGCGTGATCGATCAGCGCAAAGCCGACGAATTGGGTGTACCGCTCAGCCAGATCGGTCAGTTCTCCGGCACCGGCGGCTCCCTGTCGGCGCGTATCGCCGGTGCTGAACGATCGCTGCAGCAGGTGGCGCAGAAGAAGCCGAAAGACGCCGAGACCAAGCAGTTCGTCACCGCGGTGTCCGACCGCCTCAGCGACCTCGCCGCGGCCGTCACCGCGGCCGAGAACATGCCCGCGAATCAACGCCGGGCAGCGCAGCTTTCGATCGGCCAACAGCTCGACGGCGTCGACGCCGACCTGCTGGCCCGGCTGAGCGTGGCCTGAAGCTGAGATAATCGGCTGGTGACCATCGAACCGCGCGCCACCGCCGACCTTGTTGACGAGATCTACCCCGACGTCCGCAGCTGTGATCTGCAGTTGCAGAACTACGGTGGCCGGACCATGTTTGCCGGCCGCATCACCACCGTGAAGTGCTTCCAGGACAACGCCCTACTTAAGTCGATCCTGTCGACGCCGGGCGATGGCGGAGTACTAGTGGTCGACGGCGGCGGGTCGCTGCACACGGCGCTCGTCGGCGACATCATCGCGGGCCTGGCCTACGACAACGGCTGGTCCGGAGTGATCGTCAACGGCCCCATCCGCGACGCGTCGACACTGCGCACGATCGACGTCGGCATCAAGGCGCTGGGCACCAACCCCCGCAAGGGCACCAAAACCGGTGAGGGTGAACGTGATGTGCCCGTCGAGTTCGGCGGAGTGCGGTTCGTCCCGGGTGAGATCGCGTACGCCGACGAGGACGGCATCGTGGTCGTCGCCGGCGCCTGACCCCGAACAACGGAAAACCGCCCCCTCCCTTATGGGCAGGGGGCGGTTTTGCGGTGCCGGCTGGGTGAACTAAACCCCCACGGCCGCACGGTGTTTGGTGAATTGCAGCGACTTCTCGTCGACCTGCCCGTAACGGATGGTCCGCATGTCGAAGAAGTAGTTCTGCTTGAGCTTCCAGGGCGCTTCCGAACCCGACTTCGGCAGGCTGTCCATCGCCCGGCGGAAGTAGCCCGGGGTGAAGTCCATGAACGGCAGTTCATCGACGGACGCACCCGGGTGCACCGGCTCGACCCGATCAAAACCGTTGTCGCTCATGTAGTTCAGTACGCGGCAGAAGAACTCCGACACCAGGTCGGCCTTGAGGGTCCATGACGCGTTGGTGTAGCCGAAGGTGATCGCCATGTTCGGCACGCCGGAGAGCATCAGGCCCTTGTAGCACATCGTGTTCGGCAGATCGATCGGTTCGCCGTTGCGCAGGGCCACTGCCCCACCGAACAACTGCATGTTCAAACCTGTTGCGGTGATGATGATGTCGGCCTGCAACTCTTCGCCCGAACTGAGCCTGATGCCGTTCTCGGTGAAGGTGTCGATGGTGTCGGTCACGACGCCGGCCTTACCCGAACGGATGGCCTTGAACAGATCGCCGTTGGGCGCCAGGCAGACTCGCTCGTCCCACGGGTTGTAACGAGGGCTGAAGTGCTTGTCATAGTCGAAGCCCTCAGGCAGCCGCCGCTCGGCCATCTGGCGTAGCGCCTTCTTGAACACCGACGGGAACTTCCGCGCCAACTGGTATTGCACGGTGCTGTAACCGATCTGCTTCCACCGGTTGACAAAGTGCGCCAGGTGTTTCGGCAGATACTTGTTGGCCTGCTTGGCCACCGCGTCCTCCAACGGCAGCGCGCCGATGTAGGTGGGCGAGCGCTGCAGCATGGTCACATGCCCGACGCCACCGGCGACCAGCGATGGGATCAACGTGACAGCCGTTGCGCCGGAACCGATCACGACGACGTTCTTGCCGGCGTAGTCCAGGTCCTCGGGCCAGTGCTGCGGGTGGATGATCCGGCCCTTGAAGTCGGCCGCGCCCGGGAACTCCGGCGAGTAGCCCTCGTCGTAGTTGTAGTAGCCACTGCACACCGACAGGAACGACGCGGTGATCTGCCGCTGCTCGCCCGCCACGTCGATGTTCACGGTCCAGCGGTTGTCGGCATCCGACCAGTCGACCGAGGTGACGCGCTGGCCGGTGCGGATGTGCTGGCGGATGCCGTTCTCGTCGGCGGCGTCGTTGATGTACTGCCAGATCAGCTGACCGTCGGCGATCGAGCGGGCCGATTCCCACGGCTTGAAACGGAAGCCGAGCGTGAACATGTCGGAATCGGAACGGATGCCCGGATACTTGAACAGATCCCAGGTGCCGCCGATGTTCTCCCGGCGTTCCAACAACACGTAGCTCTTGTTCGGGCACCGATCCTGCAGATGCCACGCCATACTGACGCCAGAGATGCCGGCACCAACGATGACAACGTCGAAGTGTTCGATCATGGTACCGACGGTATCAACATGGTGTTGAGGCGGTCAACAGTCTGTTGAAAAATTCAAACGCAGTGTTAGTCTGGGCTGCGTGACCAGCGCCAGCCAGACCCGCGCGCCCCGCGGTCGTCGCGCGGCGCGCCCATCTGGCGACGACCGCGAAGCCGCCATCCTGGCCACCGCCAAGCACCTGCTGGCGGACCGCTCTTTCTCCGACATTTCCGTCGACGACCTGGCAAAAGGCGCCGGCATCTCACGCCCGACGTTCTACTTCTACTTCCCGTCGAAGGAAGCGGTCCTGCTCTCGCTCCTCGACCCCCTGATCAAGCGGGCCGACACCGGCTTCGACACCGCGCTCGACGACATGCCGACCGACCCCAAGCACGCGATCCGGCGCGGTATCGAGATCTTCTTCAGTTCATTCGGGTCACACCCTGCGACCGCCCGCGCCGGCGCCGAGGCCATCCGGACCGTCCCCGAGTTCCGCGAACACTGGGCCGGTCTCATGGACAAATGGATCCGGCTGACCGCGGCGTTGATCAATGCCGAACGCGCCCGCGGCGCTGCGCCGGACACGCTGCCCGCCATCGACCTGGCGACATCACTGAACTTGATGAACGAGCGCATGATCATCGCTGCCCTGGCCGACGAGAAGTCGGCGGTCGCGCACGGCGACGTGGTCGACACCCTCACCCACATCTGGCTCACCAGCATCTACGGCACCACTGGCTAATATTCGCACAAATGTGCGAATATTAGCCAGTGTCGGACGCTCAAGCCGCAATCCTGCACGCCGACCTCGACTCGTTCTATGCCTCCGTCGAGCAGCGTGACGATCCGTCGCTGCGGGGACGTCCCGTGATCGTCGGCAGCGGTGTCGTGCTCGCAGCCAGCTACGAAGCCAAGGCCTTCGGCGTGCGCACCGCAATGGGCGGCAGCGAAGCACGCAGTCGGTGCCCGGCGGCGGTCGTCGTACCGCCACGGATGTCGGCCTACTCTCAAGCCAGCAAGGACGTGTTCGCCGTTTTCCGCGACACCACGCCCGTCGTCGAACCGCTGTCGGTGGACGAAGCCTTTCTCGATGTCAGTGGGCTGGGCCGGGTATCGGGCACCCCGGTGCAGATCGGGGTACAGCTTCGCGACGCCGTCCGCGATCGCGTCGGACTGCCGATCACCGTCGGTATCGCCCGCACGAAATTCTTGGCCAAGGTCGCCAGCCAGCAGGCCAAACCTGATGGCCTGCTGCTGGTTCCGCCCGACCGCGAACTCGCATTCCTGCATCCGCTGCCCGTTCGGCGGCTGTGGGGAGTCGGTGCGAAGACCGCCGACAAGCTGCGCACACACGGCATCGAGACGGTCGCCGACGTCGCCGAGCTATCCGAGTCGGCGTTGGCCACCATGGTCGGAGATGCCATGGGCCACAAGCTGTTCGCATTGTCCCGCAACATCGACGACCGCCGGGTGAGCCCGGGCACCAGGCGCCATTCCGTCGGCGCCCAACGGGCTGTCGGCCGGCGCGGAAACACGATGTCCGACAACGAGATCGATGCGATGGTGGTCAACCTCGTCGACCGCATCACGCGTCGGATGCGCGCCGGTGGTCGCATCGGCCGAACAGTGGTGCTGCGCCTGCGATTCGACGACTACACCCGCGCCACCCGCTCCCACACCATGCGCCGCGCCACCGCATCGACCGATGAAATCCTCACGGCAGCACGAGGATTGGTGACTGCAGCGGCACCACTGATCACAGAACGGGGCCTCACTCTCGTCGGCTTCTCAGTTTCCAACGTCGACGACGGCGGCACCGAACAGCTCGAACTGCCCTTTGACGGCGCACCGGATGCCGCGGCCGTCGACTGCGCCATCGACCTCGTCCGGGAACGGTTCGGAAACTCCTGCCTGACGCGCGGGGTGCTGGTCGGCAAGGATCCGGGTTGGGACATGCCGATGCTGCCGGACTAGCCGGTCCGGCAGGTCCAGCCCGCATCCGTGGCGCACTCGCGGATAGGTGCTTTGATGTCCTCGGTGCTGAGCAGGTAGTGCCGGCAGTTCGAGTTGCCGGACCATGACAGCCACAGGTCACCGCTGTCGCGCCGCTCGATCAACTGCCCCGATTCCGGATCCCGCTGCCACTCGACGATGTGGTCGACCAGGCACAGCTCGGATGCCTGCGCATCGAGCTGTATCCGCACCTGGAACGTCAGCACCACCGCAAGATCCTCGAGCACCTGACGCCAGTCCGGGTCGTCGGCGTTCCATTCCGCGACCAGGTCCGTGCCGTCGAGGGCACCGTCGCGGATCAACCACGGCCGGCCCGGGTCGTTGAGCGACAGCAGCCGGTCTCGCAGATCCACGTGTCAGAGCACCTGGGCAACCACGAAGCCGGACAACAAGACCAGGAATCCTCCGACTTCACCGACGATCAGGGCAACCATCCCCGCATGCAGGCTGCCGCTCGGGTGCGCGAACTGATTGTCGGTGTCCTGCTGCCACCCGTGCCTGATGTAGGCGGCGATCGCGATGACGAAGAAGAACACCAGAACCATTGCGGCCGTGAGATTTACCCATGACGGCCAGGCGCTCAGTTGGACGAAAACTGCAACCAGCAGCGTCGCAAAGGAATACAGCAACGACGCCCGGTGCGCGATGTCGACGTAGGGGTGTGCCAGGTGGTTTTCGTTGACAGCCATCTGCTGGTACTTCCAGATGCCGAGGATGAGGGCCAGCAGGAAGATCAAACCGGCCGCCAGAACGGTGACGACGGTTGCGGTGCTCAGGACCATGGCGCCGACGCTACGCCCCAGCCCAGTCCAGCAGTCGCTCGACCGGCCAGGTGGTGACGATGCGATCCTCGGGCACCCCCGCATCGAGCGCACGTTGCGCGCCATACCCCAGGAAATCCAATTGCCCCGGAGCATGGGCGTCGGTGTCGATGGAGAACAGGCAGCCCAACTCCAGCGCCAAATTCAGCAGCCGGGTCGGCGGATCACGCCGCTCTGGACGCGAGTTGATCTCTACCGCAACACCATTGGACTGACACGCAACGAACACCTGCTCGGCATCGAATCTCGATTCCGGCCGGGTGCCCCGCGCGCCTTCGACCAGCCGGCCGGTGCAGTGGCCCAGCACATCGACCCGTCCACCCGACACCGCGCGAACCATGCGCCGCGTCATCGCCGCCGGCTCCATCGACAGTTTCGAATGCACGCTGGCCACCACGACGTCGAGCCGATCGAGCAGCTCGGGATCCTGATCCAACGACCCGTCGTCGAGGATGTCCACCTCGATGCCGGTGAGTATCCGCATGGGAGCGAACCGATCCCGGATCTCGTCGATGACGTCCAGTTGCCGCCGGAGCCGCTCGGCGGACAAACCGTTCGCGACCGTCAGCCGCGGTGAATGATCGGTCAGTGCACAGTATTCGTGCCCGAGGCGTTGAGCCGTCGCCATCATCTCGCTGATGGGCGCAGACCCGTCCGACCAGTTGGAGTGCAGATGTAGGTCGCCTCTGAGCGCGGTACGGAGCTCGGCGCCACCAAGATCCGCTGCTGCCGAACGCAATTCGACAAGTGCGTCAGGCTCGCGGCCGGCCCAAGCCTGAGCGATCACTGTGGCGGTCTTCGGCCCGACGCCCGGCAGTGACTGCCACCGGTTGCTGCGACCCAGCTCGTCTCGGCGCTCGGGGCTCAGTGCCTCCACGACGTCGGCGGCCTTGCGGTACGCCATCACGCGACGCGACTCTTCTCGAGCACGGTCCTTGTAGAAGGCGATCTCGCGCAGCGCCGCCACCGGGTCCATGGAACCCAGTCTGCCAAGACAGAGAGCCAAAAACTCCCAGGAATTATTCGGGCACCCTGACTAGTTTCAGATGGCGTGCGATTCGCCTTCAAAACTTCCCCGCAGAACACCACCTGGTCGGACATGCTCGCCATCTGGCAGGCCGCCGACGATATCGACGTCTTCGAGTCTGGTTGGACCTTCGACCACTTCTATCCGATCTTCTCCGACCCTGCCGGCCCGTGTCTGGAGGGCTGGGTCACGCTGACCGCACTGGCACAGGCCACCCGGCGGCTGCGGGTCGGCGTCTTGGTGACCGGCATCCACTACCGGCATCCGGCCGTGCTGGCCAACATGGCCTCGGCGCTGGACATCGTGTCGAACGGACGCCTCGAGCTCGGCATCGGCGCCGGCTGGAATGAAGAAGAGTCCGGCGCCTACGGCATCGAGCTCGGGAGCATCAAGGAGCGCTTCGACCGGTTCGAGGAGGCGTGCGAGGTACTCACGGGACTGCTCAGCCAGCAGACCACCACCTTCGACGGCAAGTACTACCAGCTCAAGGACGCCCGCAACGAGCCCAAGGGGCCGCAGCAGCCGCACCCGCCGTTCTGCATCGGCGGCAGTGGCGAGAAGCGGACCCTGAAGATCACGGCCAAGTACGCCGACCACTGGAACTTCGTCGGCGGAACGCCCGAAGAATTCGCCCGCAAGCGCGATGTGCTGGCTGCGCACTGTGCCGACATCGGTCGGGATCCGAAGGAGATCATGCTGTCGTCGCACGTCCGGTTGGGAGCCGACCACAACTACCGACAGGTGATCGACGAAGCCGCGGGGCTGGGTGCCGAGGGACTCGATCTGGCGATCATCTACCTGCCGTCGCCATACGACGTCCGGGTGCTCGAGCCGCTGGCCGAGGCGATCCGAGATTCCGGTCTGCAGAGCGTCTGAAAAACGACGACCGCCCGGCCCCTTCACGGGGTTCGGGCGGTTCTTGCTGACAAATTGTCGCTAGATCACAATTTGATAACGGTCAGCAAATAAGAGGGCGTATTGACGCCACCGTTACAAATCAGCCTGATTCTGTCGCTACGTACCGAAGCGGAGCAGCTCCGCCGAGGTGACCAGACGTTCGTTCTTGGCGGGAAACTCGCGGCTCTTCACCGGGTGGCGAAGCAGGGACCAGGCAATACGTCCCATACGCGAGCGCGATAGCGGGTTGATGTACATGGTGATCACTCCTGCGGTCTGCGATTTGCCGGACCTCGGGGCCACACTATCGCACGACCCCCGCCGTTTCATTAGAACGCGGGCCGCTGGCAAACACCGGCAGGCGCGCCGAACTAAAATCTGATGTTTCTGGTGGTGCAAAAGTGATCAATGTGGCGTAAATGGCTCTTAAAGTGCCCTTAAATTAGAGGCGCTTCACGCTCGACGGTGTGACCCGCAAGACATTGTGATGCCCGTCACTCTGGGTTGGGTGACGCGGCCCATCAGCAGTCTCAGCCGGCCAGATCGTGCGGCTTCCGGAAGACGTCATCGAGCGTGACGGTGCGCAGATTCCGATCTTTGAGCAGGTCCACCAATTGCCCGTACACGTGCGTCACCGGCAGGTGGTTGAGGTGACCGATCACCACGGTCTGCTCGGTGAAGTACTTGGCCGCCATCTTGAGGATGTAGTCCTCGGTGACGATGCTCTCGTCCCCCAGTGAACCCGTCCACATCGTGGGTATCGAGTAGCCGAGCTCTTTCGCCACCGCATCCACGATCGCGTTGTGGCTCCCGTACGGCGGCCGGTAATACGGGCGCGGATCGACCCCGAACGTGTTGCGCAGGAACTCGTGGTTGCGCTCCAGCTGGTCGACGATCTGATCCTTGGGCAGCTTGGCCAGGTCGGGATGCGACCAGGTGTGGTTACCCAGTTGGATCTGGCCCGAATCCACGAGCGGACGCATCAGGTCGCGGTTCTCGGTCCACGAGTGGTACTTGCCGTTGACGAAGTAGGTGAGCCGGATTCCGGTGTCCTTGGCCAATTGCGTGTAGGCCCGCACCACTTCGGAGCTGACGCCGTCATCCAGCGTGATCGCCAGGCGGTTGCCGGCCGCTTCGGGCAGGCTGCTGAGTTCGCCGCCGCCGGGCAACGCCAGTTGCATGCCCGATGGTTTGGGCTTGGCCGGGATCCGTGGCGCCGCGGCCATGCTGGGCGGTCCGTCCACGACGCAGCGCGCCAACCCGACGCCCGCGACGATAGATGACGAGAGCGCCACCATGAACCGTCGTCGACTCAGCCCTGAGTCGGCACTCAGGGCGGCAGGCAAGGGCAGGTGGCTGTTCGTCATCGGGTTCGGCCCGGGTGGATCGGGACCCGAACTGAACTAGTTTGCAACTCCAGTCACACCAGCAACGTCCGACACGCCGCGTGGCGCGCAGTGTTAGCTACGCCACGCGGCCCTGTCGACTGTCGCCGGGTACGCCGAGCGCTCAGCGCTGCGGTGCCGCAGTCGGCTTGATCGGCACCGGGAGCGCCGTCTCGCCCATCAGGAAGCGGTCCACCCCGGCGGCCGCGGCGCGGCCCTCGGCAATGGCCCACACGATCAGCGACTGGCCACGACCCATGTCACCGGCGACGAAGACGCCCGGTTCGGTGGTCTGGAAGTCGTTGTCCCTGGACACGTTTCCGCGGTCGGTCAGCTCGACGCCCAGCTCGGTGAGCAGGCCCTCACGCTCGGGACCGACGAAGCCCATGGCCAGGAAGACGATGTCGGCGGCGAGCTCGAAGTCCGAGCCCTCGACCTTCTCGAACTTGCCCGCGTTCATGACGACCTCATGCACCTTCAGCGCAGTCAGCTTGCCGTCGACGCCCACGAACTCCTCGGTGTTGACCGAGAAGACGCGCTCGCCACCCTCTTCGTGCGCCGAGGACACCCGGAACATCAAGGGATAGGTCGGCCACGGGGTCGACTCTGCACGCTCCTCCGGCGGACGCGGCATGATCTCGAACTGGTGGATGCTCTCCGCGCCCTGGCGGTGGGCGGTACCCAGGCAGTCTGCGCCGGTGTCACCGCCACCGATGATGACGACCTTCTTACCCTTGGCCGTGATCGGCGGCTGGCCGTCGGCGTCCACCACGTCGTCGCCGAGCTGGACGCGGTTGCCCCAGGGCAGGTACTCCATGGCCTGGTAGATGCCTTCGAGCTCGCGGCCCGGAATCGGCAGGTCACGCCATGCGGTCGCGCCACCGGCCAGGACCACGGCGTCGAAATCGTCCTGCAGCTGCTCGACGGTGATGTCGACGCCGACGTTGACGCCGGCGCGGACGAACTCGGTGAGGTCGCCGATCGCCTCGAAGATCCGATCGTCGGTCATCGCGGTGTGGACGATGGCGTCGGGCTTGAGGTCGAGCAGCGCTTGCTTGTCGTTGGTCGCCACGACTCCCAAGTCGCGGTCCAGACCGGCCAGGCGCCCGGCGTCCTTCCCGACCTTGGCCGGATCAGACACCCACACCCCGACCAGTTCCAGGTCCGGGTGGCGGTCGATTCCCTCGATGGCGTGTCGGCCGACGGTGCCGGTCGACCATTCGACGACGCGAAGAGTCATACCCTTCAGACTAGAACACGTTCCAGTTATTCAGACGGCAAGCGAGTCGAACGGTGCGACGGGAATATTGCGGACGACGAACCAAACGACGACCACGACGAGCACGACAACCGCCGAATACCGCCCGTGTTGCCAGGTCCGCCACCGCCGCCCGGTCCACACCCTGGCGCAGTAGGCGGCAAAGGACCACGCCAGCAGCACGACGGCGACCAGGCCGACGGCGTGTTCGCGCCGCTGGCCCCGGTGCAGGCCCGCCTGCAACGCGCCGTCAAGGCCGCCTTCGACCCCGCCGGCCGCTTCAACCCCGGCAAGCTGGTCAGCAATGACAAGCGCACGCTGATCCCGATCAACACCGTGCATCTGCCGCAGCGTGGCGCGGTCGTGGCAGATCGGAAGAGCGTCGTGTAGGGAA
>ERZ650309.801-NODE-801-length-15062-cov-8.271340_pt1 | contig 15062 bp, 15 predicted proteins | sample MGYA00376245_ERZ650309 | MGnify/ENA primary metagenome ERZ650309 (study PRJEB26733, sample SAMN07839294) | wastewater metagenome | biome: urban; feature: wastewater treatment plant; material: waste water | place: USA: North Carolina | collected 2016-04-26 ...
CGAGTTCTGCGCCACAAATGGTTTTGCTTACTTTTGCCGAAACAAAAGTAAGGCCAGCCGCAGGCGATTAAAGATCGTTGGCTCAATTATTTAGGCTTTTAGCACTCACAATCTTCAACACATCTACATAGTTAGGTGGATTATCAATCACACCTTTGGCTAACAACATGTGGTGCATCACAGGTAAATTAAAATAAGGGACACCTGCCATTAAATGATGTTCGCGGTGGTAGTTAACCCGCAATGGGGCAACAGTAGCACGCGCCAACCAACCCGCATGGGTTGTGCGTGTGTTGTCAAACATATGGCTACTACGCTGAGTGCAGGCATGTTCTGCCATATTGCGAATACGAATAAACAAAGGAAATGGAGTGATATAAGCTAAGACCCATAACCCATATAACCATGCATAACCCAGACTGGCTAAGACAACAAATAACACGCTATTGGTGATTAACATGCCATAACTATTTTTAAGAAAAGCAATAGGATAGCTGAGTAAAGAACGGTGTTGTTGTGGCAGTTTTTCGATGTTATTAGTGACTGACCATTGCAGAATTTCTAAATCCATTAACAAGCGTCCGACTAAAAACTTTAAACCTGTTAAGCCAACAAGATCACGGGTAAACTTTCGGGTTAATGACCACTTTGTGGTGGGTAAGTCGGCAATCAAACAACGGTCTGGGTCTTCATCAGACGAGGTTTTGGCATGATGTTGTAAGTGATAGGGACGATAATGGCTTAAATCATTCCAAATCGGCTTGGCACATAACCACGTCCCAATGGTTTGATTGAGTTGTTTATTGGCAAACAACGTACCATGTGCTGCATCATGCATCATAATTGCTAAACACAGTTGTCGGCCTGCAATCACCATTAACGCCAATAAGATAACCAACACCAAGCCTAAAGAACTTAAATGTTGGCTAGCCCACGCAACACTGGCAAAGGCTGCCGCAATGATTAGCCATGTTGATAACACCGCCCACCAGCCCATCAAATCTGAGCGCGTGGTGAGTTGTTTGATTTCTTCTCGGCTAAAAATGTCGGTAATTTTGGGGGGAGATGCAGACATTTTAACTGCTCCTGAATTATTTAGGCTCACTCTGAAAACTCCTTCTCCTTGTGGGAGATGGGTGGGGTGAGGGATACCTCAATCAATTTGCGCCAAATGACATGACCTGCTTGGTCAAACGCATGTACTGATTCAACAAAACGATGACGCTCAGCGACATCGACCCACGGCTCAGGTAATAACGGGTCAAACACCACTTGGCGAATGGCTTTACTACCCAGTAAAAAAGATTCTCGTGCTGCCACATCAGGCTCTAAACTTGGCGCATGGGCTAACCAATCCGCCATTTGTTGTTGTAATTGGCGATATTGTTGATTAAGCGCAGCACCATTCCACAATTGGCTAATGCGTGTTTGTTCTTGTTCGCTAAACTGATCGGCATAAAAAACGAGGGCTTGTGCTTCTAAACCTAACCTACATAAACGTTGACGAATCTGACTCAAATTTGCATCAATATTATCAGGCCGCAAATAAAAGCCTGTTTCTAAACTAGCAAAGCCCAACATCGCTAAAGCACGTTCACGTTTGCGTAAGGCAGCACGGTCGGTGCGGCCTAAATGTTGTGTTAAAACTGCAATATAGCCACCTTGCCACGGCCTAATACGTTGCTCAGCTGTACGCCATGTCGCGACTTCACCTGCCAATTGTAATGCCGATGCACTTAAACGATAAGTGCCACGGCCTGCGGCTTCAATCAAACCATCGGCAGAGGCACGCGCCAAAGCCACCCGTACACTGTTGTCGCTTAGGCCAAATAAACGACAGGCAGAAATAGCACCACGCACCGACAAAGGTGTGTCCTCAGTGGCAAGTAATAAATCTAAGATCAAATTTTTGGCATTTAGCTTCATTTGTTACAAAAAAATAAATTAGTTGATATTTTTTGTAATATTACATAAATTAAATGTTAATGCAATTATTTGTAATTTTAAAAATGTCGTTTTGATTTCTGAAAATCAACAATCGAGCTATAAAATCCTTTAAGCTATCATGCTGTTAATCAGCTTTAGAATTAGTTACTTTGTATGAAACAAGCAACCGCATTAAATATCCTCAAAGCAGGGCATAATGTCTTTTTGACAGGCTCTGCTGGTGCAGGAAAAACCTATACGCTTAATCAATACATTCACTATTTACGTGCTCGTAAAGTACCCGTTGCCATGACCGCTTCAACAGGGATTGCGGCCACTCACATGAATGGCATGACGATTCATGCGTGGTCAGGTATTGGTATTAAAGACAGTTTGGATGACGACGAATTAACACGAATGTTTGAAAGAAAATATTTGCGTAGCCAAATAGATAGAGCCGAAATTTTAATTATTGATGAAATTTCCATGCTCCATGCTCGCCAATTGGACATGGTTAATCAGGTATTAAAGTTTTTTAAAAATACCGATGCGGCGTTTGGCGGTTTGCAAGTGGTAGTTGCGGGGGATTTTTTTCAATTACCGCCAGTAGGGAAAAACCAAGAAAGCAATCGTGATAAATTTGCTTTTATGTCAACAGCATGGCAAGAGGCCAAGTTTAATATTTGTTATTTAACCGAACAACATCGACAAAAGAATAATGACTTAGACATTATTCTTAATCAAATACGCGCCCAACAAGTTTCAACAGAAAGTGTGCAATTATTAAGGCAAACCCGTCAGCAAAAATTAGAAGCTGATATTACCCGCTTGTTTACCCATAATGTTGATGTTGAACAAATTAACCAACGTTATATGAATAGTATTAATCAAAAGTCCTATGTATTTAATGCCGAAGTCAAAGGTAACGAAAAGTTAGTACAAACCTTGATTAGCAACGTTCGTGCACCCCAACAATTAGTTCTAAAATTGGGTGCAAAAGTGATGTTTGTTAAAAACAATATGGAAAGTGGTTATATTAATGGCACTTTAGGTGAGGTTGTTGATTTTATTGAAGAAGATGGTCAAACCTTACCCAAAGTCAAATTACGAGATGGCACGCATTTATATGTTACGCCCGAAACATGGTCGATTGATAATGACAGTGCTAAACCATTAGCCAGTTATAGCCAAATTCCCTTGTGTTTGGCGTGGGCGATTACTGTACACAAAAGCCAAGGCATGACGCTAGAAGCGGCTGAAATTGATTTAAGTCAAACCTTTGAGCAAGGCCAAGGTTATGTCGCGTTGTCACGGTTAAAAACCTTGGATGGTTTACGTTTGTTGGGCTTAAATGATGTTGCTTTACAATTGGATAGTTTGGCTCTAAAAGCAGATAAACGTTTTTTAGAATTATCCAATCAAGCCGAACAAATTTGGGTAGACAAAGACGCAAGCCAATTACATAAAGATTTTATTAGACGTTGTGGTGGCAGTATTGATGTTGATGAAATTGCTAAATATGAAAAACGTCAGCAAAAAATTGCCAATAACAAAAGTTCTGAGCCACATACCATTGAACAAACTAAAGTCTTGTTTTTACAAGGCATGAGTATTGTGGAAATTGCCAAAGAGCGTGAGTTAACGCAATCAACGATTATCAATCATTTAGCAAAAATTTATGACAAAGAACCGAGCTTTGATTTAAGCCGAATTAAGCCTGATGATAAGATTTTGGCCAAAGTCAGTCATGCTTTTCATCAATTACAACAAGAAGATAATGATGAGTATTTTAATGAAGATGGCACAATGAAGCTGAGACCTATTTATGAAGCACTTAAACAAGAGCTAGGTTACAATGATATTCGATTAGCATTAGTGTTTGTGGCCTAAGAGAATTTTATGTATCACGTTATTGTTAGATTATTATTGAGTGCTTGTGGTTTAGGTTTAGCCGATTATTTATTAGATGGCATTCGTTTTGACCACTTTAGCACTTTGTTTTGGGCAGCTTTGTTATTAGGTGTGGCCAATAGCATTGTTAAACCGATTTTAATCTTTTTTACCTTGCCAATTACCTTATTAACCTTAGGTTTCTTTTTATTAGTGATTAATGCCGCCATGTTGGGTTTGGTGGCCGCTTTATTATCAAGCTTTCATGTCAGTGGTTTTTGGTCAGCTTTAGCGGCTTGGTTTATTGTGGCATTAACACAAGCCGTTGGTAGCGTGTTGTTGAAATCTAAGAAATCCGACAGTTAATTCTTTTTGCTTCTAAATTGTTTGAGTGTTTTATGACTACTGCTGAGTTTAGCTCTTTACCGTTATTGCCTGTTTTATTACAAAGTGTCGAGTCTTTGGGTTATCAACAAATGACTTCTATTCAACAACAAAGTTTACCTCCCATGTTAGCAGGTAAAGATGTATTGGCCAGAGCAAAAACAGGCAGCGGCAAAACAGCAGCTTTTGGTTTAGCCTTATTAAGTCAAATTGATCCCTTAATTTATAAAACGCAAGCTCTAGTCTTATGTCCAACGCGCGAATTAGCCGAACAAGTCAGTAAGGAAATTCGAGCATTAGCCCGTTTTATGGCTAATATCAAGTTGTTAACGTTGTGTGGTGGCTCGCCAATTATTCATCAAGTAAATTCACTTGAACAAGCACCACATATTGTGGTTGGTACGACAGGTCGTATTTTAGATCATTTGAACCGCAACACATTATCTGTGGAAACGGTCAAAGTGCTGGTTTTAGATGAAGCAGATCGTATGTTGGATATGGGCTTTGAAGAAGATATTCATAAAATTGTTAAAAAAACACCTACAACAAGACAAAGTCTCTTATTTTCGGCAACTTACCCAGATGCCATTCACACCATGAGCCAGAAAATTCTGCAAACGCCTGTCGTGGTCACTGTAGAATCGGTTGATGAAACGAACCATATTGAGCAGCATTTTGTTGAGGTCGCTTATAGTGACAAGGCAATAGCAGTCACCAAAATTTTGGCACATTATCGACCTGAATCAACGGTGATTTTTTGTAATACCAAGGCCGATTGTAACGAGCTAACGCAACATCTACGCAGTAAAGGTTTTGATGTGTTGACCTTGCATGGTGATTTAGAGCAACGTGATCGTGAGCAAGTGTTATTACGTTTTGCCAATAAAAGTTGCCCTGTGTTAGTGGCCACAGATGTCGCTGCACGCGGTTTGGATATTAAAGAATTAAGTGCAGTGATTAATTTTGAGCTGGTTTATGATCCCGAAGTGCATGTTCACCGAATTGGTAGAACGGGTCGTGCTGGTAATCAAGGTTTAGCTTTTAGTTTGTGTGCCCCCAAAGAAGCACCACGAGTTGTTGCGATTGAAGAATATCAGAAAATTAAAGTGAACTGGTTAGACTTAAATGAGTTGCATACCCCTGTAGTTGCCTCATTAAAAGCAACGATGGTGACGATTTGTATTGAAGGTGGTCGAAAAGATAAATTGCGACCCACAGATATTTTAGGAGCATTAACAGGTGAGGGTGGTTTGGCAGGTGCAGAAGTAGGCAAAATCGATATCTTTGATATTCGTGCTTATGTGGCAGTAAAAAGTCATGTTGCCCCTAAAGCCTTAAAACGCTTACAGGCAGGACAAATTAAGGGACGCCGTTTTAGGGTGACAAAAGTCGGTTAGCAACAAGATTTAGGGCTTAGGCATGAGCAATAGCTGTCTAAGTCCGAATAAGTGAAAACTAGCAGTCAAAAAAAACAGCTGCAACCAAGCAAATGCTTGTTTATGCTCAGCGGCCATTTACGCAATGACAGCGTATTTGTTTATAGTCACAATATAGTGGGGGAAAAACATGAGTTATATGCAATTAAGCCGTGAAGGCGCTGTTTGGGTATTAACCTTAACTAATGGTGAAAATCGTCTAAATGACGATGTATTAGCCGAGTTTAATAGCGCATTAGATACCATTGAAAACACCGAAGGTAATGGTGCAGTCGTCATTACCAGTGCCGATCCAAAGTTTTGGAGTAATGGTATTGATTTAAACTTTGTGCAAGAAAAAGGTGGCATGGCCTATTTGGTCAAAGAGTTTGCACCACGTTTAGATCAGTTGTTAATGCGTATTGCGCGTTTTCCTTTACCTGTGATTGCCTGTTTAAATGGTCATGCTTATGCAGGTGGTGCATTAATTGCGTCTGCTTGTGACTTTAGAACCATGCGCGCCGATCGTGGTCGTTTTTGTTTTCCAGAAGTGGACATCAAAATTCCATTTACGCCCATTATGACCGAAATTGTGCGTTTATTACCAAATCCAACGATTGCATGGCAAATGGCAAGTACTGGTTTGGCTTTAGGTGGTGAAGAAGCGGCTAAAGCAGGTGTGGTTGATAAGGCTTTGGGCGAAGCTGAATTATTGCCAACAACGATGGCATGGGCTGCCGAGTTAGCCAAGAAAGATCGTCAAACTTATACCTTAATTAAGCGTCGCTGGCGTAATGCATTTGATAAGTTTGCCTAATCATTAGGGGCTGTTTTACAGCCCCTAATAATTTGAGGCGGCTAAAATTTTTTCTTGTAAATCTTCAAATACAAAAGGTTTAGTTAAAAACTCATCCATGCCTGCTTGCAAGCAACGTTCGCGGTCACTGTCAAAGGCATTAGCTGTGAGTGCAATAATAAAAGGACGTTTTGTTAAATGAAGTTGACGAATCTTTTGTGTAGTTTCTAAACCATCCATCTCTGGCATTTGCATATCCATCAAAATCACATCGTAAGTTTCAGTTTGTAATTTATCGAGTGCTTCAAAGCCAGAATTGGCTGCTTCGGCATGAATATTGAGCTTTTCTAATAAACGTAACGCAACTCGACGATTAATATGACTATCGTCAACAACTAAAATTTTCATCGTTGAGCTAATGACTGGCGTTGTAGGTATCTTTGCTAATAATTCTGCGGTTGGCTCAGTATCAAGATCAAGTTCAATATTAAAACTAAAACAGCTGCCTTTTTGAGGTTGACTACGCACAGTAATTACCCCATGCATGGCTTTTACTAAACGTTCACAAATGACTAAACCTAAGCCAGTTCCACCAAATTGACGTGTAGTGGATGAGTCAACCTGAGAAAATGATTGAAAGAGTTTATTGACTTTTTCTGAGGCTATACCAATTCCTGTATCACGTACATCAATAAATAAGCGTACTTTATCACTTGCAAAAATATCATGTCTAATATGAATAGAAACTTCGCCTGTGATGGTAAATTTGAGTGCGTTAGAGATTAAGTTGGATAAAATTTGACGAAAACGTAAACTGTCACCAAGCACTTGTTTGGGCAATGTTTCGGTAATCTCAAGTCTAAAGTGTAGTCCTTGTTGTTGGGCTACAACTTGGTAGAGTTGAAAAATGGATTTAATTTCGTGAAGTAAATTAAAAGAACGATGTTCTAACTCTAATTTACCAGCCTCAATTTTTGAGAAATCTAAAATGTCATTAATCAGTAATAATAAAGAGTCACCACTACTTGCAACTGTGCTCAAGTATTCGCGTTGTTCATCAGAAAGATGCGTCATCGCTAATAGTTGAGTCATACCAATAATTCCATTTAATGGCGTGCGAATTTCATGACTCATTACCGCCAAAAAATCACTTTTGGCTTTAGTCGCTGCCTCAGCTTTGCTTAAAGCAATTTGTAACTCTTTAGTACGAACTGAGACTTTTTGTTCTAATTGAGTTGCCAAATCTTGTAGCACTTGGTTGGATTTATATAGCTGAAGGCTTTTTTCTTCTAATAACAATTCGGCTGCTTTGCGAGCAGCTCTTTCACGCTCTAAACGTTTTTGCCAACGTACTTCATCAATCATTATTATTACTCGTAGCGTACTAGGGTAAAACGCTCCTGTTTAATATCTTTATTATAAATAGCTTCGCGAGTAATGTTAATTTTTTCGTTAAAATACTTAATACAACCAATCATTAAACCTTCGGCTAAGTCTTCAAAATGTCGATTAGATTGGTAAATTAACACCAGTTTATTGGCTTGATATTCTTCGGTATAAAAACGTGGCAGTTGTGCATCAGGATAAAGCTTTTTGACTTCGGCATGAATCACATCTTCAATACCGTGTAAAAAATCTAAGGCGTTGGTCACGTTAGCAAAGAAAACGCTATAGTTTTTGGCAAATTGACCAAATAAATGTTCACCAAACACCTTTAAAAGTTGTGGTACTGGGATAGAGCTACGTTGTGATAACGCAGAGACAAGAGCGACAATTTCTTCATGTGAGTAAGTACCAACGGCGGTGTAAACACCACCTGAAGGTAAATCACAATCATCTATTAAGTCATCAACCATGTCTAAAGAAAAACGATCTTCAACCATTTCTAAAAATTCGGTAAAAACAATGCCTTTCATGGTGTTCTTGTCTCTTTATGTTGACAGATTTAGCGTTTAGCCAGTTTATTCATTAGCTTATAGCCTACACCCAAAACGGTATCGTAATGATTGGGTAATAAACGTTGAATGGCATCTAAGGCTTTGGCATCTTTGCCAATTAACAAACGTTTTTGGTTAGTTTCGATAGCACGAACAATTTGTCTGGCAGCTTCTTCGGCGGTGGTTGCCGCTAATTTGTCAAAGTCAGCCGCTAGTTTTTTGGGGTCAGCCGCTTTGCCAAACATATCATTATGCACACGCGCATTACGGGCAATATTGGTTTTAATGCCACCAGGATGTACACAAGTGACATGAATATTGCTGCCATTTAATTCTTGACGTAACGCTTCGGTAAAGCCCTTTACCGCAAACTTACTGGCATTATAAGCAGATTGGGAAGGCACACCGATAATGCCAAAAATACTGGAAATATTAACAATATGTGCGTCTTTTTGTTGGCGTAATTGGGGCAAAAACGATTCACAACCATTTACCACACCCCAAAAATTGATATTTAATACCCATTCAAAATCTTGACGGTTCATCGCTTCGACATTTTGAGAGAGTGCAACCCCTGCATTATTAATCACTACGCTGGCATTGCCTAAGGCACGGGCAACATTGTCAGCAAAGGTTTGAAAAGCCTCACGTTTAGACACATCCAACACTGCGCTATAAACTTTGACACCATGAGCAGCAGCAATATCTACCGTCTTTTGCAAATTGGTTTCATTAACATCGCACAAAGCCAATTGCGCACCTTGTGCAGCGAGCTGTAAGGCTAATGCACGGCCAATGCCTGAGCCTGCACCTGTGACTACAACAATTTTACCCTCAAGATTTTTCATGAGACCGCCTCTTAATACTGTTTTTTAGGACAATTAATGATTGTTTTTTTGCTAAGTTAACTTGCCAATACCACAATCGTTAAGCAATGGCTGGCTAGTCCTCACAAAAGATAGTTTACTTTTGGGCTTTTGGGTAGTGATAAGCGCGCATAATGTGTAAAATACGCACCATGCTTTTTAGGGCTCTGACATTGTGCTTATGCAAAATAGACGAGTTTAAAGAATTTTTGGAGATTTTATGGGACACAAAACCGCACTTTATGAACAACATCTTGCCCTCAATGCCCGTATGGTTGACTTTGGTGGTTGGGATATGCCTGTTCAATATAGTTCAGTCTTGGCTGAACATCATGCGGTGCGTCGTGCCGTAGGCATGTTTGATGTGTCACACATGACCGTTTTAGAGTTAACAGGCGCGGATGCTGTGCCTTATTTGCAGCGTTTGTTAGCCAATGATGTTAGCCGTCTAAAAATTGCTGGCAAAGCCTTGTATTCCGCAATGTTGAATGAACAAGGCGGTGTGATTGACGATTTGATTGTTTATGCACCAACCACACAAAAGCCAGACTTATGGCGTGTGATTGTTAATTGTGGCACACATGACAAAGATTTGGCGTGGATGCAAAAACAAGCCGAAGGTTTTGCTATTAATTTAATTGAACGTACCGATTTAGCCATGCTCGCTGTGCAAGGGCCAAAAGCCTATCGTGTGGTGAGTGATGTTTTAGGTGATGAAGCTGGTGCGATTATTCAAGCGTTAAAAGTGTTTCAAGGCCGAGAATATAACGACTGGTTTATTGCCCGTACAGGATATACTGGCGAAGAAGGTTTAGAGATTTTAGTGCCAGAAGCGCAAATTGCCGATTTTTGGCAAAAATTATTAGCCGCTGAGGTTTTACCTTGTGGTTTGGCTGCGCGTGATACCTTGCGTTTAGAGGCGGGTATGAACTTGTACGGCAATGAAATGAACGATGACGTATCACCTTTAGTGGCGAATATGGCATGGACAATTGCATGGGATCATGACTTTATTGGTAAAGAAGCCTTAGTCGCTGAACAAGCCAATGGCGTAAAACAGCAATTAGTCGGCTTAGTATTACAAGATAAAGGTGTGTTGCGCTCACATCAAAAAGTGATTGTTGATGGTGTAGGTGAGGGCGAAACAACCTCGGGCACCTTCTCGCCAACAATGGAAAAATCCATTGCCTTGGCTCGTATTCCTGCGGGTGATGTGCAACAAGTTTGGGTTGAAATCCGTGGTAAGCGTTTAGCTGCCAACGTGGTCAAACCGCCTTTTGTCCGTTTAGGTAAAAAATTAGTTTAAATTTGTATTTGTTCCTCCCCCTAGTTTAGGGGGAGGAGTATTTTTAGTTTTATAGATAGAGAGAGATGAAAGATGAGCAATACGCCAAGCGAATTAAAATATGCTTCTAGCCACGAATGGGCACGTTTAGAAGGTGATATCGTGGTTGTTGGTATTACTGACCACGCTCAAGAAGCATTAGGTGATTTGGTGTTTGTTGAGTTGCCAGAAGTTGGCGATACCGTTGCCGCAGGTGACGAAGCAGGTGTGGTTGAATCTGTAAAAGCTGCTTCTGATATTTATGCACCTGTTTCTGGTGAAGTTGTTGCGATTAACACCGCTTTAGAAGACACCCCAGAATTAATTAACTCTGATCCATACGGCGAAGGCTGGATGTACAAAATTCGTGTATCTTCAGTTGAAGAGTTAGATGACTTGTTATCTGCTGAAGAGTACGACGAGCAAGTTGCTGCTGAGCATTGATCCATTCTACTCCCTCTCTTTTTGAGAGAGGGGCGGGGTGAGGGGATAACAACCCCTCCCTAATCCTTCCCTAAATTAGGGGGGGAATTTTTCGTTTTTCCCAAGTTTACCGCTTAATCTGAGCAAAATCCCATGCCATTTATTCCGCATACCGAATCTGATGTACGTGCGATGCTCGACACTATGGGTGTTGACAGCGTTAGTGCTTTGTTTGATGAGATTCCTGCCCATTTACGTTGCCAACCCTTAACCGCTATTCCTGATGGTTTAAGCGAAATGGACGCTTTGCGTATTATGCAAGAGCGTAGCCAACAAGATGCAGGTGCTTTGTGTTTTATTGGCGCAGGTGCTTATGAGCATCATATTCCTGCGGCTGTATGGGATGTTGTCGCACGTGGCGAATTTATGACCGCTTATACACCTTATCAAGCAGAAGCTTCACAAGGCACGTTACAAGTCATTTATGAATTCCAAAGTATGATGGCACACATTACGGGTATGGATGTGTGTAACGCCTCTGTGTATGATGGCGCATCTGGTTTATCTGAAGCGGTGTTAATGGCCATTCGCGCCCATAAAAAATCAAAATCCAAACGCATTTTGATGCCAAAAACTGTATCACCGTTATATCGCAGTGCCGTAAAAGCCATTGTTGAAATGCAAGGCATTGAATTAGTTGAATTAGATTATCAACAAGATAACGGCACAATCAATCCTGCCAGTTTAGAAGCCTTTAGTGGTCAAGACTATGCTGCCTTAGTGATTCCTTATCCTAACTTCTTTGGCGCATTAGAAGACGTTGACACCTTAACACGTTGGGCAGAAGCCAATAATATTTTGGTGATTGCTGTGGTTAACCCAATGGCATTAGCTATCTTAACACCACCCAACGAATGGGGCGATAAAGGTGCAGATATTGTGGTCGGTGAAGGTCAGCCTTTTGGTATTCCTTTATCTTCTGGCGGCCCTTATGTTGGATTCTTGTGCTGTAAACAAGAGCACGTTCGCCAAATGCCTGGTCGTATTATTGGTCGTACTGTGGATTTAGAAGGCAAAACGGGTTTTGCTTTAACCTTACAAGCGCGTGAACAACATATTCGCCGTGCCAAAGCCACGTCAAATATTTGTACTAACCAAGGTTTAGCTATGACCGCTGCGACCATTTATTTGAGTTTAATGGGCGCAGAAGGTTTAGAGCGTGTTGCCTTAGCTTCTCACCACAATATTCAAACTTTAACCCAGCAAGTTAGTCAAATTTCAGGGGTAAAGCGTGTGTTTGATAACGTGGTTTTCCATGAAGTTGTGTTACAACTCAATCAGCCTGTTGCTCCTGTTTTAGCCAAAATGGCCGAATTAGGCGTGTTGGGTGGTTTGGATTTAAGTCCTTATTATCCAGAATTAGGCAATGCCTTATTGGTTTGTACCACTGAAACCAAAAATGCCGCTGATTTAGCGCGTTTTGCTCAAGCATTAACACAAGCTTTAGCTGCTTAGGAAAATGACCATGACCTTAATTTTTGAACGTTCACAAGAAGGCCGTCGTGCTACTTCACAAGCACCTTTAGTTCGTCATGACGCGAGTGACATTCCTGCACAATTCCGCCGCAAAAAATCGGCCGTGTTGCCAGAAGTATCTGAGTTACAAGTTGTCCGTCACTACACCAATTTATCGCGCAAAAACTTTAGTATTGATACTCAGTTTTATCCGCTTGGCTCTTGTACGATGAAATACAACCCACGTGGTGCGCATAAAGGTGCAATGATGTCTGGCTTTTTAGGTCGTCATCCTTTAGCACCCGTTACGCACTCTCAAGGCTTTTTGGCTTGTATGTATGACTTGCAAGAAGTCTTGAAAGAAGTGACAGGCATGAAAGGTGTGTCCTTAACACCAGCCGCAGGTGCACAAGGTGAGTTTGCAGGTGTGGCGATGATTCGTGCCTATCACCAAGCACGTAACGACCATGAGCGTAGCGAAATGTTAATTCCTGCGGCTGCACATGGTACAAACCCAGCAACCGCCGTGATGTGTGGTTATAAGGTGCGTGAAATTCCTGTGCTTGCCAATGGTGACGTGGATGTTGAAGCCTTAAAATTAGCGGTTGGCCCACAAACTGCGGGTTTGATGATGACTAACCCATCAACCTGTGGTGTGTTTGAACAACAAATCGACCAAATTGCCCAAATCGTTCACGAAGCAGGCGGCTTGTTATATTACGATGGTGCAAACTTAAACGCGATTTTGGGTAAAGTCAGACCTGGTGATATGGGCTTTGACGTGTTACACATGAACTTACACAAAACCTTTGCTACCCCACACGGTGGCGGTGGACCGGGTGCTGGTCCTGTGGGTGTGGGTGAGCGTTTATTACCATTTTTACCAACACCGATTGTTGGTAAAGAAGCTGATGGCCGTTATCGTTGGTTAGACAAAAATGACTTGCCACAAAGTATTGGTCATTTATCTGCGTTTATGGGTAATGCTGGCGTATTGTTGCGTGCTTATTTTTATGCGGCTGTGTTGGGGCGTGAAGGTTTGCATCGTGTGGGTGAATATTCAACGCTCAATGCCAACTACTTAATGCACAAATTAGCACAAGCTGGTTTGCAATTAGCGTATCCAGCGCGTCGTGCTTCGCATGAGTTTATTATTACCTTTGCTAAAGAAGCGAAGACTTTGGGTGTATCGGCAATGGATATTGCTAAGCGTTTGTTGGACTATGGTTTCCATGCACCAACAACATACTTCCCCTTGTTAGTACCTGAGTGCTTCTTGATTGAGCCAACTGAAACCGAAGCCAAAGATGAGTTGGACAACTTTGCGACCGCTTTAGTCAAAATTTTGGAAGAGGCCAAAACCGAACCAGAATTAGTCAAAGGCGCACCGCATACCATGCCTGTTCGTCGCTTAGATGACGTACGTGCAGCGCGTGAGTTAGATTTAGTCTGGCAGCCTAAAGCACAGTAAAGCTCTCAATAGAAAAAGGCGCAATGTTGCGCCTTTTTTATGCTATACTTGTAGCTCAAATGAGCAACACTTTTGGTTTTGAGGTGTATTATGGCAGCAACAGCTTTTATTCGGGCCCGTGTTGATGAAGATATTAAACAACAAGCAGCGACTGTATTAGCTGAAATGGGACTAACGGTATCTGATTTAATGAGAATGACCTTGACGAAAGTAGCCAAAGAAAAGGCATTTCCCTTTGAGCTATATACACCTAATGCCTTAACGGCACAAACTTTAGCCAAAAGTGAACGTGGTGAAGAGGTTCATCAGGCAAAGGATGCCGATGATTTGTTTGAGCAGTTGGGGATATAAATGCGTCAGCCAAGCTACTCCGGCCAGTTTAAACGTGATGTTAAAATGCAGCAAAAACGCGGCAAAGATATGGAAAAGTTAAAAATATTGCTAAATTTGCTGATTGAAGGGCAAGTTTTACCATCACATTATGGCGACCATCCGTTACGTGGTAATTGGCAAGGTTTTAGAGATGCTCATATAGAACCTGATTGGCTATTAATTTACCAACTAAGTGCAGATGCAGTACGTTTTGAACGTACAGGACGACATACTGATTTGTTTGATGAATAATCATGTTAATACAACTACTTAAAGAACAACATCAAACGGCTGCGTAATATAACAAATGCCAGTCAGTTAAGGCTCTTTTGTTGGTTTCGACTCACTTCGGCTGCGCTCATTGACCACCGCTCAACCAACAAAAAACGCACACTGAGCGGAGTCAAGAAGTGTTCCCTGAGCGGAGTCGAAGGGCGGATTAATCCATTGCCTTGACTTTGCTTTCAATAAAATCTGCCTCTTTTTCTACGCATCTATTAAGATTATGCTTACGACCGTTAAACCTTTGCATCAATAGGATATAAAAAATGACTGCTTTTCATAACTTACTTAATACTTACCGCCAAGCGGCCTTAACAGAGCGTGAAAAAGGCAGTTATTTTGAAGAATTGATGATGCGTTATTTTGCCTTTGAGCCGATGTACCAAGACAAATACGCCGAAGTATGGTTGTGGGAAGCCTTTAGACAACACCGCATACAACACGGCTTTGACGATTTGGGG
>ERZ650309.802-NODE-802-length-15059-cov-4.378299_pt1 | contig 15059 bp, 11 predicted proteins | sample MGYA00376245_ERZ650309 | MGnify/ENA primary metagenome ERZ650309 (study PRJEB26733, sample SAMN07839294) | wastewater metagenome | biome: urban; feature: wastewater treatment plant; material: waste water | place: USA: North Carolina | collected 2016-04-26 ...
CATCGCGCTGGTTCGTTTATTAAAGCCAATATCATTTTATAAAGAGAAATATGGCACCGCTTTTTATGGTGTCAACAAGTTGTATTTGCTGATGGAGAAGCAGCACAACCGCGGTCAGGATGGCGCGGGAGTTGCAAACATCAAGCTCGATGTGGAGCCGGGCAACCGTTACATCAGCCGTCACCGTAGCAATGCCAACCAGCCAATCGCTGAAGTTTTCGATAAAATAAATTCCCGCTTTGCAGAAGCAGCCAAAGAGTTTCCTAATGAGATACAGGATCCGGAATGGTTGAAGGCTAATCTGCCTTTTACCGGTGAGCTTTTCCTGGGCCATCTTCGTTATGGAACTTATGGAAAAAACAGCATTGAGAATTGCCATCCGTTCCTTCGTCAGAATAACTGGATGACAAGAAATCTGGTTGTGGCAGGAAACTTTAATCTTACTAATGTTGATGAGTTACTCGCTCAGCTGCTCGAACTCGGTCAGCATCCGAAAGAAAAGTCAGACACTGTAACTGTATTAGAGAAGATCGGACATTTTCTGGATGAAGAAAATGAACTACTCTTCAAAAGATATAAGCAGGAAGGCGAAAGTAATCGCGATATATCAAGATTGATTTCTGAAACCATCGATATTCAAAGGATTTTGAAACGTGCTGCCCGTAATTGGGATGGTGGTTATGTGATTGCCGGATTGATCGGGCATGGTGATGCTTTTGTGATGCGTGATCCAAATGGTATCAGACCAGCATGGTTTTATCATGATGATGAAATTGCGGTGGTGGCCTCTGAACGGCCAGCTATGCAAACTGCTTTCAATCTTCCTGTTGAAGCACTTCAGGAAATTAAACCCGGACATGCTCTAATCATCCGCAAAAATGGAAAAATTGAGCAACAGCAATTCCGTGAACCCGGAGAAAGAAAATCGTGTTCATTCGAGCGCATCTATTTTTCCCGTGGAAGCGACGTTTCTATTTATAAGGAAAGAAAAGAACTGGGTCGTTTGGTTTGCCCCTCTATTCTTGAATCAGTTGATTACGATCTGAAGAATACCGTATTCTCTTATGTGCCTAATACTGCTGAATCGGCTTTTTATGGAATGGTGAAAGGTATGGAAGAGTACCTTAGAGAAGTGAAGAAAAGAAAGATAATTAAAGCCGGACCCGGTATCTCGGAATCACAGCTCGATGATATCTTATCCATCAAACCGAGAATAGAAAAAATTGCCATCAAAGATGCCAAACTGCGCACCTTCATCACTGATGATTCGCAACGCAATGATCTGGTGGCTCACGTTTATGATATCACATACGGAACTGTTAAAAAAGGAACCGATAATCTGGTTGTTATCGACGATTCCATTGTGCGTGGTACCACTTTGAAGAAATCGATTCTCAGGATGCTCGATCGCCTGGGGCCCAGAAAAATTGTTATTGTGTCGTCGGCACCACAAATACGTTACCCCGATTGTTATGGTATTGACATGGCCAAACTGGGTGACTTTGTTGCATTTTCTGCTGCCATCAATCTTCTCGAAGAGAATAACCTCGAACATATAATTGATGAGGTGTACCATAAATGCAAGGAACAACTCAGCCTTCCTACTGCTCAGATGGAAAATCATGTGAAGGCTATTTATAAACCCTTCACCGCTGAACAGATATCTGCTAAAATTGCTCAGATGATCCGACCGAAAGATATCAAGGCGGATGTGGAAATCATTTTTCAGAAAATTGAAGATCTCCATAAAGCTTGCCCGGATCATACCGGTGACTGGTATTTCTCAGGCAATTATCCGACTCCCGGAGGTAATAAGGTTGTGTGTCGTTCTTTCGTAAATTATATGGAAGGCCGCAATGAAAGAGCCTACTGAGATCAGTGATTGCCATATTTGCATGTCGTTTATATCGTGGTTTTCGATATGTTGATTCATCATTTTTAAATTTATACTGAAACATCATCATGAAGAGAATATTTAACTACTTCCTTCAGGGCTTATTGATAATTGTCCCCATTACTGTAACGCTGGTAATGCTCATCAGGGCGATCCTGTGGATTGACAGTCTTGTACCTGTTCACATTCCAATCGACATCCCCGGCATTCCGAGTTTTGAATTACCCGGACTGGGCATCATTATTCTTTTTTCGGGTGTTGCTATACTTGGCTACTTCGCATCTACACTTGTTGCCAATCCGTTTTTCAGCATGGTCGAGAAATTGCTTGAGCGTACACCACTTCTCAAAATAATTTATACTTCTGTGAAGGATCTGGTTGAGGCCTTTGTGGGCGAAAAAAAACGCTTCACCAAACCGGTACTCGTCACCATTAATAAAGATCCAATGATTCAGAGAATCGGATTTGTCACTGAAAATGATCTCACTCAAATGGGAATTGAAGCCACCAAGATCGCAGTATACCTGCCGTTTTCTTATGGATTCAACGGACAGCTGTTGGTAGTGGAGGCAACGAATGTAAAAGAACTGGATGCATCCGGAACCGAAATGATGAAGTTCATCATTTCAGGAGGCGTTACTGATATATAAATCCTAAATCTGAATTAAATATGAAAAGGAACCTTTTGTTGTTATTGTTCTGCAGCTGCATGATTCAGCTTCAGGCACAAAAAACTGTAGTTCGGACAGAAGAAATGGTAATCGGCGGATCTGTACATCCTTCTTCGCTGGTGGTCATTGATAATGCTGACCTTGAAAGTGTAGAGAAAAAGTGGAACTCTTATATCAAAAAGAATAAGGGTAAGGTGAGTCGTTCTAAAGATGAATTTTTTCACGACAATGCCATTATCAAATCTATTGGTCCTGACACCCTCGATATTTATTCGGTGGTGAAAAGCAGCGGGACGGCTGTTACCATTGCAATGGCAGTAAATAAAAACAATGAATTCATTACCAATAAATCGGGGACCTATCCCGGACTTGAAGCATTCCTTTATGAATTTGCTGTTGATATAAAGAAAGAAATGGCTTCAGATGCAGTTGAAGCAGCAGCAAAAGTTCTGGAAGCTAAAGAAAAAGCACATGAACGATTGCTGGAAACGAATAAGAAACTGGCAGAGGATAATGCTGAAATGAAAAGTAAAATTGCCGATAACGATCGTACCATCAGTGATAATGAAGGGCTGATTGAAAAAGCAAAATCTGAAATTTCGGTACAGAAAGAATTACTGGAATCGCTTGAGAAGAAACTTAAAACTGTTGAGTGATTCAATTCCATAACTACGCTTGCTATGAAACTTGAATCGACTCCCACCGGGCCCGGAAAATCTGAAGATGAAAAGCAATTACGTGCTGAAACAGATGCTTTGGTCTCGCTTATTGGTGAATGGCAGCTTAAGTTATACGCCGAAAATAAGCGTAGCTTGCTGGTAGTTTTACAAGGACTGGATGCTTCCGGTAAAGATGGTGCCATCAAAAAAGTGTTTGCCAGAGTAAACCCTATGGGAGTTCGGGTGGTGAGTTTTAAGAAGCCAACCGAAAATGAACTTGCGCACGATTTTTTGTGGCGTGTACATCATGTCGTTCCCCCTTCAGGAATGATTCATGTTTTTAACCGGTCACATTATGAAGATATTCTGGTGCCAATGGTAGAAGGTTATTTGCCGCCGACTTTCATCAGCAAACGTTATCAGCAAATCAACCATTTCGAGAAGCTGCTGGAAGAATCAGGTACTTCCGTTTTGAAATTTATGCTTCATGTTTCGGAGGATGAGCAAAAAGATCGTTTGAAAGAGCGAATGACTGACCCCAAAAAATTCTGGAAACATAAAGACTCAGATTGGGAGACTTTTAAAAAGCGTAAAGCCTATCTTGAGGTATATGACGAAATTCTTGAAAAGTGTGACGGTTGTAAATGGCATGTGATTCCTTCCGATAAGAATTGGTATAAAGAATATCTGATTGCCAGAGTAGTGAAAGAAAAACTGGAAGAATTGAAACCCAATTTCCCACCATTGGTTACTTCCATGAAAAAATGAAAATCAACTGTTCAGGTTGCTTGGATAAGAGAAGACAGGTGCCTTTTTAAAAATGGAAAATTATTGCTCCCTTTTAATAATATTGATTTCGTCGAACACCGTTTGAAGAGTAACCTGTCCGGTCATTGCAAGAATTTTCGGATCAATGATATCCATATTGTCGGTGGTACGGTGATGATGTATGAAAAAGTCGGATCGATTAACATCATAATGAATGATGTTAGCTGTAGGAATGTTTATGATTTGGTTAATGTATAAATGATCGTCGGTAATGCCCGGGCCTTTAGCATTGATAAAAAAAGCTGAATAACCAAGAGCAGAAGCAGTGTTCCAGATACGGTCTACCAGTGATGAGGCAAAATAAACTGATGTGCCTTCTTTCGGGAACACGGCATCTTTAGCACCAACCATATCGAGCAGAATACCATATCTGGCATAATAGCCAGCTGTGTGTGGGTTGCGTGCCCAATACTGACTTCCAAGGCACCATGAATCTTTCATTTCAGGAAAAGTGCTTTCTTCGGGTTGTCCGTAATCTTCCAGGTCGAAGAGAATGATGTCAATGCCAAGGTCTGGTTTGGCGATAGAAATTTGTCGGGCGATTTCAAGTAGTACACCTGCGCCGCTGGCTCCGTCGTTGGCGCCATCGAAAGGTTTATTTTTCATAGTGCCTTCATCACGATCGGCAAAAGGGCGTGTATCCCAGTGTGCACACAACAGAACCCGTTGTTTTTTTTCGGGAAGCCAGGAGGCAATAATGTTTTTGAGGTCGAATTTTTTACCATCAAAAGTGGTCACAATTCCGTTCTGCACCTGCACATCAGGAATGTATGATTTCAATTTAGTGTCGAGCCATTCTGCACAGGCAGCATGAGCACGCGTGCCGGGAACACGTGGTCCGAAATCGACTTGTTTTTTGACAAACGCATAGGCTGAATCCGGATTCAGCTTAGGTGCGGTGATGGCTGGTAAGGGTGGTTGGCCGGCAACTTCATCATCAGAAGTCTCATTCTTTGGTTTTTCCTGACATGCCATCAACAGCATCAGAAATAAAAATGAAATTGAAAGGAAGTACTTTTTAATCATTGCGTTTATTGTCAGTTGCGCGACCACTCAGCGCCATCTTTGGTGTCTTTAACTGTTATACCCAGACTGCTCAATGTTTCTCTGATTTTGTCGGAAGTGGCAAAGTCTTTCGAGGATTTTGCATTGGCACGAATTTCAAGAATCAGTTTCATCATTCCATCGAGATCGGCACTCTGATCCTGCTGTTCTTTTCTAATTCCCAGGATATTGAAAAGAAAATCATCGAATAAAATGCGCAGAGAAGTGATGTCACCGGCTGTCAGTTTTTCAGTCCCGCCCACAGCAGAATTAATGATGCGTGCAGCTTCAAATAATTCAGCCACTACAATTGCAGTATTAAAATCATCGTTGATAGCTGCAAAGCAGTTTGCACTTATTTTCTCTATCTGCTGTGTTCCTGTTTCAGCAGGAGTAACCTTGTTGAGTGCTTCATAAGCATTAAGTAACCGTTGTAGTCCTTTCTCAGCAGCCTGCAAGGCATCGTTTGAAAAGTCAAGCGTGCTTCGGTAGTGAGTTTGCAGAATGAAGAAGCGAACAGTCATGGGAGGGTAACTTCTTTCGAGCACCTGGTTGCCGCCATAAAACATTTCACGCAATGTTATGGTATTATTGTACGACTTACCCATTTTCCGGCCGTTAATCGTAATCATATTGTTATGCATCCAGTACTTCACAGGAGTGGTTCCGGTGGCGATGCAGGTTTGAGCAATTTCCGATTCGTGATGTGGGAAGAGAAGATCCATTCCACCTCCATGAATATCGAAAGGAGCTCCAAGATATTTCGATGCCATGGCAGAACATTCGATGTGCCATCCCGGGAAACCGGGACCCCACGGACTGTTCCAGCGCATGATATGCTCTTCAGGTGCTTTTTTCCAAAGCGCAAAATCTGCAGCATTTCGTTTTTCATCCTGCCCTTCGAGTTCACGGGTGCCGGCAATCATGTCTTCCAGTATTCGTCCGCTTAGTTTTCCGTAATCGTTTCCGGAAGCATATTTATTCACATCAAAATAAACCGAGCCATTAACTTCGTAAGCGTAACCTTTGTGCAGAATTTCCTGAATCATGTCGATCTGCTCAACAATATGTCCTGTAGCAGTAGGTTCGATTGAAGGCCTTAAGTTGTTCAGTTCATCCATCATATCATGATAGAGGTTGGTGTACTTCTGAACCAGCTCCATGGGCTCGAGTCGCTCCAGCTTGGCCTTTTCATTTACTTTATCCTGTGCTTCGCGTCCCTCTTCTTCAAAGTGGCCGGCATCAGTTATATTTCGAACATATCGTACTTTATATCCAAGGTAAAGAAGGTATCGGTAAACAACATCAAAAGTCACATAAGGCCGTGCATGACCAAGATGCGATTCGCCGGAAACAGTTGGTCCGCAAACGTACATTCCCACATATGGAGGGTTAACGGGTTCAAAAAGTTCTTTGTTTCTGGAAAGGGAGTTTGTAATGTATAATTTTTGATTCATAACCTGAAAAATAAATTAAGGTACTATTTTGATCGTTGTAATTTTAATTGATGCAACATGTCTGATGTCATTGCCTTCAAATCATATTTCGGATTCCATCCCCAGTCATTCCTTGCAGCCGTGTCATCAATAGATTGGGGCCAGCTGTCGGCAATAGGTTGGCGGAAATCGGGATTGCAGGTGATTCTGAATTCCGGAACATGTTTTTTGATTTCGTTTGCAATGGTTTCTGGATCGAAGCTCATAGCAGCGATGTTGTAAGATGATCTTACCTTAACATTTGAAGCATCGGCATGCATGAGGTTGATAGTGGCATCCAGTGCATCCGGCATATACATCATAGGTAATACCGTATCTGCCTTCAGAAAACACTCGTAACTTCCCTGGTCAAGTGCTTTATGATAAATGTCGACTGCATAATCGGTGGTGCCGCCTCCGGGAGCTGACTTATAACTGATGAGTCCGGGGTAGCGGATGCTTCTCACATCGACTCCATAGCGATGGAAATAATATTCACACCATCTTTCACCGGCTTGTTTGCTGATTCCATATACAGTAGTTGGCTCCATGATGGTATGTTGTGGAGTGAGCTGACGTGGAGTAGTAGGTCCGAATACGGCTATGGAACTGGGCCAGAAAATCTGCAGCTGCTTTCGTTCGCGGGCAATTTCAAGTAAATTGAAAAGCCCTTCCATATTCAGTTTCCATCCAAACATGGGTTGTTTTTCTGCTGTTGCAGAAAGCAAAGCTGCCAGATGGTATACCTGAGTTACACCGTGTTTTTCAATGATGGAAGCTACCGCAGCACCATCCATAACATCCAGCTGATGATAGGGTCCTTCGCTGAATACATCCGGTGCTTTATCTTTGATATCGGTTGCGATCACCTTTGATGCACCCAGTTCGTTTCGCAAACGCAGTACCAGGTCGGTCCCAATTTGTCCCGATGCACCTAAAACCAGTACCGTTTCATGATTCGGCATAATTTGATGTTTTAAGGTGCAAATGTAACAGTTATTTGTGAGTCTGAGGGGTTAGGAAAAGGTAGTGTGCTGTTTTGTAATGTTCACATAATCAACTTTTTGCAATTTGCTGGCAAGGGTAGAACGCAAAACCGGAAAGGCCCGATACAGCCTTCAGCATGAGAGTTAAATGATGTCCGGTGATTTAAAATGTTGATGGAATGATGATAAAGTACTACATTTCCAGACCTTTTCAAACAGCAATAAAGCTTATGAAGTGCCGATTATTAATTCTGATTGCCCTCACCAGTCTGATCAGCAAAACAAGTTCTTTTGGTCAGCAGGGTCGGGAGCGGATTGATTCCCTGGTCCGGATTTTGAAAACTTTGCCGGAAGACACTCACAGAGTTACCATACTAAACACACTGTCGTTCAACAGCAGCACCATTGATCCTGATGGTGGAATCTTATATGCCAAAGAAGCCCGATTTCTGGCTGAAAAATTTGGAATCGAAAAAGCCAGGGCTGAGGCATACAGTAATCTGGGGCTGAATCTGACTTCAAAAGCCGACTACTCAGGCGCACTCGAAAATCACTTTAAGGCACTTAGCATTCATGAGAGAATGGGCAACAAACTGAATGCTGCCGTTTGTTGCAGTAACATTGGAGTGGTTTACAACAATCAGAATAATCTTGAGAAAGCGCTCGAATATTATGAAAAGGCATTGAAGGTCTTTCGAGAACTCAAATATGAACAGGGAATTTCCACTACGTTGGGAAATCTTGGTTTATTGCATATGGCACGCAAAGAAAATGAAAAGGCGCTGGAGTGTTTTTTAGAATCATACACTTTTGCCGAGTCCAAAAGAGATACCGGCTCTATGGCAGTGTGTATCGGAAACATGGGTAATGTTTATCTGGCACAGAACAATCTTTTGAAAGCTCTTGAATTCGATTTAAGAGCTTTGCAGTACAACAAACAGATCGGTGACCTTGTGGGAACAGGAATTGGATTGGGGAATGTGGGCGAAGTTTATTTCAGGATCGCCACAGATACTGTATCAGGATTGCTCGACAGTGTTTTTGGGGGCAACAAAAAAGCTGCACTCGATTCATCAGCAGTAAATTTGCGCAACTCACTTGCTGTTTTTAAGAAAATAGGATTCCTCAACGGAATTCAGGAAGTGCACAAATACCTGATCAATGTTTATGAAGAACAAGGTGATTACAAAAGTGCTTTGGAAGAAGCCCGGGCACATCTGGTAATTAAAGATTCAATTTTCAACGAAGAAAACAACAATAGGATCGCAGAAATTGAAGCCCGGCGGATGAAGGATTTGAACCAGAAAGAACTGGAAATCCAGAATCTTAGAATCCAGAAGGCTGAAAAAGATAAATACCTTTTGTTGGCTGCAGTTATTTTTCTAATCATTCTTTCACTCGTGATGTATAATCGGTTTCGCATCAAGAAAAAAAGTAACCAGCAGCTCGAAGAAACGCTCGTTCACCTGAAAGCTACCCAGCAACAACTTGTAGAGCAGGAGAAGCTTGCCTCTCTTGGTGCCCTGGCTGCAGGGGTCGCGCATGAAATTCAGAACCCGCTTAATTTTGTCAATAATTTTTCGGAGCTCAGTAATGAACTGATCGACGATTTTATTGCTTCCGATAACGAAAAAGAAAAGACACAGATAGCCGGTGACCTGAAGGAGAATCTGCAGAAAATTCATCAGCATGGTAAAAGAGCAGATGCAATTGTTAAGAACATGCTTATGCACAGCCGTACCGAAAGTGGCACTAGGCAATTGACCGATTTGAATAAGTTGTGTGAGGAATCACTGGGTTTTTCTTTTCATGCCATTCAAGCCAAATACAAAGGATTCAGCTGCGATATTGAAAAGAAATTCAGTCCTAATCTGGAGCAAATTGCTGTTGTGCCCGGAGATATTTCCAGAGTGATTCTGAACATGTTGAATAACGCCTTTTATTCCATGTATCAGAAAAAACTAAACGATACTTCAGGCGATTACAGGCCGCGTTTGGTACTGAGCACCTTCAGGGGCCCCGATCGAATTGTAATTACCATTACCGATAATGGTCTAGGCATACCTGCTCCAATAGTTCAGAAACTCTTCGAACCATTTTTTACTACCAAACCTGCCAATGAGGGAACAGGTCTCGGTCTTAGCATCAGCTACGATATCATTAAAGCACATGGGGGAAAAATAAGAGTGAAAAGCGACGAAGAAACCTCTTTTGTCATTGAACTCTATGTCTGATTTCCACATGACTTCGAATTCATATTGCCTCTAACGGTTGGTGGCAATACGTTGTAATCCGTTCCATATTTTTTCAGTGGTTTTTTCCCAGCTGAAAGCTTCGGCTCTTGCGATGCCTTTGGTGCCAAGAGTGTTGCGCAATTCAGCATCGCTTTCAATCTGTTGCATCGCACCCGCAATTTCATTCACATTAAAAGGGTCGACGATTAGTGCAGCATCACCACTCACTTCAGGCATTGAAGTGAGTGAAGCAGTGATTACAGGCACTCCGCATTTCATGGCTTCCACAATAGGAACACCAAAGCCTTCAAAATAGGAAACATAGGTCATTGCCATTGCCGAAGCAACCATTTGAACCAATTCTTCAATTGGCTGACGTCCTGTAAATACCACATCATCTACATGTTCCATAGATCTGAAAACAGATTCCATTTCTGATGTCCACCATTTACGGTGCCCCACAATGAGCAGTTTGACCGGAGTTGTTTTTTGTTTTTTAAATTGCTCGAAAGCCCGCAGCAAATTGGCGATGTTCTTTCTTTGATGCAACATGCCTACAAAAATAAAATAGGGAGCACCACCTGTGTAACGGTTTCTGATTTGTTGTTTCTGATTTTCAGTAACGGGTCGGTACAAATCGTTCACACCATTATAAACCACATCTATTTTTTCACCCGAAATACCATAACATTTCATGATATCTTTTTTCGAATATTCCGATACCGTTGCTAGTCTGGCAGCCTTTGCTGCAAATTTTGGGAAGAAGTAACGATAATAATGACGTGTCAAAAACGGAAGATCGTCGGGATAATGTTCGAAATTCAAATCGTGCATGACTCCCAATTGAGGAATTGCAGTCGATAAACTCAGGTAACCATCGGGACTGTAAAACACATCGGCTTTGTACTTTTTCAAAGCTGCAGGAACTGCATATTCAAACCAACAATAATAGAGGAAAGGGTGGCGCGCCTGTGGGAAAAGTGCCACCGGCGTAACATTGGGACCAAACACAAATTCTTCGGACCAGGGACGGTCGAAAAAAAAGATAAACTCTGTTTCCGGATGTGATTCGGTCATCCGCTTCAGCGTATGCCAGGCAAACCATCCCATACCATCGAGTTTACCCGGGAGCAATAATCGGGTATTGACAGCTATTCGCAATTTAAAAATCTGTTATTCAATTAATTACCTTTTCGGGAAAATTCGTTAAATTTGTTCCGGTTAACTTCCCGGAAGGCAGCAATATTATAGATATTTCACAAAATAATTCCTTCTTTTTGAAGTTCTTTACGAATACCTGCACACATCAACATCAGTTATGAAAAGAATATTGCTCGTTTTAAGCCTTTTATCAGGAATTCCCCTTTCCCTAAATGCACAAAACACTGCCATTGGTGATTGGAGGGTTCATTTACCCTACAACTCCGCGAAAAAGGTGGTTGAAGCCGGATCCAAAATTTATTGTGCTTCCCAAAAGGGACTCTTTAGTTATAACCGAAATGATAACAGTGTTCAAACCCTGTCGAAGGTAACCGGACTTTCTGAAATTACGATCAGCACCATCGCCTACAGTTCAGCTTACAACTGCCTGGTGATTGCTTATGAAAATGCCAATATCGATCTCATCGTCAATAACCGCATTATTAATATTTCCGATATCAAAAGAAAAAACCTTACCGGCGATAAATCTATTTACGGAATTGAGTTCCGCAATCAGTACGCCTATCTTTCATGTGGTTTCGGAATTGTGGTGCTGGATATTTCAAAGTATGAAATTGCCGACACTTATATCATTGGCCCATCAGGAACCGAAATTCAGGTCTTTGATATCGCCATTAACGGTTCTACCATTTATGCAGCCACAGAAAACGGTGTGTATGCTGCCGATCTGAATAATCCCTACCTTATCAACTATACCAGCTGGTCGGTTTCATTTCCCGATAACGGAAATGCCGGCGATTGCAACATGATTGAAATGTTCAATAATCAGGTTGTGATGAATTATGCCAAACCAAATGCTTCGAGCAGTAACGTCGATGAGGTATATGTTTTCAACGGATCATCATGGAACCTTGCCGGAGGAGGTTTCATTCAGGATAATGTCCGTCATTATGCTTTACGGGCTTCAGACGACAAATTGTTAATTACTAACAATAACTCTTTACGCATATACGATACCAATTTCAATTCTCAGGTATTTATTGATGGATCAGTTTATGCCGACCCTGCACCACGGGATGCAGTATACGATAACCAGGGAACTTTATGGATCGCCGACAACGCAAGTGGCATGATCAGAATGATGCCATCGCTTACCTACAACTTTATTATGCCCGACGGACCTGCTTCAGATCTTGTGAGTGCTATGAGTGTTGTCGACAGAAAACTGTGGATGACACATGCCACACGTACTGCAGGTTGGTTCAACACCTACGCATCGGGAAGCTTTGCAGAATATAGTAACGGCGACTGGAAACCCTATAATTCCAAAACTGTTACCGGGACTTCGTTCAACATTGGAAATTATTTCGATATGATGTCGATTGCCATCGATCCTGATAATGCTTCGCATGTGTTTGTAGGATCTAAAGGACAAGGTGTTTTGGAGATGCTGAATGGTGTTCCTGTTGCATCTTACCGCGATACCAATAGCACATTGCAGGTAGGTATTGGTAATCCAACACAATGTCAGGCTGTTGGAATGGGATTCGATTCGGGAAATAATCTGTGGGTGCTGAATTCACTTGCAGCCAAACCGGTGAATGTGCGTACTCCCGATGGTACCTGGAAAGCCTTTTCAATTCCGGGAATCAGTGGAGCACCTCTTTTCGGTGATATGACGGTTGATTCATACGGACAAAAGTGGATCAACATCATTGGTAACAATGCCCCTTTAGGGAATGGCATTGCAGTATTTACTGACAATGGAACACTCGACGATGCTACAGATGATCAATCGCGTTTCATTTCATCGGGAGTGGGTAAAGGCAATCTGCCCAGCACCGATATCAGAGCCATAACAGAGGATCTCGAAAATGAAATCTGGCTGGGTACAGGAAAAGGAGTGGCAGTCATCTATTCACCTTCTAATGTTATCACCTCCGACAATTATGATGCACAGCAGATACTTATCAAACAGGATGGCATCAATCAGTATCTTCTTGAATCGGAAGTGGTGACAGCCATTGCAGTTGATGGAGCCAATCGTAAATGGATCGGTACAGAATCGGGAGGTGTATTTTTGATGTCACCTGACGGCACCGAGAAAATTCTCAACTTTAACGAGACCAATTCTCCCTTGTTGTCAAATTATATTCTTTCCATAGCAATCGATCAGAATTCGGGCGAAGTATTTTTCGGAACCAACCGAGGTGTCATCTCCTACAAAGGCGATGCTATTGCCGGTGAAGGTGGATGCAAGGATGTGCTGGTTTATCCCAATCCCGTGCGCCCCGGTTATTCAGGACCTATTGCCATAAAAGGGCTTGTTCCAAATGGCTCAGTTAAAATCACCGATGTGAGTGGTAATCTTATCTATGAAACTACTTCAAACGGAACACAGGCGATATGGAACGGCACCAATTTTAAGGGTGAAAAGGCTCACACCGGAGTGTATTTGGTTTTCAGCTCCGATGAGGATGGAGAAAATTCCTGCGTCACCAAACTTTTGTTTATCAACTGATCGTTGCTGCGATGCGAACCCAGTCGAGAGGCATCGTGCTGCATGCTACCGAATACAGTGAAACAAGCCTTGTAGTTAAAATTTACACCGAAGAAAAAGGGCTCGGCACGTTCATCGTCGGCGGTGTACGAACAAAAAAGAGCCGTTATAATTCTACGCTTTTCCAACCCCTTTCTTTAGTGGAGCTGGTGGCTTCCGGTAAACCGGGACAAACCATGCAGCGCATTACAGAAATACATTTTTCACCTCCCTTTTCGGGAATACCTTCCGATATGATCAAAAGTACCATTGCCATTTTTATGGCTGAGGTCATTTACCGTTCTATTCGGGAAGAGGAACCCAATAAGGCACTTTTTCATTTTCTGAATTCCAGCATTCAGATTCTTGACCTCCATCAGGGAAACTGCTCCCGCTTTCACCTTTATTTTATGACGCAGCTTACCCGCCACCTGGGTTTTTATCCACAGGGAACTTTTCACAAGGGCAGAAGTATTTTTGACCTTCGCGAGGGGACCTTCACCGACAGATTGCCATCTCATCCCGATTACACCGGAGTGGCTGAGTCGGAATTACTGGCCTCGCTGCTGACTTGCAGTTTTGAGAATTATACCGGTGTAGCCATTGGAGGTGCAGCTTCCAAAAGCCTGCTTTCAGCACTGGTAACCTACTTTGAGCTCCACCAAACCCATGGAAATCCAATCCGTTCTCACCGTATTCTTGAAGAAGTAATGAGTTAACAGAATATTTTATATATTTGAAAACTGTACGGAACCAGCCATCCATTCTTCCGGTGCAGTCAGGATGAATAGAAACTCAATCATACCTCAAATCATCACCATGCTCTCGTTGGCATTGGTAATTGTTTCATGTAGCAACACTGAAAAGCCCGAAAAAGCATCGGTGTCTGCCGAAAATGGAATGCCCAATCCGTATGAAAAAGCAAAAATAGAAACCCAGATTTTTAAGGTTGATTCCATTGAAGGAAATGGCACACGGGGATGGGGATATAACATTCTTATAGATGGACGGCTTTACATTCACCAGCCAAATATTCCTGCCGTTATGGGGAATGCCGGTTTCAGCAGCGAAGAAAAGGCTGCCAAAGCAGGAAGTTTTATTGTTTACAAAATAAGAAACAACATCCTGCCTCCATCTGTTACCCCGGAAGAACTCGACAGCCTTGGAGTATTGAATTGATATGACACGTTCATTTTTTGTTATACTACTACTTTTTTCCCCTTTCCTGCGGCTTCAAGGTCAAGATCTTTTGATTCTGAAAAAAGATGAATCCGAAATCATTTGCCGCATTCTTCTTGTTAACGATACTATTATTCAGTACCAGAAGTACAAGTCTTCGGACCCTGCAATTTATCAGCTGAGAAGGCAGGAAGTGTTATCATACAGACTCGACAAGAAATCGGGCAACAATGATCACTTACAAACAGCTGAAAGCACTGAGAATCCCAAGTTGTTCTCTTTGTATCACATGAATGAATCGGTTGATGGCTATATCGTGAAAATGAATGGTGATACTCTTAAAGGGATTATTCATACCGGCAACATAGCCACCAATCAGCTTGAGGTTA
>ERZ650309.803-NODE-803-length-15000-cov-4.627768_pt1 | contig 15000 bp, 7 predicted proteins | sample MGYA00376245_ERZ650309 | MGnify/ENA primary metagenome ERZ650309 (study PRJEB26733, sample SAMN07839294) | wastewater metagenome | biome: urban; feature: wastewater treatment plant; material: waste water | place: USA: North Carolina | collected 2016-04-26 ...
CTTCCAAAATTTCGTTGACGCGCGACCGTAATTCGCGCGTTTGCGGGTCAATGATCTGAAACTCTTCTTCGATTCCGATGGTAAAGTCGTTGTCGAACGGCATGGGCAGCTCCGTATGCGGCGTAATTTTGCTTTCTAAGATTTATGTTCAAAGTGGAAGTGACAGCAACTTTGAACCGGGTCGGGGTTCGGAAACCGTTTCCGAACGAAAAGTCGCGCGGATGGTAAGTCTTTTGCCAACACGTGGCAAGGAGAAATTCAAGCTCCTAGCCGAAGAGGCTCACAACTGAAGCAGGCAAAGTCTCGCGGAGTAAACGCTCTTTTTTTTATTTTTCATTTGTCAGTTTCCAATTTTCATTTGTCATTGCTGGCCACGGCAGTTCCGGACAATGACAAATGACAACTCAACAATGGGAAATGAAAATGCCGACAAATTTTGCCTGACCGCTTAATCGCTTAACGAGAGCGACAAAAGCGTTACGCCATAAGCCGCCGCACCCGCCAACAAAACCGCCGTATAACTAACGTTCATCGCCAGCAACATCCCCAGCACGGAAGCCATCACGCCGCAAATTCCGTTGATTCCCCACATCCAGGGAATCAATTGCTGCTGCTTTTTCTGCGTTAATCGCCGCACGCCCAGCGGATAAATCATCCCCATCAACAGTGCCAAAGGAGCGATTAACACGATCGCGACAACTACTCGCGCCACCCAATTCCAACCGGTCATTCGTTCCAACCACATCGGCGTGGCGAACGCCGTCAACAAAATGCCCGCCAAAATGAACCCCAGCGCAACCCTGAGAACTTGAGCCTGCCTTGCTTCGCCAACTGTGTCTGTCAGAAAGCTGCCCACTCCTCCGAAGAGCAACAACGCAAACAGAACAACCGAAATGGCATAGGAAGGATGCCCCAGAAACAAAATATATCGTTGGATTAGCGCCAACTCGACCAACATAAATCCCAAACCGATGCCGCCGAAATACAGCAACAGCGGCAACAAGGATTTTGCGCTTACCGCATCGGTTCTGTTTTTCGCCCAATCGGTTCTCAAGGGCTTAATGGTGAAATAGAAACAGGCGTAACACATCAATAGCAGCGTCGCGCCTAACAACAAGGTTGAGCGGCTGCCACGACTGAAATCGCCGGAACGCACGGCATCGAGCCAGCTTTGCACAGGACGATCAATGTTGAAGAAAAATGGACGATCATCCGTCGGCGGACTGAGGTCGTATCGGCTATGAGTAAGCGCTTGCGAATCCAGCCGTAACAAGCCAGCAAGATCGAACGCAACAACTTTTTTTTCACGATCCGCTTGCGGCCATAACAACTGAAATCCGCGTTCCCGGCAAAGCTGCTGCAAGCCGGATTGCTCTGCTTCGGTGTAAACAGACCGTTTCAGCAACAGCGTCGCCACGGCGGTATGAAGAAAGCCCGGACTGGTCAGAATGGCAATGTGCTCTTCTGCACGTTCGATCCCTGCGCGGCGCAATGCGCTGGCCATCAGCACTGCCACGCGAGCCGTTTCGCCATGCTTTTCCGGATCGTACCAGCGAGAAACGCTCAACACGCCATCCGGTTTCAGGCGAGACAGATACAGGTCAAAGGCTTCCTGCGTGTACAGGCTGTTTTCAGTCATGACCATCGAACCGGCCATGGACGAAGCCCAGGTATCAATCATGGACATTTGGATCAAATCGTAGTTCGTTGTCCGGCGGCTCAATTCACCGCGCGCTTCGCCAATCGTCAGGTGAACTTGTGGATGGGAATAAGTCCGTCCGCTGAAATCGCCAAACTGCTGCTGAACAGCTTCGACAACTGCCGGATTCAATTCGACAACATCCACTTGGCCAACGTTGAACGCCAATGCGGTCAGCACATCGCGCCCGCCTCCACCGCCGATGATGAATGCGCGTTCTGGCGGCAAGCCCAACGCCGCGCGCCAGACATACGCTGCTGCCGTCACGTCCCAGGAAAGAAATTCCAATTTGCTTTTGTCCTGTAACGCCGCAACTCCATTTTGCAAAATCGGCGTGCCCGCGTCCGAATCCAACTGCAACCACAATGCGGGCAGCGCATCCCCTTTGAAATCGCGGCTGACGCCCCATCCGGCTTGCCACAACCGGCGAAGTTTTTCGGTATCTTCAGCCGCCGCCTGATTGCCATTTTTGGATTGCAGCATTTGGACAGCTTCGCTGGTGCCGGGAATTTCCTTGGACACCGAAACGCGAGCCAGAGCATTCCATCGTTCCCACAACACCTGGCGTTGATCTTGTCCTTTGGCAAACTGCAACCGTACAAGCTGCGGTCGCGCGACGCTGATTCCCCAAATCAGAAATAACGAGAGGCACAACAGCCAGCCAACTCTGCGGGACTTCGGATCGCCATGCGTTCGTGTCAACAACAACCCTGAAACAGCCATGCCAACCGCGCTGAGCAGCAGCACGCTCAGCGCGTTAAAGCGGTTCAGCAGCGGCGTCACCAACAAACAGCCTGTGGCTGCGCCCATCAAGTCAAACCAGTACAGCCTGGACACATCATTGGCATAATGACTGAGCACAACCACCACAACGTATCCGCTGTAAAAGAACCAACTGAAAAACAACACGGCTGCGAATAACAGTTGAAACGCTTGAGCGCCCGCTCCCCAATCTCGCGCCACAATCAGAACAAAACAGATCAAGGTAAACAGGGTCGCCACGGCGGATTTATATGCAGCGGTAACGCCGTCAGAAATCGTGACCTGGCGGTCTTTTCGCTTCATTCCCAGAAAAGCCGCAATTGCCGATGACGCCATACCGAGCATGACGACGGAAAGAATCATGAAGGCGGAATGATAATTGGCGATGACGGACATCACGCGCGTCAGCGCAATTTGGGACACCAGAATCGTCAATGCAGTAAGCATCAATCCCAGTTTTACCGAAATTGGGGCGCGATGATTTGGCGAGGAATCGTTTTCTGCTGAGGTCACAAAACTTCCTTCCTTGGTTTACGCTTCACTGATTCGTTCGACGGGGAGGATAGAGTGATCAAATTGTTGGGCGGAATGCACACGCCAGCGCGCATCATCGCGGTTGGGGAAATCTTCGCGGTAATGACCGCCGCGGCTTTCTTCGCGCCACAGCCCGGCTTCGGCCATCAGGCGGGCAAGCGTGACAAAGTTTTTGGTGCGCGGATTGACATTCTCTTCCGACATTTGCGTCAGTTCCTGAACGGCAGCTTGCAAAGTTTCGGCGTGGCGAATCAGGCCGACTTTCCACCACATCAATTCCTGCACATGAGATTTTACGCGCTGGTCCAATCGCCAATCGGCCAGGTCAAATTCAACCGGTTCGGATTCAGGCTTGCTCGTCTCAGGTAAGGAATCGGTCAACGCCGCCGTTCCAGCACGCGCGCCAAACACCAAACCTTCCAACAAGGAATTGCTGGCCAGCCGGTTTGCTCCATGAACACCTGTGCAGGCAACTTCTCCGGCGGCATACAACCCCGGCAGCGTCGTTCGTCCGTATGTGTCAGTGCGAACGCCGCCCATCACGTAATGCACCGCCGGACTGATGGGCAACAAATCTTTAGCCATGTCCAGGCTGTAGCGCAGACAGGTTTCATAAATTTTCGGGAAGCGTTCGCGCAAAAAACTGGCTTCCAGGTGCGTCAAATCCAGAAACATCCAGCGCTGATTTGTCCGCTTGGCTTCGGCAACAATCGCGCGGGCAACAATGTCACGTGGAGCGAGTTCTGCGCGTTCATCGTATCGTTTGGCAAAAGCTTCGCCTTCGTGATTTCGCAGAATCGCGCCTTCGCCGCGCAGGGCCTCGCTGAGCAAAAAGCGCGGCGCTTCCGGCAAGGCCAACGCCGTCGGATGAAACTGTACGAATTCCAAATCGCACATCATCGCCCCGGCGGCATACGCCATGGCCATGCCGTCACCGGTTGCAACGCTCGGATTCGTCGTTTGCGCAAATAACTGTCCGGCTCCGCCGGTTGCCAGCACCACTGCGCGAGCGAACATTTCGCGGCGCAAACTTTCGTTCGGATCAATGAATTGGACGCCGACGCAACGCCCGTCTTCGGCCGTCAAACCAATCGTTGCTGCATGCGCCGTCAGTTGAATGTTCGGATGCTTTTTGGCGGCGGCAATCAACGCGCGAACGATTTCTCGCCCGGTGGAATCCCCGTGCGCGTGCAAAATGCGTCGCCGAGAATGGGCCGCTTCGCGTGTAAAGGCGAGTTCCCCGCCTTCGCGATCAAACTGTGCGCCGATTTCGATCAATTCGGTAATGTATCGTGGGCCTTCTTCGACCAGCACGCGCACGGCTTTTTCATCGCACAAGCCTGCGCCGGCAATCAGCGTGTCTTCGACGTGCAGATCAATTTCGTCGTCATCCGACAGCGCGACAGCGACGCCGCCCTGTGCGTATTCGGTGTTCGATTCGTCCAGACGATCTTTGGTCAGCACGACGACGCGGCCTGCTTTGGCCAGTTCCAGCGCGGCGCGTAAGCCCGCGACGCCGCTGCCGATAACAATGAAATCAGGTGAAGGTTGCATAGATTGAAGTCTCTGACGGCACTTAACCACAAAAAGCACAGAAGGCACAAAAGGATTTTCTCCATTTGTGCCTTCTGTGACGAATACAACGTTTCAGATTGAAACCGTAACGGTCAGTCCGCTTTCGGTCCTGAAGCCTTCACTTCATCGGAAACTCCGGCGGCAAACTGTTCGAAGTTGTCTCGAAAGAGCTTCGCCAAATGACGAGCCTTTTCGTCATAGGCTTTCGGATCGCTCCAGGTATTGCGCGGTTTCAGAACTTCACTGGGAACGTCCGGACAAGCAATTGGAACGTGAACGCCAAAGATTGGATCGGGTTCGGTTGCGACGTTCGCCAGATGGCCGGACAGCGCAGCACGAACCATCGCTCGCGTGTGAGCGATTTTCATGCGTTGGCCTACGCCGTACGGGCCGCCGCTCCAACCGGTGTTGACCAGCCAGCATGTAGCATTGTGTTTGGCAATGCGTTCACGCAGCAATTCGGCGTAAACGCCTGGGTGATGCACCATAAACGGTGCGCCAAAACAGGCCGAAAACGTCGCCTGAGGTTCTTTGCCAAGACCTTTTTCCGTGCCCGCGACTTTGGCCGTGTAGCCGGAAATGAAATGGTACATCGCCTGTTCGGGCGTCAGTTTCGCGACAGGCGGCAAAATCCCATACGCATCCGCCGTCAGCATGATGATGTTTTTCGGATGGCCGCCGGTTCCGGACGGTTCGAAGTTGGATATGTGCGACAACGGATACGCAGCGCGCGTGTTTTCAGTCAAACTGCCGTCGTTCAAATCCAATCGGCGCGTCACCGGGTCCATCACCACGTTTTCCAGCACCGTTCCAAATCGCCGCGTGCAGGCGTAAATGTCCGGTTCGGCTTCCGCCGACAGGTTGATGACTTTGGCGTAACAGCCGCCTTCGAAGTTGAACACGCCACGATCCGACCAGCCATGTTCATCATCGCCGATCAATTGGCGTTCGGGGTCAGCCGACAGCGTAGTTTTGCCCGTGCCCGACAATCCGAAAAAGATCGCGGCATCTCCGTCTTTGCCAATGTTGGCGGAACAGTGCATCGAAAGCACTCCGCGCAGCGGCAACAGGAAATTCAGCAACGTAAAGATGGATTTTTTCGTTTCGCCCGCATAGCTGGTCCCGCCAATCAAAATCAGCCGCTGACCGAAATCCATCAGGATGAATGTTCCGGAAGTTGTTCCATCGGTTTCGGGATCGGCCTGGCAGGTGGGAGCGTTGATGACTGTGAATTCTGGGACGTGGCTGGCGGCTTGAGTTTTCCAATCGGGCCTGACGAACATGTTTCGCGCAAACAAACTGTGCCAGGCATATTCAGTGACCACGCGAATCGGGATTCGATATTCCGGGTCGGCTCCGGCAAAACAATCCTGGACGTAAACGTCTTTGCCTTCCAGATGCTTTAGCATTTTGTCGCGCAGCCGATTGAAATTGCCTTGGTCAAACGGGCGATTGACCTTTCCCCACCAGACATTTTTTTCCGACGAAGCTTCGCGGACAACGAACTTGTCATTCGGCGAACGCCCTGTGTGCTGGCCTGTGTTGACGACCAACGGCCCCAGATGCGCGACCGTCGCTTCGTTGCGTTTGACGGAATGTTCATACAGTTCCGCCGTGGTCAGATTCCAGAACGCCTGATTCAGGTTTTTCAGGCCATGCTGATCCAGGCCGAAGGAACTTGGGTTCCAACCGATGTTCTTGCTCATAAATCTCCTTATGGTGCTTGGTCAAACAAAATGTAAATGTTTGATCCCTAAATGGACGACAGCGCGGTCGTTGCCGCGCTGTGGGTGTTATTTCCAATTTTTATAACGCGGTAACCATAGCCAAAAACCTGATGCTTGTCGAGACAATGCGCTACGGCCAGGCATAGCGCTTGGCAGGCGTCGGCGGAATCAGGGGAGGGTCAGTTTTCGCCTTTTTGCAGGTTAAGCTGGATGGGAGGTTCTGGTTGCGCAGCCGGTTCCGACCACGCCGATTGCATTTCCGGCGAAATGGTCAGCCAGCGAGTTTTCCAGATCAAAAAGATCGCCAGGCTCACCACAAAAGTGGCAACAGCGCCGCCTTCAGGCCCATAGTTGCCGCCAGTCAGCCAAAGCGTAGAGTCGGTGGTCGAAATCAGAATCGGGTGTCGCGGAATCAGCAGGCCGCTCACTGGAAGGCCAAAGATTGCGCCCATTGCATAGTTCCAGCCGAAATGCAGCGCCGTTGGGAACCACAAGCTGCGCGTTTTCAAGTAGGCAACTGCCAGCCAGACGCCAGCCAGCACGGTATTGATGGTTGAAAACAGCGTGCGGCTGGGGTTATTCCAATGCCCCAAGGCGAAAAATACAGACAACAACACGATTGGCACAATTGGCGAAACGCCTCGCAGCAAGGTTTGAAACGCATACCCGCGATACACCAACTCTTCAAACGCGGCAGCCAGCATTAACAGCACCGAAGCCAATGCCACCTCTCTGGTGACCACCCCAAACGCTGCCCAGTCCACGTCGCCCGCTGCAAACCAAAAAGGATTCAGCCGGACGCGCGTGCCTCCTGCGACAAACTGAAGCCCGACAATGACAAGGATCATCGCAAAACTGATTCCCAATCCCAGCGCAACTTCACGCCGCCAGTGTGAATGCAAGGAAAGCCCAATCGCTCCAAACCGCAGCCGATCCAAAAATCTCAACCCGGCCCACGAAAGCAGCAACACCCAGCCCACCAGAATCACGTAGACCAAAATCATTCCCACGCCGACTTCAAACACAGAACCGGTTTCGGACGAAGCGGATTTGAACAACGCCGACATCAGCCATTGCGGCAGCGTCAGAACGAACATAAATGCCAGCGCTCGCCAGCCAGCGCGCAATAACCCGGTTTGCGGATTGATGAAGAAGTTTGTGTTGTCCATAAACAAAGCGGCGAACAATGTGGCCGGATGATAAGCTCCGCCCTGCAAACGTCGCAAACTCACTTTCCGTGATTTAGAATCCGTCGCGTTCAGGCGTTTCCCAAATTTATGAATCCGCAACCAGGCCAAAACGAAATTCTCAGAAAGCGAAACCGCCGCCGGTGGCGAATCGCCGTTTTAACCGTGCTGACGCTGCTGGCGTTCGGGTTGCTGTTTGTGCAATCGGCCTTCGACACATTGCGATGGTTCAGACCGACTTCGGCCAGTGAAACCCTGATTCTGTATGCGCTTTCCACCATCAACCTGTTGGCGTTCATCGTGCTGCTGATGGTGCTGGTTCGCAACATCATCAAGCTGCGGCGTGAACAGGTGCAGGCAAAACTTGGCGCAAAGTTCAAAACCCGTTTGGTCAAATATTCCATCGCGCTGTCGCTGTTGCCTGTGATCTTCCTTTTTTTTGCCACCAGCGGACTGATCACCCGCAGCGTGGAAAAATGGTTCAGCGAACCCGCGAGAGAAATGGTGATCAATGCCCGCCAAATTCAGCGCGTATATGTGGAGGGCGAACTGGCGGACTTGCAGCAACTGGCGATGACCATGGCGCGGCTCATGGCCAGGACGGATGACGACCAGCTAAATGATGCGTTGGCATCTGAGATGAAAACGCAGCAACTTTCCCTGGCACAGATCTTTGACCAGGACGCGCTGATTGCCGAACAGTCAAAATCCAAACTTTCGCTGTCCGGGAAAGATTTTCAAACTGTATGGGAAAGCGCACGCGCCAAAGCCAAACAGGGAAAATTGTTCGCCGAAATGATCAGCGGTGCGGAAGACAAAAGTTATCTGATCGCCTCCGCTAAGATCCCTCAATTGGGGAACAGGTCGCTGGTCATCGCGCAAGAGGTTCCGCAGGAAATCACCGACCGCATCAAGAGAATTGACAAACTTGAAGCAGCGTACGATGCGCTGAAACGCGACCAGAACACAGTCAAAAACTCTGCGCTGTTGACCCTGGGGTTGATTACGCTGTTGACGTTGTTCATTGCCTTCTGGCTGGCACTTTATTTGGCGCGCACTGTCGCTGATCCGGTGCAACAATTGGCGGAAGCAACAGAGCATGTCAGGCAGGGGGATTTGAGCTTTCGGGCCAAAGTGGTTGGCGACGATGAATTGGCTGCGCTGGCGTTATCCTTCAACGAAATGACTTCGGAACTGGGAGAAAACCGCCGCCGATTGGAACTTTCCGCCGAAGAGTTGCAGCAAAGCAATGCGGCGCTGGACGAACGGCGCGGTTACATCGAAGCGATTTTGCAAAGCCTTTCCGCTGGTGTCATCTCACTGGATGAAAACGGCAATGTCACCACGCTCAACGAAGCGGCCAGAGAACTTCTGCATATCAGCGAACAATCCGTCACTGGCGTGGCAATGGAAGCCCTGCTGCCGGAAGAACAACGCGAAGAATTGTGGCGGATGATTCGCCGCGCTGCCCGGTTGCGCTCCATCACCCGCGAAGTCCATTTCACGCTGGCCAACAACGCCAAACTCGATGCCGCGGTGACCGTGACGGCGCTGCAAGACCCACGCGGCCAATCACGCGGAGCCGTCATCGTCATCGAAGACCTGACGGAACTTATTGAAGCGCAACGCCGCGCCGCATGGAGCGAAGTTGCACGCCGCATGGCGCACGAAATCAAAAATCCGTTGACGCCGATTCGTCTGTCTGCCGAACGCCTGGCCAAAAACCTGCTCAGCGAAACGAACGGCAGTGTTTCGGCCACAGGAAGCCTAACGCCGCGGCTCAATGAACGGCAGACCAATCTGGTGCGCGAATGCACCACAATGATTGGCGACGAAGTCGCCACCTTGCAGCGAATGGTGGACGAGTTTTCCAACTTTGCGCGGCTGCCGAACGCCAAACTGCAACCGGAATCTTTGAACGAAGTCATCTCAAACGCGCTGAAACTGTACGATGAACGGCTGGATGGAATCCGGCTGGAAAAGCATCTGGCTGCCGATTTGCCCCCTGTCATGCTGGATGCGGAACAGATCAAACGCGTGCTGGTCAATCTGATAGACAATGCGGCAGAGGCATTTCCCATGCCTCAAAACAGCGACCGTCGCATCACCGTCACGACACGCGAAATCGCCGAGCGCGACTCTGTTGAATTGATCGTTTCCGACAATGGGCCGGGCATTCCATCAATAGATCGTGAACGCATTTTCGACCCGTACTTTTCTACCAAAAAACGCGGCACGGGTTTGGGCCTGGCCATCGTCAGCCGCATCGTCGCCGAACATCAAGGGCGTATCCGCGTTCAGGAAAATCCTCCACGCGGCGCGAAATTCATCGTTGAATTGCCAGCCTCCAACTGAACGTAACCGGTGTTACGGACCAACTCCCTCCCTGCTTTTTACAATCCGCGCGCGAACTTATAATCCGAATGATTTTCATAAACGCCTGACAAAAACTGAGGTGGTGAAACGATGTCCAATTCAACATCCTTGAACGCTCGATTTATGAGCGCGACCAGAACGGCGCTGGCTGTTCTGACGATGACCTTATGCTTCGCGACTAGCTCGCAATTTGCACAGGAAAAGCAGGAAGAGAAAAAACCTATGCCGCCAAAAATCGGGATCTTTGAAGGCAATGTCTACGCGCCAGATTTTCCTTCGGGTTTGGAATGGTTGAATACCGAAAAACCACTCAGTTTGCGCGATCTGCGCGGAAAAATTGTGCTGCTGGATTTCTGGACGTATTGCTGCATCAACTGCATGCACATCATTCCGGATTTGAAAAAGCTGGAAGCGAAATACGCCAACCAGCTTGTTGTTATCGGCGTTCATTCGGCCAAGTTCCAAAATGAAAAGGGCACAGAACAGATTCGGCAGGCGGCGCTGCGGTACGAAATTGAGCACCCGATCATCAACGACAAGGATTTTGAAGTCTGGCAAAGCTACACCGCGCGATCATGGCCAACGCTGGTGTTGATCAATCCTAAAGGCAAAATTGTCGCCACGCATGCGGGCGAAGGCGTGTTCGATGTTTTCGACACCTTCATTGGAAAATTGGCGGATTACTTCCGCGCGCGAAATGAACTTGTCGAAACGCCGGTCAAATTCAAACTGGAAAAGTTTTCCGCGCCGCCCAGTTTGCTGGCATATCCAGGCAAAGTGCTGGCCGATGAAAAAAGCGATCGGCTGTTTATCTCCGATTCCAACCACAATCGCATCATCATTACTTCCCTGGACGGAATGGTGCAGGACGTGATCGGCGACGGAGCCATTGGTAAACGCGACGGCGGGTTTGCCGAAGCGGAATTCAATCATCCGCAAGGCGTCGCGCTTGATGGAGACACGCTTTACATCTGCGATACCGAAAACCATCTGATTCGCAAAGCCGATTTGAAAGCCAGAACCGTGGAAACGCTAGTTGGAACCGGAGAACAAGCCAAAAAGTTCAATGTCGAAGGCACAGGAACAAACGTCGCGCTGAATTCTCCGTGGGATGCGGTGATGCATGAAGGCAAGCTTTATGTGGCAATGGCCGGGCCACATCAATTGTGGGTGATTGATCCCAAAACCCGCGAAGCCAAGCCCTATGCCGGAAGCGGCGGTGAAAATCGTCATGATGGCCCCTTGCTGGAAGCTGCGCTGGCCCAACCGAGCGGCATTACCACAGACGGCAAATCGCTGTTTTTTGCAGACAGCGAAGTCAGTTCCATCCGCGCGGCTTCGCTTGATCCGGCGGGCAAGGTGACAACTATCGTTGGCGAAGGTCTTTTTGAATTTGGCGACAATGACGGCAAAGGCGGCAGCGTACGGTTACAACATCCGCTTGGCGTGGTTTATGCAAACGGTAAGCTGTATGTCGCCGACACGTACAACCATAAAATCAAAGAACTGGAAATCGCCCAGCGCGAAAGCCGCACTTACGCTGGATCTGGCGAACGCGGCGCAAAAGACGGGGCCCGTGGATCGAAAAGCCAACTGGCGCAGTTCAACGAACCCGGTGGCATTTCGGCGACTTCCAAAGCGTTGTTCATCGCCGACACCAACAACCACTTAATCCGCCGGATTGATTTCGACAGCGGCAAAGTTTCGACCGTTGAGCTAAAAGGCCTGGAAAAACTGACCATGACAATGGTTCGGAAATTCCGTGGCCGCACCATCGAAGTCGAAAAGCAAGCCATCGCACCCGGCAAAGGCTCGATCACGTTGTCGTTCACCTTGCCCGCCGGATACAAATACAATACGGGCGCTCCGTTTTATGTGGCGTACAAATCCGCCGACGACAAAGTCGTCAAAATTACCGCTAAAGAAACTGCCCGCAATTTCACAGAGCCGAAATTCCCGTTGGAAATCCCCATCGAAGCCAAAAGTGGCACAACTACTGCGACCATTGATGCTGTAATTTATTTTTGCAACGACGACAAAGACAAAGTTTGCCTGGTGGACAGCGTGCGCGTGAATGTTCCGTTGGAAGTGAAGGCGGGCGCGCCGAGACAGGCAAAAGCGGAAGTCGCGGCAAAATCGAAGGGGTTGAACAACTAAATTTAACAGCCCTAAAACAGAGTGAAAACCATATCTTTCATTTTCCATTTGTCAGTTGAGATTTTTCATTTGCCATCGTTCAACAGGCATGTTCATTACAATGAACAATGGCAATTGGTAAATTGTAAATGGAAAATAGATCGAAAATTTGACTGGCTCCTGACTATTCGGTGCGAGCGATTCTGCCGCTATCCAGTTTTGCCATCAGCGCGGCAACGGTGACTTCAAGTGCGGCACTGTCTTTTGATTCCAGCGTAACTTTGACCTTGTAATCCGGCGTGGCGAAATTTGGGTAAGAACCAATGGCGACTTGTGGGTTGGCTTCCGCAACTTCGCGCAAAGTGTTGGCAATGTCGAACTCTTCTTCCAGCGTGTAAATGGCATGCGTGAAAAACGGTTCGACGCGAAAGCGTTCGCGCATGGCCAGAAACTTTTTGCGAAACAGTTCAGGAACGCCGGGCAAAATATACACATTGCGGCAAACCAGCACAGGCCAGCGCCAATCCGGCATTTCCAGCAACTCGGCATTTTCCGGAACATCGGCCATTCGCAATTTTGATTCGTCCGCGCCATCGCCAAAATAAGCTTTTAGCCGTCGTTCCAAATCCGGATGCCGAATTACCGGTTTCTCAAATGCGGCGGCGATGCCGACAATCGTCACGTCGTCGTGCGTTGGGCCAACGCCGCCTGACGTAAACACGTGATCGAATCGCGCAGACAATTCGCGCACCGCCGCCGCAACATCGGCAATTTCATCCGGCACCACCAAAATGCGGCGAAGCGCCACGCCAAGTTCGCGCAGTTCGCCGATCAGCAAACGCGCATTGGCGTCTTCCACTTTTCCACTCAGGATTTCATCGCCAATCACCAGAATTGCGGCAGTCGGTACGTTCATGCGGCAATCATAGCCAGCGGCGGTTTCGACTGGCAAACAAAGTGGAACAAAGCCCGCCAACTTCGCGTCAAAACTTCACCCCTGAATTGCCATTGGTAACTTCCAAGCCGAGCAGGCAAAATTGGCAAGGAAAGTTTTAGGGATCGTTCGTTGAACGGAAAATTTCTCAGCCCCCAGGTTGAAATTTATCGTCAGGAAACTTGCGAGCCTTTGTTTCATTTTATCGAGGAGCCAGCCAATGGAACCCAAATTACGTTTTGAATCGTCGAACTCACGGTTGATGTTGTTGGTGGCGTTAATTGCTCTGACGTTGCCATTCGCCATCTGGTCTTCCGTCAGCGGCCAAGGTCGCCGAATTCCCGTTCGCCCTATCCAAAGAGGCGATGCGACAGAAGGCCTGAAGTTTCGTTTGAGTGAAGGCACAGAAGGCGCAGACCACCGCGAAGCCTTGCCCACACCGCAAACTTCGTTGCTAACCGATGACATCATCAACAATCTGCTGAAACGATTGCCGCCGATCAAAACCGATCCAGACGATGAAAAAAGTTTTTCGATGCGCGACCGTTCGCTGCCTCCGCCAAAAACCGGACAGACAATCAATTCGCAATTCCCTCCGGCTGACAGCGGCGAAAAACCCGAGCCAACAACTTCAGTCCCGTTGGAAGTGGTGCGGTTCGCGCCCGAAGGCGAACTTGCCTTGGCTCCGCATCTGACCGTTACGTTTTCTCAAGCCATGGTCGCCGTGACTTCCGTCAGCGATCTAGCGGCGTCGCAAATCCCTATCAAATTGACTCCACAACCCAAAGGCAAATGGCGATGGCTAGGCACAAAGACGTTGATTTTTGAACCCGAAGGCCGCTTTCCAATGGCCACCAGCTATTCGGTCGAAGTTCCCGCCGGAACCAAATCGGCGACAGGCAATGCGCTGGCGACAGCAAAACGCTGGACGTTTGCGACGCCGCCGGTAAAGATCAAATCCAGCTACCCAAACGACGGCCCGCACGGACGCAACCCCATTTTTTTCATAGAATTCGACCAGCGAATTGATCCGGCAAAAATGCTGAAAGCGATTCGGCTGGCTGCTGCCGGTGCAACTTGGAAACTGCGGCTGGCAACCACAGAAGAAATTGCCGCCGATGACATCGTCAGCCGTCTGGCCAAAGCCGCCGAACAAGATCGCTGGGTGGCATTTCGGGCGGAGCCAATGATTGGTGCAAGCGCTGAACAGCCATTGCCCGCCGGAACATCGTTCACCGTCACGGTTTCAGCCGGAGCGCCTTCTGCCGAAGGCCCGCGCCTGACCACCGAAGCGCAAAAATTCACCTTCAAAACTTATGACGCATTGCAATTGGCCGAAGCGCGTTGCGGTTGGGGAGATGGTTGCCGCCCATTCACGCCGTTTCAGTTGGTGTTCAACAATCCGCTGGACGCCAAAGCGTTTCAGCAAACGTGGGTGAAAGTGAGTCCGGCCATCGAAGGCATGAAAGTTGGCGTTTTCGGCAATACGATTCAAATCAGCGGCGCAACCAAAGGCCGCACAAGCTACACCGTGACGATTGACGCCGCGTTGCGCGATGGATTTGGCCAAACGCTTGGCCGCAGCATTTCCCGCAGCTTCAGCGTTGGTGATGCTTATCCGATGTTGTCGGCCAACGGCAATGGTTTTGTTGTGCTTGATCCAAATGGGCCGCCGCGCTTTTCGATTTACACCATCAACCAGCCCAGCGTGAAAGTCCGAATGTTTGCCGTGACCGTCGAACAATGGCGTGCTTACCAGCAATTTCTGCAAACACGCGGCCAACGCCAGCAACCGCAAACTCCGCCGGGCGAATTGGTCAAATCGCAAACCGTGACGATCAACGCCCAAAGCGACGAAATGACCGAAACGGCAATTGACCTTAGTCCGGCGCTGAAAAACAACCTGGGGCACGTGATTTTGACCATTGAACCCACGGTCAAGCGCCGCGACTGGGAACAGGAAATCGTGCTGTGGGTGCAGGCGACGCAAATCGGGCTGGACGCTTTTGCAGACCAGACGGAACTTGTCGGCTGGGCAACTTCACTGAAAGACGGAAAACCGATGGCGGG
>ERZ650309.804-NODE-804-length-14980-cov-5.798995_pt1 | contig 14980 bp, 13 predicted proteins | sample MGYA00376245_ERZ650309 | MGnify/ENA primary metagenome ERZ650309 (study PRJEB26733, sample SAMN07839294) | wastewater metagenome | biome: urban; feature: wastewater treatment plant; material: waste water | place: USA: North Carolina | collected 2016-04-26 ...
ATGTATCGAGGAATGCCCGGTCGACTGCATCTACGAGGGTGCACGCATGCTGTACATCCATCCCGACGAGTGCGTTGACTGCGGCGCTTGCGAGCCCGTCTGCCCCGTTGAGGCCATCTACTACGAAGACGACGTTCCGGACCAGTGGAGCGGCTTCACCCAGAACAACGCGGACTTTTTCGCTGAGCTCGGTTCGCCGGGTGGCGCGTCGAAGGTCGGTCAGACCGACAACGACCCCGCAGCAGTGAAGAGCCTGCCGCCCGCGGGTGAGTGACTCTGTCTGACAGGGCGCGCGTCTCGGCCAGCCTGCCGGTGTTCCCCTGGGACACCCTGGCGGATGCGACGGATACGGCGCGCGCTCATCCAGACGGCATCGTCGACCTGTCGGTCGGCACCCCGGTTGATCCGGTAGCGCCGGTAATCCAGGAGGCCCTGGCCGCGGCTGGCGCATCTCCCGGTTATCCGGCGACTGCGGGCACACCGGCATTGCGTGCCGCTGCGGTATCGGCGCTCCGGCGCCGTTATGGCGTCACCGATCTGCCTGAGCACGCGGTGCTGCCCGTCATCGGCACCAAAGAGGTCATCGCCTGGCTGCCCACCTTGCTGGGTCTGGGCGCCACCGACACCGTCGTGGTGCCCGAATTGGCGTATCCCACTTATGACGTCGGCGCGCGGTTGGTCGGGGCACAGGTGGTGCGCGCCGATTCGCTGACGCAGCTCGGTCCGCAGCGTCCGGCGTTGGTGTTCATCAACTCGCCGAGCAACCCGACCGGTGCCGTTCTCGGCGTCGATCATCTGCGCAAGGTGGTCACCTGGGCCCGAGAGCGAGGCGTCGTCGTCGCCTCCGACGAGTGCTACCTCGGACTTGCGTGGGATGCGGAGCCGCTCTCGGTGCTGCATCCTGACGTCTCGGGTGGTGACCACACCGGCCTCTTGGCGGTGCATTCGTTGTCCAAGACTTCGTCGTTGGCCGGCTACCGTGCGGGCTTCGTCGCCGGTGACCCCGAGTTGGTCGCCGAGTTGTTGGCGGTGCGCAAGCACGCCGGCATGATCGTCCCGACGCCGGTGCAGTCCGCGATGGTCGCGGCGCTTGACGACGATGAGCATGAGCGCGTGCAGCGTTCGCGCTACGAGTCCCGTCGTAAGGCACTCCTGGCTGCGGTACAGGGCGCGGGGTTCACCGTCGAGCACTCTGAGGCAGGTCTGTACTTGTGGGCGACCCGCGGCGAGTCCGGGCGTGACACCGTTGCGTGGTTGGCCGAGCGCGGCATCCTCGTCGCGCCGGGCGAGTTCTACGGGCCCCGCGGTGAGCAGTTCGTGCGAATCGCGTTGACGGCCACCGATGAACGTATCGCCGCTGCGGTTGCCCGCCTGGCCGGCTAGACCCGCAGGACCAGGGCGAGCAGCAGCCGGGTATCCGGATCGCTCAGGGAGATATCCAACAGCTTCTCGACGCGCCGAACTCGGTACCGAACGGTGTTCGGGTGGATATGCAGCCGCCCGGCAGCCGCAGCGACGTCGCCGAAGCTGTCCAGATAGACCTGCAGTGTCTCGGTCAGCGCCGGTTCCTGTTCGCGTAGCCGCGCCACCGCCGGGTCACGCAGCCGTGCGTCATCGCCGATCATCGTGACGATCTCGTCGAGTAACACCGTGGTGCGCGCCTCGGCCAACGACGTCACCGCCGCGATCGCCCCCGGATGTCTTGCCGCACTGTCCAATACCCGGTCAACGTCGCTGCGGGCGGCCGCCGTACTGGTCAAACTGCCTGTGCCGCCGGCGATTACCGCGCGCAGCTGCAACCCGAGTTCGGTGCGTAGCGCCGCGACGGTGCCACGTACCCACGACTTCACCGCGCGTCCGGCATCCGGAAACACCACGTACACCCGGGTCCCGTGCGCCGCGACCAGTGCGTCATGACGAAAGGCGCTGGCGCTCAAGGCGAGTATCTCGTCCAGTCGTGCCGGGGGTGTCCCGGTGACGGTGAACCCGACCACGGTCACCCGGCCGCCATCGGTGATGCCGAGTTCGCGTGCAATGTGCCGAACATCCGGGTCGCCGTCCCGCAGCCCGAGCAGCTCCTGCACCCGCAGCGTGTGCGTTGACGGCGCTGCGGCCAGCCGAGAGATGATGCGCGCCGCCAATACTGCGCCGCCGCGCAGCACCTGGTCGGCGTCGTCGGCCAACGGTCGAGAGCCCTGCTGCACCCAGATGGTGCCGGCGAACCGGGGCGCCCGGCGCCCGTCGTCGTCCGATAGATGGATACCCACCGCGCGCCGTGGCTGCAGCCCGAGTTCGGGTCGCTCGGCGACGGCCACCACGTCGCTGCTCGCGCGCAAGGCGTCGAAGATGCCCCACTGGCCGATCCACTGGAGGTGTTCGGGTGGCCCGGCCCGCCCGAGGATGGATAGCCGCCGCAGCTCGTCGGCCTCGTCGTTGGAGGCCGAATAAGCCAGTACGTGCGAGCTCTCATCCTCGATGCTGACCATGCCGCGGGTGCGGTCGGCGATCGATTGCGCCAGCCCGAACAGGTCGGTGCCGGAGTCGTACTGCGGGTCGGTCCGGTCGCCGTGATGCTCGAGCACGTGATTGACCAAGCGGTACAGGCGTTCCCACCGGGCCCGCGGTTCTACTGCCACCACCGCGACGCCGACGTCGACCGCGCGCGTGACGAGCGCCTCGGGTGGTTCCTTGACGAAGATCGCCGTCGGAACCCGTTGCGTCAGTTGGCGATCAAGCCACTGCTGGGCCTGCGCACCGTCGATGCCCAGCAACAGGAAGGCGTCGGCAGCCCCCGCGCCGGCGGCCAGGCCTAGACGTACGTCGTCGGAGTCGATGAGGGCGGCCGTGGTCACCGGGAGGTCGAGGCCGCGGGGTGCCTCGACCAGTGTCACCATGGTCGCGTCCAGGGCCAGCAGCAGTTGGCCGAGCCCGACACCCTGCATTGTCCGATCTTACTGCGGGCACTGCGAAGTCTTGTCCGATCCGCTAAAGGTGTGACGGTCTCAGCAGCGGATTCTGGGTAGATGGACGCCATCACCGATGTTCCGCTGCCGACCAACGAGCCGGTCCACGACTATGCCCCGGGTTCGGGGGAACGTGATCGCCTGCAGCATCAGCTGAGGGCACTGACCGAGAGTCCGATCGACCTGCCGCACATCATCGCAGGCCGCCCGGCCATGACCGGAGACCAGCGCATCGATGTGGTGCAGCCGCACCGTCATCACGCCGTACTGGGCACACTGGTCAACGCCGGCCATGCCGAAGCGCAGGCCGCCGTGGACGCCGCCATGGCGGCCAAAGAGGCTTGGGCGGCAACACCGTTCGACGAGCGGGCCGCGGTGTTCCTGCGGGCCGCCGACCTGATGTCGGGGCCGTGGCGCGAGAAGATCGCGGCGGCCACCATGCTCGGCCAGTCCAAGACCGCATACCAGGCCGAGATCGACGCACCATGCGAACTCGTCGACTTCTGGCGGTTCAACGTGGCATTCGCCCGGCAGATCCTGGCGCAGCAGCCGATCAGCACCCGCGGTGTGTGGAACCGCACCGACTACCGGCCGTTGGACGGCTTCGTCTACGCCATCACGCCGTTCAATTTCACCGCGATCGCCGCGAATCTGCCCACTGCGCCGGCCCTGATGGGCAACACCGTGATATGGAAACCGTCTGTCACCCAGACCTTTTCGGCCTATCTCACCATGCTGGTGCTGCAGGAGGCTGGCCTGCCGCCCGGGGTGATCAACATGGTCGCCGGCGACGGCTACGCGGTGTCCGACGTGGTACTTGCCGATCCGCGATTGTCGGGCATCCACTTCACCGGATCCACGACCACCTTCCAACATCTGTGGCGCGAGGTCGGCACCAATATCGAGCGCTACCACAGCTATCCGCGTCTGGTCGGCGAGACCGGCGGTAAGGACTTCGTGCTGGCTCACCACTCCGCGAACCCGGATGTGTTGCGTACCGCGCTGATTCGCGGTGCCTTCGACTACCAGGGACAGAAGTGCTCGGCGGCGTCTCGGGCCTTCATCGCGCGCTCGGTCTGGGAGAAGATGGGCGATGATTTCCTTTCTGCCACTGAGGCCTTGCACTACGGCGACGTGACCGATCTGACCAACTACGGCGGCGCACTGATCGATGCTCGGGCCTACGCGCGCAATGTCGCAGTGTTGGCGAGCGCCAAGAGTCGACCGCACGTCACCATCGCCGTCGGTGGCCAATGCGATGACCGCACAGGCTATTTCGTTCGACCTACCGTGCTGTTGTCCGACGACCCACACGACGAGGCCTTCAGTACCGAGTATTTCGGGCCGATCCTTGCGGTGCACGTCTACGAAGACTGGGACGAGGTCCTCGACATCGTCGACACCGGAGCGAAGTACGCGTTGACCGGGGCGGTGATCGCCGACGACCGTGCCGCGGTACAGATGGCCGCGCAGCGACTCCGCTATGCGGCGGGAAACTTCTACATCAATGACAAGCCCACCGGAGCCGTTGTCGGACAACAGCCGTTCGGCGGCTCCCGAGCCTCGGGTACCAACGACAAGGCCGGCTCGGCCCTGAACCTGTTGCGCTGGACCTCGGCCCGGTCGATCAAGGAGACCTTCGTGCCGCCGGTCGACCACCTCTACCCACACATGGGTGTGTGACATGTCTGTCTTCAAAGGCGTTGCACGGCCGGTCATCCTGGCCGCCGGTCGAAGTCACCGGCTCCGTCACACCCTTGAATGGATCCCGATGACCGATGCGGTGGTCCACCGGTTCGTCCCCGGCGAGCATCTTTCCGATGTACTGGATTCTGTTGCACTGCTGTGCGACTCCGGCCGTTTCGTGTCCGTCGACTATCTGGGCGAGGACGTCGTCGACACGGATACCGCGGATCTGACCGTGTCGGCCTACCTCGGGTTGCTCGATGCCCTCGGACCGCAGTCGTGCGGTGACCCGAGGCCCATGGAAGTTTCGCTGAAACTCTCGGCGTTGGGCCAGAAGCTGCCACGCGACGGCGATAAGGTCGCGCTGGAGAACGCCCACGCCATCTGCGCCAAGGCTCGCGAACTCGGCATCTGGGTGACCGTGGACGCCGAGGATCACACCACCACGGACTCGACCCTGTCGATCGTGCGGGAACTGCGCGCCGATTTCGACTGGCTCGCCGTGGTCTTGCAGGCCTATCTCAAGCGGACGCTGGGTGATTGCCAGGACCTGGCCGGCAGCCGAATTCGGTTGTGCAAGGGCGCTTATGACGAGCCGAGCGCCGTCGCGTTTCGTGACGGCAACGACGTGACCCAGAACTACCTGCGGTGCCTGCGGGTGTTGATGGCCGGTAGCGGCTATCCGATGGTGGCCTCGCACGATCCTGAGATCATCGCTGCGGCGGGTGAACTGGCACGCGAATTCGGTCGGGGTGCAGACGATTTCGAATACCAGATGCTGTACGGCATCCGCGACGATGAGCAACGGCGGTTGGTCGCCGCCGGCATCCATGTCCGGGTGTACGTGCCGTTCGGGTCGCAGTGGTACGGCTATTTCGTCCGGAGGTTGGCCGAACGGCCGGCCAACCTCGCCCTTTTCCTACGGGCCCTCGCCGAACGCCGCCGTCCGTAACCGCAGCTGTAGCCACGCGGCCAACGATTGGGCGTCGGTGATCTCGCCGCCACGGATCATCTCCTCGATCTGGTCGGCGGTGAACCAGGCACTGTGCATGTCCTGCTCTTCGGGTTCACGTTCGTGCTCGCCTTCGGTGATGCCGGTCGCGTGAAATACCCAACCCCGCTGGCTGCTCATGCCGGGCGCGACGTCCTGCTGTCCGATGATCTCCATCGTCTCCGCGCGCAGCCCCGTCTCCTCGCGGAGTTCCCGCGCCGCCAACTCCAACGGCGGCGGCTCGTTGCCATCCAGCGTCCCGGGTGCGGTCCCCTGCGGAAACTCCCAGCGGCGCAACTCGATTGGATAGCGGTATTGCTCGACCAGTCGGTACAGATCGCCCATCTGGGCGATCACCACGGCCATCGTCGGTTTGTCGATCACCCCGTAGATTCCGGCCGAACCGTCCTGCCGGCGGATGCCGTCCTCGCGAACGATCATCCACGGATTGCGGTACACCTCGCGCGAGCCGACACGTTCGATCACGACACCAGTATGGCCGAGAGTAGCCTCGCAACCGTGTTGCTCAGCTCCCTGAACCCCGCCGCAGTCGCCGCCGGGGTGGACATCGCCGACGCTGTGACGATCGACGGCTCGGTGCTCTCTCGCAGCGATCTCGTCGGTGCCGCAACATCGGTCGCCGAAAGGGTCGGCGGCGCGTCCCGGGTGGCGGTGCTGGCCCGGCCGACCGCGACCACAGTCCTGGCCATCGTCGGCTGCCTGATCGCCGGCGTGCCCGTGGTCCCCGTGCCTGCCGACGTGGGTGCTGCCGAACGCCGGCACATGATAACCGATTCCGGCGCTCAGGCCTGGCTGGGGGAGCTGCCGGAGGAAACCGAAGGCCTGCCACATATTCCGGTGCGTCGGCACGCGCGTTCGTGGCACCGCTACGGCGAGCCGTCACCGGATGCAGTCGCCGTCATCATGTACACGTCCGGAACGACGGGGCTGCCCAAAGGTGTACTGATCACCCGCCGCGCCATTGCAGCAGATATCGACGCGTTGGCGAAGGCGTGGGCGTGGACGCCGGCGGACCGACTGGCGCACGGCTTGCCGCTGTTCCACGTGCACGGGCTCATTCTGGGGTTGTTGGGATCGCTGCGAATCGGAAACCCGTTCGTACACACCGGAAAGCCCACCCCTGCTGCCTATGCTGCGGCCGGGGGCTCGCTGTATTTCGGGGTGCCGACCGTGTGGTCACGGGTGGTGGGTGACCCCGCTTCCGCCGCGGCGTTGACCGGGGCCCGGCTGTTGGTGTCGGGCAGTGCGGCGCTGCCGGTTCCGGTGTTCGACGACTTGGCGCGGCTGACCGGTCTCACGCCCATCGAGCGCTACGGAAGCACCGAGTCGCTGATCACCCTGTCCACCCGCGTCGATGGTGAACGCCGGCCGGGCTGGGTGGGGTTGCCCTTGGATGGCGTGCAGAGCCGACTGGTCTCCGACGACGGATCGCCCGTCCCGCATGACGGGGAAACCATTGGACGACTGGAGATTTCCTCACCGACGCTGTTCCGTGGTTACCTCAACAGACCCGATGCGACAGCCGAAGTGTGCACCGACGACGGCTGGTACCGCACCGGTGACGTCGCGGTGATCGACGATGGCGGAATGCACCGTATCGTCGGCCGTGAATCGGTGGACCTGATCAAATCGGGTGGCTTCCGCATCGGTGCCGGTGAGATAGAGACGGTGATGCTCGGCCATCCCGGGGTGTCCGAAGTAGCGGTCGTCGGTCTGCCCGATGCCGACCTCGGGCAGCGGATCGTCGCGTTCGTCGTCGGTTCCGCGGCGCCAGATGAGCTGATTGGCTTTGTGGCAGAACAGCTTTCAGTGCACAAGCGTCCGCGCGAAGTTCGTATCGTGGATTCGCTGCCCCGTAACGCGATGGGCAAGGTGCAGAAGAAGTTGCTCACCTAATGTCACTCTGACAGCGTCGTCATGCATATATACGCATGACGACGCTGTCAGAGTGACATTAGGTTCGGCATCGGCCGGAATGCGGGGCCGTTTCCTGGCATTGTTGTTGCCATGGAACTCAGCGACGAAGCCCGCGCCTTCATCGGAAACGGCACCAATGCCACTCTTGTGACACTCAATGCCGATGGCAGCCCACAAGTCTCAGTGGTCTGGGTAGAACTGCAAGGCGACGAACTCGTCAGCGCCCACCTTGCTGACTACAAGAAACTGCGCAACATGCGCCGCGATCCCCGAGTGGCGGTCACCATCATCGGCGACGACCGGGGCGGTTCGTTCGTGAACCCCTACCTGGCGATCAGCGGCGCAGCACGCATCGTCGAAGGCGGTGCACCGGAAGTTCTGGCGCGCCTCACCGAGAACCTGGCCCCCGAATTCAAAGGCCAGTTCCCGCCGGCCGATGCACCGCCGGGATTCCTCACCCGCATCACCATCGACAAGGTGATCGGCCCGTAGACCGGACCAGATCAGTTGGCGTGCAACGCCTCGTTCAAAGTGATGCCCGTGCCGTCACGCTTGACCACCTCAACCGCGCCGGACAGTGAATTACGCCGGAACAGAAGGTTGTTCGCACCCGACAACTCGACAGCCTTGACGGTCTGCCCATCAGCCGTGGTGACCTTGGTGCCGCCGGTGACGTAGAGGCCGGCCTCGATGACGCAGTCGTCGCCGAGCGAGATGCCCAAGCCGGCGTTGGCGCCGAGCAGGCAGCGCTTGCCCACCGAGATGACCTCTTTGCCGCCGCCGGACAGGGTGCCCATGATCGAGGCGCCGCCACCGATGTCCGAGCCGTCATCGACCACGACGCCCGCGGAGATGCGGCCTTCGACCATCGAGGTGCCCAGGGTGCCGGCATTGAAGTTCACGAAGCCTTCATGCATGACGGTGGTGCCCGACGCCAGGTGCGCGCCGAGTCGGACCCGGTCGGCGTCGGCGATGCGGACGCCCGACGGCAACACGTAGTCGACCATCCGTGGGAACTTGTCGACCCCGTACACCGCCACCGATCCACGACGCCGCAGCCGGGCCCGCACGGTCTCGAAGCCCTCGACCGCACAGGGACCGAAGTTGGTCCACACGACGTTGGTCAGCAGGCCGAAGATGCCGTCCATGTTGGCGCCATGTGGCGCGACCAGGCGGTGCGACAGCAGGTGCAGCCGCAGGTAGGCGTCGTGCGCGTCGGCGGGCTTGTCATCGAGCGAAGCGATGACGGTCCGGACGATCTCGGTGCGCACGCCTCGGTCTTCGTCGGCGCCGACGAGGGCCTCCAGCTCGGCGGGAACCGGGCCGGCAGCGGCGTCAGCCGACAGCACAGGAGCGGGGAACCAGGTGTCCAGAACGGTTCCGTCAGCGGTGATGGTCGCGATGCCGATGCCAGATGCAGAAGTCACGTTGCTCAAGGCTACTGACCACCGCTCTGGCATGGGGCACCAGGGGAACGGCTCACTGCAAGTGGTGGACCTCCTGCAGCTGGTATACCGGCGTCGGGATGCCTTCGTAGCGAGCCTTGAGCTGCAGCGCCAGATACAGCGAGTAGTGCCGCGACTGGTGCAGGTTGCCGCCGTGGAACCACAGGTTCTCCTGCTGGGTGGGCTTCCACATGTTGCGTTGCTCGCCTTCCCACGGCCCGGGGTCCTTGGCGGTGTTGCTTCCCAGTCCCCACACCTTGCCGACGCGGTCGGCGATCTCCTGACCCATCAGGTCCGCGGCCCAGCCGTTCATGGAGCCGTAGCCGGTCGCGTACACCACCACATCAGCTGGCAGTTCGGTGCCGTCTTCCAACACGACGGCGTCGGCCGTCAGGTGCGACACCGCGCCGTGCGCCAGCTTGATCGACCCGTTGGCCACCAACTCGCAGGCGCCGACGTCGATGTAGTAGCCCGACCCGCGGCGCAGGTACTTCATGAACAGCCCCGAGTCGTCGTCGCCGAAGTCCAGGTCGAAGCCGGCCGCTTCCAGTCGGGAGTAGAAGTCCTTGTCCCGCAATCGGATCGCGTCGTAGATGGGCCGCTGGAAGTCGGCCATGATCGCGTACGGCAGTGACGCGAAGGTCAGGTCGGCCTTCTCGGTCGTCATGCCTGCGGCCACGGCGCGTTCGGAGTACAGGTCGCCGAGGCCGAGTTCCATCAATGAGTCCGACTTCACGATGTGGGTCGAGGACCGCTGCAGCATGGTCACGTCGACGCCGTTCTCGTATAAGGCTTTACAGATGTCGTGCGCGGAGTTGTTGGACCCCACCACGACCACCTTCTTGCCGACGTACCGGTCGGGACCGGGGTGCGCAGAAGAGTGGTGCTGGTCGCCGGTGAAGACGTCCTGGCCCTGGAATGTGGGAATGCTCGGCTTGCCCGACATTCCGGTGGCCAGCACCAGTTGCGTCGGATGCAGTGTCAGCTCTTCTCCGTCCCGGTTGACCAACACGGTCCAGTGGCCGGCTTCGGAATCGTAGGTGGCCGAGAGGCATTCGGTGCGCGACCAGTAGGGCACCTCCATCACCCGGGTGTAGAACTCGAGCCAGTCGCCGACCTTGTCCTTGGGTGCGAATACCGGCCAGTTGGTGGGGAACGGCAGGTATGGCAGGTGGTCGTACCACACCGGGTCGTGCAGGCACAGGGACTTGTAGCGCCCCCGCCACTGGTCGCCGGGTCGATCGTGCTTGTCGACGACGATGGACGGCACCCCGAGCTGACGCAGCCGCGCGCCGAGCGCGATTCCGCCCTGGCCGCCGCCGATCACCAGCACGTAGGGCTGCGCCTCGCGACCGAGCGTCGCCTCTTCCTCCGCCCGCTTCTCGGCCCACGAGCGCGGGTCGGGATCGGAGCCGTGCACCGCGCCGAGCACCCGGGTCGCCCCTTTGCGTTCCTCGTGGCCTTTGAGTTCCTGCAGGGTCGTCAACAGCGTCCAGCCTTCGTCGCCGCGCAGTCGCAGGTGCCCGCTACCGCGGCCGGTGGCAGTCTCGAACTCGATGAAGGCCGACGTCACGTCGCCGTCGGCGGTGGCAGGCTCGCGGGTGCGGAAGCCCGACGGGGTGGTGTCGGCCAGCCGCGCCCGCAGCATTTCAGCCACGCCGCCGCGTCCTTCCACGGTCTTGATGTTCCAGGTGAACGCGACCAGGTCGCGCCAGAAGCTGTCGACGGCGAACATCCCGACGACGCGGTCGATGTCCTGGGCCGCCAGGGCGGCCTCGAAGTGGGCGAGCCAGGCCTCGACGCGTTCCTGCGGCGAGATGGCGGTGGTGGGTTCCAGTGTTGCGGTCATGTGACTCAGGACACATCCATGGTGCAACCTCCGACAAGAGTTGCACCACGTTGCAGCGGTGCAACCCCCTGCAACTCTGTTGAGCTGTGGCCGGGGTCACATAGAACTGGATCCATGAAAGCTGCCGTCTATTACGGACCCAACAAAGTCGCCGTCGAGGACGTCGCCATTCCGACCCCCGAACCCGGCACCGCCCAGCTCCGCGTCGGTTTCAACGGCATCTGTGGCACCGACCTGCACGAGTACTACGCGGGACCGATATTCGTTCCCACCCAACCGCATCCGCTGACCCACCAGCAGCTGCCGCTCACCCTCGGCCATGAGTTCTCGGGCACCATCACCGCGGTCGGCGCCGGTGTGACCGAGTGGAAGGAGGGGGACCGGGTCGCCGTCGAGCCCATCTACAAATGCGACCACTGTGGTCCGTGCCGGGCGGGCAACTACAACGTCTGTCAGCAGATCGGCTTCCACGGTCTGATGTCCGATGGCGGCATGGCCGAATACACCGTCGTCCCGACGAACATGCTCCACCGGCTGCCCGACAATGTCTCGCTGGAACTGGGCGCGCTCGTCGAACCGATGTCGGTGGCGTACCACGCGGCGACGCTCGGCGACGTCCACCCCGGCGACACCGCGATGGTGTTCGGTGCCGGCCCGATCGGCATCGGGCTGTGGTTTGCCCTGCGCGGCAAAGGCATTGAGGACGTGTTCGTGGTCGAACCGTCGCCGACCCGGCGCGCGGCCATCGAAGTACTCGGCGCCGCAACGCTGGATCCAACGGACCTTGACGTCCCCAGCTTCATCGCTGACCACACGCGCGGCGCCGGTGCCGACGCGGTGTTCGACGCGGCGGGCGTCACCCCGGCAGTCGAGACGGCGTTGAACTGTGTCGGGTCTCGCCGGCCGATGGTCAGTGTCGCCATCTATGAAAAGCCTTTGCAGACACCGCTGTTGAACCTTGTGATGAACGAATCCCGGATCCAGGGTTCGCTCTGTTACACCGGCGCCGACTTCGAAGCGGTCATTGCGTTGATGGCCCGAGGCGCCTACGACACCACTGGTTGGGTTGCCAGAATTCCGATCGACGACGTTGTCGGTGAAGGCTTCGAGGCACTGCACGCCGGCACGAAGATGAAGGTTCTGGTCGACCCGACGCGATGAGCGGAGCACAATCGGCGGTGATGCAGAGTCCGGCAGTGCCTGAACCAGCGGTAGCGGTGGGCGAAGACCCGCGCAGTTACGCGCGGTTGATGTCGGCTGTCTACGACGCGACCATGTCCGGGGGCCGTGCCCCCGCGCGGCCCCGTGATGTGATCGGTGAATCCTGGCAGCGCATGCTGGCCCGCGGGGTCAACCCGGACACGTGTATCCCGCCCGTCGTCGAAGCGTCGGGGCTCGATGTGCTGCGCCAGGCGTCAGGCCTGACGGCCGTGCTCGACGAGGTGTCCCGAGGGCTGGAATCCCTTGTCGCCGAGGGCGATAACATTCTGGTCCTGGCTGACGCGCGCGGCCGCGTGCTGTGGCGTTCGGGGTCGGCGGCAGTCATGGGCAAAGCAGATCGGCTCGGCTTCGTCGAAGGCGCCAACTGGGGTGAGGGCGCGGTCGGCACCAACGCCATCGGTACTGCGTTGGTCTCGAATCGGGCCGTGCAGGTGTTTTCTGCCGAGCATTTCCTACGTAGCCACCACGGCTGGACGTGTGCTGGAGCACCGATCCGTGACCCGCGCACCGGTCAGGTCATCGGCGTCGTCGACGTCTCCGGCCCCGCTGCCACGGTGCACCCGACCACCGTCGTGCTGATAGACGCCGTGGCCCGTCTCGCGGAATCCCACCTACGCGAGCAACACGACCGGACGTTGAACCGGCTGCGGATGGTCGCTGCACCGATCCTGGCGCGGATCGGCAGACCGGCTCTCGCGGTTGACGCCGAAGGCTGGGTCGCCGCCGTCGACCAGATGCCGCTGCACAATCGCATCCTGCTGCCCGACGAGTTGGCGCCCGGCCGGGTATGGATCCCGACGCTCGGGCGGTGCGAAGTCGAGCTGCTGCCCGGCGGCTGGTTGGTCCGGTTGTCGGAGGCGGACGACTCCGGACCGGCCACGCGCGTGACATTGGACCTGCGTGGCACCCCGGCACTGGAGATCGCCGGGCAGTTCGGCGGCTGGCGCCACGACATCTCGCTGCGGCACGCCGAAATCCTGCTGATCCTGGCGCGTCACCGCGACGGGCGGTCGGCGCCCGAACTGGCCGAGGACCTTTACGGTGACCGCAGTCGGGTCGTCACCGTGCGGGCCGAGCTGTCTCGGATGCGAAAGCAGTTGGCCGGCACAGTGCTTGGCAGACCGTACCGATTCCCGGCAGACGCCGTCGTCGACGTGCGCTATCCGGTGGATCGCTCGACGCTCCTGGCCGGCTCCACCGCGCCCGCGATCCGTGCCGCCCGCACCGGCTAACCTGGGAGAATGCTCGATCTCACTGCCGACCCGATCGCCCTGACCGCCGCGCTGGTCGACATTCCCAGCGAATCACGGCACGAGGCGCTCATCGCCGACGAGATCGAAGCCGCGTTGCGGCGCCAGGCGCCGCATTTCGAGGTCATCCGAAGCGGTAACGCGGTGCTGGCCCGCACCAACCTGGGTCGGCCGTCCCGCGTGATGTTGGCCGGACACACCGACACCGTGCCTGCCGCGGACAACCTGCCGAGCCGCCTGGAATCCGGCGAGTTGTGGGGCTGCGGCACGTCGGACATGAAGGCCGGCGACGCGGTCTTCCTCCATCTGGCCGCGACCGTCGCCGAACCGACACACGACATCACCCTGGTGATGTACGACTGTGAGGAAATCGAGTCCAGCGCAAACGGATTGGGCCGTATCGAGCGCGATCTGCCCGATTGGCTGCAGGCCGACGTGGCGATCCTGGGCGAACCTTCGGGTGGTTTCATCGAAGCGGGCTGCCAGGGCACGCTTCGTGTCATCATCCACACCGCGGGAACCCGCGCCCACTCGGCGCGATCGTGGTTGGGCGACAACGCCATTCACAAGCTATCGGGCGTTCTGCAGCGGCTCAACGCTTATGGTGCCCGTCAGGTCGACATCGACGGCTGCGTCTACCGTGAGGGCTTGTCCGCGGTACGGATCGACGGCGGCATTGCGGGCAACGTGATCCCGGACAGTGCGTCCGTGACGGTCAACTTCCGATTCGCCCCGGACCGCACGCCTGGGCAGGCGCTGGCGCACGTGCAGGAACTGTTCGCAGATCTCGATGTGCGAATCGAGCAGACTGACGTCGCCGCCGGTGCGTTGCCCGGCCTGACGCAGCCCGCCGCAGCCGCCCTCGTTGCCGCAGCAGGGGGACAGGTACGCGCGAAATACGGCTGGACCGACGTGGCTCGCTTTGCCGCCCTTGGTATTCCGGCCGTCAACTACGGCCCGGGTGATCCGAATCTGGCCCACAAGTCCGACGAGCGGGTGTCGATCGACGCCATCACCGCTACCACCGACATGCTGCGGCGGTATCTGACGAGTTGAGCAGCGTTCGCGTCGACAGCTGGATCTTCGCCGTCCGGATCACCAAGACCCGGGCGTCGGCCGCCGCTGCCTGCCGCGCCGGTCATGTCCGCGTCAACGGGGTCGCCGTCAAACCGGCGCAGCTGGTCAGCCCGGGTGACGAGGTCCGGGTGAAGCTGGATGGGCGTGAACGCATCGTCGAAGTCCTGCGGCCGATCGCGAAACGGGTCGGCGCGCCGGTCGTACCGGAATGCCTGATCGACCGCAGCCCGCCGCCGCCGGCGCGAGAGGCGGTGCCGGTCGCTGCGGTTCGCGATCGCGGGGCGGGACGACCCACCAAACGTGAACGGCGACAACTGGATCAGCTGCGCGGACGCTAGGCGCAGAAAACAGGTTGCGTCGCTGGGTAGGGTGAAACCGGAATGTCTTCCCTTACCTGTTCTCACGTGTCGTTCGCCTGGCCGGACGGCACACCACAATTCACCGACCTGTCGTTCACCGTGCCCGTTGGCCGCACGGGGCTCGTCGCGCCCAACGGTGCTGGAAAGAGCACCCTGCTCAAACTCATTGCCGGACAACTACACCCGTCCGGCGGGAGCATC
>ERZ650309.805-NODE-805-length-14970-cov-3.954408_pt1 | contig 14970 bp, 12 predicted proteins | sample MGYA00376245_ERZ650309 | MGnify/ENA primary metagenome ERZ650309 (study PRJEB26733, sample SAMN07839294) | wastewater metagenome | biome: urban; feature: wastewater treatment plant; material: waste water | place: USA: North Carolina | collected 2016-04-26 ...
CTCTTCTGACATGGTTGGTTCAGGACTTTTTCTTTTTGCCCAACTGGCGGGTAAATATCCTGTAAAGGGCAAGTGCATCTTTGTTATTCTGAAGCAAATTAAGATGTTTCTGTATGGTTTTTTGATCGTGCCTGACTGCAGGGCCGGTTTGCGACTGATCAGGACCAAATTGAAATGCATTATCGATGGTTGCCTTTGCAAGAAAGTGGATGAGCTGGGGTGAAAGTGATGCCTTCTCAAGTACCTGCATTGCATAAGAAAGCAAATGGTTGGTAAAGTTATTGGTGAAAACGGCAGATAAGTGCAGGGCAGTCCTTTGCTCTGAATTGAGGAAATAAATTTCACCGGTAATGTCAGCTGCTAAAGCGGCCAGACGCGACACCGTTTTTTCATCTGTGGCTTCAATGCAAACCGGAACTTTTTTAAAATCGGCCGGTGCATTTTTTCTGATCGTGGTCACAGGATAAAAAACACCACGATGTTTTTTTGTGGTGAAGATATTCAATGGAGTTGAGCCCGATGTATGAACCACAATTCCTTTTACGCCGGTAAGATAGCGTCCCATTTCTGCAATGGCATCGTCCTTTACTGCGATAAGATATAAGTCGCCATTAGAAGGTAATTTTCCCGGAAGTAAATATGATTTGCTTTTCAAACGAACTGCAAGACGAGAAGCCTCCTCAGCGTTTCTTCCTGCAACTCCCATAATATTGTGACCGGCTTTCAGGAAGGCTTTCCCAAGTCGTGTAGCCACATTGCCGGTTCCGATGATGTAAATTTTCATCAGTGCAGGAATTTATTTATAAGTCAGATTTCAGTCGCCTGTTATCTTTAATTCTTTTCCGAATGGCCATAGTTGAGCCTATAATAAGCAGAATGCAGCCCGACCAAAGCACATTGATCTGTGGGAAAATTACAGCTTTCATGATGATGAACTCCCGCTTGTTATTTTTCTTTTCGGCGATAGTGATCTCTACTTTTCCAGAATCAGGAATGATTTTGGTGAATGCTGCCTTAAGACCCAGTTCATCAACAAATACATCCTTGGCAAAAACAACATTGTCTTTGATGATGAACAAGGGCATTAAATCGTGACTTTTTTTATTGATATCAATTGCCTTGAGTACCGCTCCAACAGCAATGTCGGTATGCTGTAATCCAAGTTCGTTTCTGTTCAGATCCTGCGAAAGTCCGAGTAATGTAATCAGAGAATTACTGGTGGAAATGGTATCGCCAACTTTCATGGTAATTGCTTTGGCCTCTGCATAATCACCTTCTCCTTCAGGTTTATTCAGACTTTCGAGGTCGGCATAGGTGACATGGGTGTAAATATCTTTCGATAAGAAATGTTTGGTGTCGGGCTCTGAAACATTTCCCATTCGGGGATTCAGTTGCACCCTCGGTTTCAGGGTGAACAAATATTCGTGGTTGTTACCATAGAAATCTGGCTTCAGGTATTCAATTTCGTAAAAAACATTTACGCCCACTTTTTCTTTTCCTTTATAGGTAATCAGGTAGTCACCCATTTGCAGGGTATCACCTTTGGTGAGCATAATATTCTCATTGTTCGGAAAATCTTTTCCTAAATCAACATTGAGCAGATTTCTTGAAATGGTTTGGCTTTTTGCATTCGAGAGAAGTGATCCCAGAAGAATGAGGGCCATACCGATATGTGCTACCGAGCCGCCTGTAAAATCTAGTTTCCCCTTAAGTATTCTGAGCGCATAATCGATATTTGAAGCAATGGCAAAGATGCATGAAAAGAAGAGTAGGATGTATTGTATTTTTGAAAACTCAATGAACCAGCAGGCAATTGCCGATAGGATTACAGATACAATTAAGGAAGGAGCCATCTTCTTCCAGAAATCACCGGGAGCAGTGCTTTTATATTTGAAAAACTGACCTATAGCAATCAAAATACCGATGATGATAGCAAAGGGAATCTGCCACGAATTGTAGTGACTGATGACGTCTGCAGGAGGGGCCATTTTGGTTCCCAATATTTTGTTGATAACCGGAATCGAGGTGGTGAAGGTGATTTGTAAACCGGATATGACCAATACCAACATTCCGATGAACATCCAGAATTCACGACTGTAAATCGGATCTTCGCTGCCCGGTTTTGGAAATGCTTTTCTGTTAACGAACATAAGCCAGCCCGCCTGTACTGCAAAAAACAGCATGTAAATTACAAGTTGTCCGGTCATGCCCAGATCAGTAAACGCATGAACAGATGTATCTCCGAGAATTCCACTGCGGGTGAGGAAAGTGGAATATAAAATCAGTATGAAAGTGATAACCACCAAAAGAAGGCTACTCATGAGTGAACTTCCATTCTTCTTATGAATTAGCATGACGTGTGCTGCACCTACTAAAGTCAACCATGGAACAAGAGAGGCATTTTCAACAGGATCCCAAGCCCAGAAGCCGCCGAAACTGAGCGCTTCGTAAGCCCATGCAGCACCCATCAGGATTCCTGTTCCTAAAATCATCACTCCGAAAAATGCATAAGGTAAAGCAGGGGTTGTCCATTCTCTGACTCTCCTTGTCATCAATCCTCCCATCGCAAAAGCAAAGGGGATCAAAGTTGAAGCGAATCCCAGAAATAATACCGGAGGATGAATCACCATCCAGTAATTCTGAAGTAAAGGATTCAATCCGCGGCCATCCGAAATACGTTGCAGGTAATCGGGCATCTTGATGAAAGGCAGATTTGCCATGTCGGGGTGTTCACGCAGCAGCACAAAAGGATTCGTTCCGATTTTGTATTCGAGTACAGTGACACCGAGTACCATTGATACTAAGAAAGCCTGCACCATACAAATGGTAACCATTACAGGAGCTTCCCAGGTTCCGCCTTTGCGGATGATGACCAGACTAAGTATTACATGCCAGAAGGTCCATAACAGGAAACTCCCTTCCTGACCTTCCCAGAAACTTGCAAAAATGTATTGCCAGGGAAGTGTTGTTGATGAGTGTTGCCACACATAGTAATATTCGAACCGGTGATTAAAAATGAGGTAATAGAGGAGGACGAAAATTCCGGTAATGGAAGCAGCATGAACCATGAAGGCTCCTCTTGCCAATTTGTTCCAGGATCGTGATTCATCTGTTCTGCGCAATCCCAGAAAATAAGAAATTGCTCCAAGTAATGCGCCCGAAAAGGCGAGGGATATCAGTAGATTTCCAAGTTTGCCAAAGTGTAGTTGTTCTCCAATATATTGAATATCCATTCCGGGTGTTGCAGCGTTAAGTGGTGAGTTATGTCCCTGCCGGGATCATGTTATCCTTCTGTTGTTGATTACCATTGTACTTGGAAGGACATTTCATCAGAATGTTGGATGCATGGAATTCGCTTCCGTCAACTTTGCCTATGATGACCACTTGTTCTGATTTTTCAAAATCCTGTGGCTTGGTACCATTATACAAAACCTTCATTTCTTTTCCTTCGTTATCGACCAGATAAAATCCGAACAGGTTTGCATTTTGTTCCGGGTTGTATATAAATTCTTTTTCCCTGTTTAGTTTTCCAACCACATGAAAAGTCTTACCCTCGTTGCTTTGGGCAGTTGAAAAAGGGGCATAGGTACTGGAATTGGATATGGTACTTACAATTGCAGCGAGTGCAACTGCAATGATTACGATACCTATTATGTGAATACGTTTCATCGGATTCAGGATTTATTTTTTGAATTATTTTCCAGCTTACTCACTTTTCTGTCAATTGAAATGAGATATATGATTAATCCCAACATGACCACTGCAGCTACTGCAACCACGACATAAATTTTGCCATTTTCACGCATCACATCAGCCATGTCAACCTGGTCCTGTGCAGCTGCACTAAAGATGCTATTTAGGAAGACAAATAAAACAAGGATTAGTTTTTTAAACATGGTTGTAAATTAATTCTGTTTAGATATGTTTCTGATTCGTATTCTTATATTCATGATCCATACACCAAGGAGTGTCCAGCCGATAACTGCAGGGTAGAAGACCAGCCTTAGCCTGTGATCGAGGTCATAACTGCTGAAACCCGGATTACCACCTTTGCCGGGATGTAATGAATCGCTCATGCGAGGCAAAATGATGATGAAAACGATCATCATGGCAAAAGCAAATATGCTGTAAACCGCTGCAATGCGTCCTTTCTTTTGTTCGTCTTCAATAGAGTTTCTGAGCAGAAAGTATGCGCCATAAACCAACATGGTACCTGCTGCGCCATTGAGTTGAACATCGTTCACCCACCATGCACCCCAGGTGAATTTGGCCCATATCATTCCTGTGAGCAATCCCAATACTCCAAATACCATTGCCATGCGGGCACTTTCTTCTGCAAGTGTATCAATGTGTAAACGTGAGTCGCCAAGAAAACGAATGCTGTTGTAAAGGTTGACCATCAGTAAAATCATCATGGCAAACCACATCGTGACATGAAAATAAAGGTTTCGAATGGTCTCGTTCAGGATGGCCATTGCGGGAACTTCCCCTAAAAAACCGGCGATCACAGTGTACATAAGCAACAATGCACTTAGCCCTTTCCACCAGTGTTTTTTCATCAAAATATTGATTATGAGGTTATTAAAAAATTCTGATTAGCAGAATTTAATCGCGCCAAAGGTAGGGAAATAATAAATAACTGAGTGTAATTACAATGCCTGTGAGTGCAACCAGTATCCAGGCATAATTTCCGTTTACTGACCAGCCTATGCCATCAATGGCATTTTTCGAAAATCTTAAAATGGTCATTAATAAGGGAATAAGGATAGGAAAGCTCAGAATAGCCATAAGCGAAGGACTGTTATTGGCCCTTGAGGCAATAGCAGATACAAGAGTAAGTGTAGAGGCAAGTCCGGTACTTCCCAAAATAAGTCCTACCATGAACATAGGCAAGTCGGCAATCTGATTTCCCAGAAAAAGGGAGTAAAACAGAAGGTGCACGAAGGCGACGGTAAGCAACAAAAAGCTGTTATAAAGAATACGGCTGAGAATGACAGATGCCGGGTGCAGGAGGGTATAATAATAAAGCTGAAGGCCTTTCGACTCCTGCATGAAACTTCTGGCAACGGCATTGATGGCTGCAAAAACCATTATGATCCAGAAAAGAGCGTTCCAGGTTGGGATGTCGATGATTTGTCGAAACGACATGTAACAAATAAAACCGGTACTCACCACATAAATCAGTACCCCGGTAAGCATTGTTTTTTGCCTCCATTCAAGTCTGAATTCTTTGGCTGCAAGAAACAGCAAGTCCCTGATCATCTGAAATTTTTAAGAATCGCGCTGCTAAGGTAGTTTGTTTTGAAAAGTTAATGACCTTTGCATTCAAATTAGTTCATATGAAACTCGATATTCTTGCCTTTGCTGCTCACCCCGATGATGTGGAACTGAGTTGCTCGGGCACCCTCATTAAGCATGTGAAAGCCGGACGAACAGCCGGAATTGTAGACCTGACCAGAGGTGAATTGGGAACCCGCGGGTCGGCTCAAATCAGGGCTGTGGAAGCTGCTGAAGCAGCCACAATACTTGGTCTTTCAGTCAGGGAAAATCTCGAAATGGCAGATGGTTTTTTTGATTTGTCGCAAGCCAACAAACTGGAAGTGATAAAAAGGATCCGCAAGTACCGGCCCGAGATTATTCTTGCTAATGCCTTCGACGACCGTCATCCCGATCACGGCAGGGCATCAAAACTGGTATCAGATGCCTGTTTTCTGGCGGGACTCACCAAAATTGAAACGACTCATGATGGCGTGACACAAAATGCATGGAGACCCAAAGCAGTTTACCATTATATCCAGGACCGCTATTTCAGACCCGATTTCATTGTTGACATTTCTGAACACATGGAGCAGCGTGTTGCTGCACTGAAGGCATACAAATCACAATTTTATGATCCGAATTCAAAAGAGCCTGTGACTGCAATTGCAACTCAGCAGTTCATGGATAATCTGCTTGGAAGAGCAGGAGAACTGGGCCGCATCATAGGAGTTGAATATGGTGAAGGTTTTCAGGTGGAAAGAATACCCGGTGTGAAAGATATTTTTGACTTGCTGTAACATTAAGGCAAAAAAAAGAGGATGTCTCTGGTGAGACATCCTCTTTTTTTTGTGACAAGAAATTATTTCTTGATGAATTTGCTGGAGAAAACTTCGTTTCCAAGAACAGTGTTTACTGAATAAACACCGGCGCTGTATTCAGATACATTCACATTGATGGTGAATGTGCCTTTTGCAGCAGCACTTCTGTTAAAGCTTTCAACTACCTGTCCAAGCATGTTTCTTACTTCAACAATCATGTCAACAGGTTTTTCTACTGTATAGGTGATGTTGAGGTTGTTGGAAGCAGGGTTAGGGAACAAGGAAACAGCAACACCTGCAGTAAGTGTTTCATTTACTGAGCTGAGTACTGTGTTTACATCAACACAATCGTGAATGATGTCGTTGTTGCCTATTGCATGTTCACCGTTTGGTGGTACAGAGTAGCCAGGAGAGCCATCTTGTTGCCAGATGAGGTTAACGCAACCACCGTCAACGTCTCTTGCCATTGAACAAAATACTCCTTCGTCAAACTGGCTGTTAGAAACGTTCACAGGTGTTCCCCAAAATGCACCACCATCGGTAGAAGCCATCAGATATACGTTTCTGTAGCTGAATGCAAGTGGAGTTGGGTTTCCTGAATCAGTTCCTTCAATCAATGGGCAGTATGAAACATAAATGTTACCTGCAGCATCAATACCGCAACTTGGCATAGAGCAGATACCATCATTACCATAACGGCCACCAAGGTCAGCTGCAAAAGCATCTGCCTGTCCTGAACCATCAAGATCCGGAGCAGTTGCAATTACTACAGGAGGGTTTGAGCCCATGCTTTCATTCCAATACATCAAACCATCAGTTGAAAGGAACAATCCGATGTTAGTAGTTGGATCATCATCAAGAACCAACATAGCACCTGCAAAAGCATGTACCATTCCGTTGTTATCGATCAGGATCGCATAAGATCCATCAGTTGTCAACAGAGTATCTGCAACACCATCGCCATCCACATCGGAAATTTGAGTAGTTCCGTCATATTTGGTGAAAGGGAAATCCATGATCACAGTACGTGTCCAGTTAGAACCATTGTCGGTTGATTTCCATAGAGCCCAGTCATCGGTAATGTTACCGGATACAAAAGCAACTGTGTTGTCTTTAGCATCCATAGCATAACCGTCAGCGCGGAAGCCAATGTATTCTGTATCGTTGATTCCGGGAGGCAATGCACGAACGATATCCCAGTTAGCACCACCATCAAGAGAGCGGCTGTAAGACAGACAACCATCGAGTCCGTTAACAAGTGCACCACCATTACCTGTTGGGTAAGAAAGGTCAATCATGTGAACTGTATTACCATCGGGACCACCTGTAACGGTTCTGTTCCAGAGTGTCACTTCACCACCCGGAAATGCAGGAAGAGCGGTTTGTGTCCAGGTGTTTGCACCTGCAGGGCTGATGTTTGAAGCCGTAGCAGTAGTTACGTTGGCATGGCTCACTACGATTTCGTTGCCATTGGCAAGAATATCAATTGAAGGCCAGCCACGACGATCGGTTTCAATTCGTGCCGATGGCAGTGGTCCCCATGAACCACCTGAATAATAGTTGTAACCGGTACCACGATCAGCATAGGTTCCTGCAAGATCTGCACTCATGGTCCATGTGGCACCTAAGTTGCCATTGGAATTGTAGATACGGTTTTGAATCGATCCGTTCGATTGCAGGTCATAGGTGGTAGTTCCAATGATAGCTGGAGCCATTGCACTTCTGCTATGCTGGGCTGCGCGGTTGGAAACAGTACCGTTAATTTTGTTTACAGGCATTTCGTTACCTGAAATTGAAGGCTGATAAGGAACAGGAGCATGTCTGTTGGTAGCCTTGAACCGTTCAAAGATGGAATTGAGCGGTGCCGGCCTGTTTTGAGCAATAGCTCCCAAACAAATGCTCAGCGCCATTCCGGTCAGTAATAGTTTTTTCATATTGGTTAGTTTTAAATTTCTGAACTTCAAATATAAAAACAAGTGATTGTAAAGAAAAGCAATCACAGAAATTAATCTCGAAAAATTACCATTAAATGATGTTTGAAGGCTTGTATTTACTGAAAAGGATGAAAAATTGAAGCTGATTTTGATTCAATAGATTGAAAATGAATATAATGGATAAAAAAAAGAGGCTGTCCGTTAAGACAGCCTCTTTTTTTTATGTTGCGGGTTCGGATTAACGAACGATTACTTTTTCAGCAGCAACTTTGTTTCCAACAACAGTGTTCAGGGTATAAACACCTGCAGCGAAGTTTTTCACGTTGATACGAACGTTATTAACACCTGCAGTTCCTTTGATATCAGTTGAATAAACAGTCTGACCAAGGATGTCAACCAATTTCACAGTGATGTTTTCAGCTTTGTTCAATGTATAGTCAACATTCAACATAGTGCTTACCGGATTTGGATAGATGGTTGTTTTAAGAACGTTTCCAATGTTTTCTGCAACACCAACTGGGTTGGTTTGAGCATTGTAAACTACATCATATGGACCATAAGCATCCGGAGTATCAACACCTGAAGAGTTAGCTGAAGGCTGGAAAGTGTTTCCTGGCTCACCATCTTTGTAATAAACGAGGTGGATTTGGTTGTTCACTCTCTTAGCCATGTTTGGCCATGCTTGCTCATCGAAGTCAGATGGTTCAACACGTGCAGGAGTAGACCATGTCATACCGCCATCAGTTGAGTTCATGTAATATACGTTACGGAAAGCTTCTTCAAGAGCAGGGTCAGCATTACCGTTAGTAGTATTTTCGATCAAAGAAGAGTAGCAAAGGTGAACGTTGTTCAGAGCATCAACACCTAAAGTTGGCATGCTGGTAAGAGCACATTGGTAAATAGCCAGACCATCTGGGATTTCAATAGCACCACTTCCGTCGATATCTTCAACAGCAGCGATGATATTGTTTGTGATGTCACCAGAAGGCATGTTTTCGTTCCAGTAAAGGAGACCATCAGTTCCTGGGAAGTAAGAAGTTCCGTTAGCGTTTGGAGTATCAGAGAAAACTCTCATACGACCAACTGCAACGTGAACGATGTTGTTGTTGTCAATTACACAAGAAATACCAGAGTCAGTAGTTACCAGAGTATCTGCAACGCCATCGCCATCAACATCAGTGATGCTGGTAGTATAGTCGAATGGAGACAATGGGAACTCATTGATAGTAGTTACGGTCCAGTTAGCACCGTTGTCAGTAGATTTCCAAAGTGTAAGGTCAGCTGCGAAACCGCCCATTACGATAGCAACAACATCACCGCGAGCGTCAATATCGTAACCGTCAACAGCACCATCATAGAAGTCAGTTGATTCACCGGGAAGAGTGATGTTTTCGTCTACCCAAGTTGCACCACCGTCAGTTGAACGTGAATACAATACGTAGAAGCTACCGGCATTCTGGTTACCGATAACGTGAACGGTGTTACCGTTAGCGCCACCAACAACCATTCTTGGCCAGGTAACAGTAGTAGTTCCTAAAGCAGCTTCAGTCCAGGTTCCGGTTCCTTTGGTTGATCTTGAAACAAAGTTGGTTGGGTTGGTACCGTGGGTAACAATATACTCACCTGAAGTAGCAGTACCTGACACGTTTGGCCAACCGGTTCTGAATGTTTCAATACGAGCAGCAGGAGCACCTAACCAGGTAGTTCCGTCATAGTAGTTGTAACCGGTTCCTCTGTCTGAAAATGATGGAGAAGCATCACCTTTTGTCCATACAGCAGAAATAGTGTTGTCATCCCAAAGTTTCGTACGGTTTCCTACAGCACCGTAGTTAGACTGAAGATCGTAGGTAGTTTGTCCTAATACCACTTCAACCATTGAGCTGCGGTTTGATGCAACTGTTGGGTTCGAATGTGATAATGGAGCGATAGGTCCGTCAACAGGTTTTGTCATCGGTAAAACCTTGTTAACAATTTTGCTTTTCAGCCTTGAATCAATCTGACGACCATTGTTCTGAGCGAACGCTGAAAGACAAACTGTTAAAGCCAAACCACTGAGTAATAGTTTTTTCATGTTGATTTGATTTTGATATAAGGTTAATTATGTTTATTTTATTGATATGCAACCAGTTGGGCATCATGCAGAACATGTGGCTACTCCTAGTCAAGGGCAAATGTAAATATTCTAAAATTAAAAAGGTGGGATTTGGAGGATTTTGTTGAAAAAAAAGCAGGTTTTGTTAATCCTGTTTTCTGATGATTAGTTTCAACTCCTTCCATACAAAATTCAGGTCTTCGCGGGTTGGTATCAATTCACTGATAATCAAATTTGTATGTTTTTTATAAATGAAGAAAAGGTAAACGGCATGAATACAATAAGCCAGACTCACACTCATGGCTGCCCCGTTAATTCCATACTCAGGAATCAACAGCCAGGAGGCAGCAAGTGTGACTGCAAATCCTGTTAAGGTGCCATACAGGTTGATCCTGTTCATTCCTAATCCTGCGAAATAATGACCGAATACGGTTGAAAAAGCAAGCGCCATAATTCCGGGTGCATACCACCAAAGTTGTCCTCCAATATTTCTGAATTCCTCACCGAACAGAAAGCTGTAAAAAGCCGGAGGCAGCATCAGTAACGGTACCCATGCCAACATGCTGGTGATGGCACTGAGTTTGGCAAGTCTCACCGTTACCCTTTTGTTGTAATCAGGATCATCGCTGTTAACAATGCCTGCATATTGTACCAAAGCTATACTCCGCGAAATCAACCAAACCGATTCAGCAACAATGCTGGCAGTTGAAAATACACCAAGTGCAACAAGCCCGTGATGTTCTTCAAGGAAAAAATAACTCAATCGGTAATTTAAAATCTGAATGACATTACATAACTGAATAATTAAACCATTGGCAAGTATCATTCGAAGCACCTGTTTCATTCCACTGAGTGGCGTTGAAGAAATTTCTTTAGATATGAACCAACTGGTGATGAGTGCCTGAATTGCAAATGAGATATATAGTGCAACAATGTATGACATTACATCTTTTTCACCCTGAAAAAGATACAAATAGGTTATCACCGCAAATAACACTACTACCTGTAAAACGGTCATCATATTGTATAACCTGATTTTTTGTCGCCCAAGAAAAACCGATAAATGGATAGACCCTATTGACTGCAGCAACGAAATGAAAAAGATATGAATGCTGTATTCAGGTGGGGTGAGTTCTGACAGATGGAGAATGAATGTAACCAGTGCACAGGAAATAAAAGCCCACAGATAGGATGGAATTAAAAGTTTAACAGGTTCAACTTTAGGAGTGAGTAATACGATGGCATTCCCTCCAACAATATTATTTACGAGAAGTGTAATTGCAGTGCCAAGCACTATAAGGCTGATGACACCCCTTCCTTCGGCACCAATGAGTTTTGCGGTGATCACTACTATTAAAAAAGCGAGCACCGACGATAAAAATCTGGAGACGAAAGTGAAGAGTATCTTTGAAAACATCGTCTTTATTTATGTAGTGCCTTTTTATAGATGTCGTTGAATAGTCTTCCGCTCGATTCCATTGAGAAATTCTCAATCGCATATTTTCTCATACCTTCATAATCAAATTTTTCAGGATGATCGAGTAATTCATTGATAGCATCCTTCAACAATTGTTGATCACCTGGAGGTATGAGGATGCCAAACTCCGGTAGCAGATGTTCAGCAATGCCACCGACTTTGGTGCTGATTACCGGTACGGAACAAGCCATCGATTCAACAATGGTGCATGGGAAATTTTCATAGTTGCTGAACATCACCATACCATCGGCATCGGCAAGCTTTGTTACAAGATCATTTCCGGTAAGCAAGCCGGTGAAGAAAATGCGCTCGTTTACCAGTCCGCTTTGAAGCGCAAAATTGTAAACCTCATTAAAATCTTTTCCATCACCAACTATTTCCAGTTGAAAATCAGTTCGAATTTTACTAAGTTCTTTGGTGACCTGAATGATGCCTTTGATGTTTTTTGCAGGTTCATCAAAGCAGGATATATGAATCAGTTTTTTAATGTTTCTTTTTTGCTTCTGAACAGGATGGAAAGCTCCTGTGTCGGCAATATTTGGTGTCAGAAAGTAGTTGCCTTTAATTCCCAGACGTTGCATAGCGAAGGCAAGGTTTTCGGAAACCGTTGTAATGGCTGCCGACTGTCTCACTGCATACCTTGTGAACCAACGCCTCCACCATCCCGGAAAGGAACCCTTTTTAAAATTGTTAGGTAAATAACGCGACCAGTGTTCGGTGATCACATATGGTATTGCTGATGTGATCTTTAACCAGATGGCAGGAAAGGCAGTTCTTGTTAGAATGTGCACGTGAACGAGGTCAGGCGATCCATTCCTTTTTTTTACCATCCGCAGTCCTTTGCGGTAGCAGTTCCAGTATCCAAAAGCATTGGTTAATGCTCCCTTGTTTTTCCCAAAATAAATCCTGATTTCATGTACGCCTCCGAAATCGTTTTCAGCGATAATAACCGCATTCTCATTCATGGTATTGTCGGCAGTAACATACAATACGGTAACATCATGATAGGCCTGCACAGCAGTAGCATGCTTCTGCACAAAAAGTCCAAGCATGCTGTCGTTCCGGTCGGGGTACCAGCGTGGAATGAAGAGTATTTTTTTTCGTGACAAAGGAGCTGTTTTACTTTCTGAATTTTAACCGAATGGAATTACCGATAACTATGACATCAGAAAATGCCATGGAGAGTGCTGCTACCATTGGACTGAGAAATCCGGCGGCAGCAACAGGTATTGCAATGATGTTATAAGCAAAAGCCCAGAATAAATTCTGTCTGATGGTTTGGAAAGTTAGTTTTCCTGTTCTGATGATCTTAAGAAGTGAATCGATCCCACCATTCAGGAATATTACTTCAGCACTGTTTACTGCAATTTTAGATGCGTCACCAAAGGAGATGCCTACATCCGCAAGTGTAAGAGATGGTGCATCGTTGATTCCGTCGCCAATCATAATCACTCGTCCTTCTGATTTCAGTTGCTGAATTACTCTGGCCTTATCGGCCGGAAGCTGCTCACTGAAAACTTTATTAATACCCAGCTCTTTGGCTACTTCAGTGCATCTTTTCGCAGTATCACCACTCAGCAGTATCGTCTGTATGCCTTGCCGATGCAGTTCATCAAAAACAGTTTTGATTCCCGGTTTCAAAGCATCCTGCATATCAACCGTTGGGATCAAAACATTATTTTTTGAAAGGTAAACAGTATGCGAATCATCTGAAGTCAGCAGTTCGTGCGAACGGTACGAACCCGCCAGGTACTTATTTCCGGATGCATCGCTGGCTTCAATGCCGGTGCCCTTGATTTCGTGCACTTCGTTAAAGGATATCCAGTTAGTGGTTTTTGAACTGAGTTCCTTGACAATTGATTGGGCAATAGGGTGGGAGGAATGCTGTTCGATACTGTATAAAATGTTAATGGCTTCCTCCATTGAAATGTGAAAGGTTGCCATTTCAGTGATTCTGAATGCTCCAGTAGTGAGTGTTCCGGTTTTGTCAAAAACGATACTTTTAATTTTCTCAAATGACTCGAGTGTAGCTCCACCTTTAACCAGAATTCCATCTTGTGCGGCACGTCCCAATCCCGCCGCCACTGCTGTTGGAGTTGCGAGTCCCATGGCACAGGGACATGAGATCACCAATACGGCAATGGCCTGCATGAGCGATTGTTTTGCAGAAATATCGAATATAAAATATGCTCCTGTAAATGTGATCACCGAAACTGCGACTACTATTGGAACAAACCATCCACTTACCTTGTCCCCCAGTTTCTGTATTTCCGGTTTCGATAATCTTGCTTCTTTAATAAGATCAATTATTCCTGACAAGGCAGTACTTTGCCCGGATTTTTCAGATACCACTTTGATGGTGCCATCGGTAACAATCGATCCTGCAAGAACCGGATCTCCGTTCTTCCTGTATGCCGGAACACTTTCACCCGTTAGTGCCGATTCATCTACAGTAGCTTCTCCCCAGTATACTTTACCATCAACCGGTATCACACCCCCCTGATTCACAAGAATACCATCATTTTTTTTTACCGCGGAGATGTCGACAACTTCAACATGCTCTTTCAGATCTTTTGTGATGGTAATCAAATTGGCTAGTCGTGGCTGCAAGGCTACCAGTTCAGTGAGTGCTGTGGTAGTTTGTTGCACCGACCGTTTCTCGATGATATTTCCCAGTAAAACAAGAGTAATGATGGTGGCACTGGTTTCAAAGAAGAGGTAATCCATGTTTGCTGTTCCAAACCATATCATTCCGGCAATACTGTAAATGTAAGCTGCAGCCGAACCAATGGTAATCAGCACATCCATATTCGGTATTCCAGTTTTCAAAGAGGCTATTGCACTTTTTCCAAAATGAAACATTCCAATAATAAAAACAGGTGTCGACAATGCAAGCTGAAACCAACTGTTATGCAGTAACCACCATCCTGAAAACATGTGCGCCATAAGAGGGATGGTCAATAACAAGCAAATGAGAAAACGGATTTCAAGTGATGTGATAAGAGGACGCTTTGCAGTCTCTGAACCTTCCTCAGCCATCAGCACTTTATACCCCAGCTTGTTGATTCCTTTAATGACCTCTTCTTTTTGAGGAAGGGCGACTTCTTCAAAAGCTACTTCGCCGGTGGTGAAATCGACACGTATTTCATGTAGTCCCTGCTTTTCAAGAAACCTGGAAATGCCGAGAGCACAATTGCTGCAAGTCATTCCTTCAACATTCAAAACCGTCTTTTCACTCATTCCGCTTGCAAAGTTAATCCTAACGCAACTAACATTAACAAAATTACATCAGGGGTTTGAGGTTAATCTCCAATTGTTTACTTTTGCACTCCCTTCTGAAATACGGTTGTGTTTGCAAAGGGATCAGTTCATAAAGTGTTATTAACTGGT
>ERZ650309.806-NODE-806-length-14969-cov-4.315341_pt1 | contig 14969 bp, 14 predicted proteins | sample MGYA00376245_ERZ650309 | MGnify/ENA primary metagenome ERZ650309 (study PRJEB26733, sample SAMN07839294) | wastewater metagenome | biome: urban; feature: wastewater treatment plant; material: waste water | place: USA: North Carolina | collected 2016-04-26 ...
ACGAGATATGCCTAAGTGACTGGAGTTCAGACGTGTGCTCTTCCGATCTGGACAAGGCCGGCACGCAGGAGGATCACACCCAGATCAACCTGTACCTGTACCAGGTGATGCCCAGCGCCGCGGGCCGCAACCTCGACGGCGTCGGGCCCGGCCGCACGCTCGGGCGGCCGCCGGGGCTGGCGCTCGACCTGTTCTACCTGGTCAGCGTCTACGGCCGCGGCTTCAGCGAGGTGCTGGCGCAGCGCGCGCTCGGCCGCGCCATGAGCCTGCTCAACTCCTACCCGATCCTCCTGCCCGACGACCTGCAGGCGGCGCTGCCGGGCGCCGACGTGCACGAGCAGGGCGAGCGCGTGCGCATCCACCCGCACGCGCTCGGCGGCGAGGAGATGGTGCGGCTGTGGGGCACCTTCCAGGTCAAGCACCGGCTCTCGGCGGCCTACCGCGTCTCGATGGTGCTGATCGATCACGAGGCGGTCCCGGTGCTGGCGCCGCAGGTCAAGGTCGTGGGCGCCGCGGTGCTCACCGTGCCGACGCCGCCGGCGCCGGCCGCGCCGACGGACGGCAGCGGCGACAGCGGTGACGGCGGCAGCGGCAGCAGCGGCAGCGGCGATACAGGCGACCTGACGGGCGGAGGCACGGCGTGAGCACGCGGACCGAGAAGCCGCCGGCCGCCCGCCCGGGGCCGGCTCCCGCGCCCGGACGCGAGCCCGAGCCCGGGCCCGAGCCCGAGCCCGGGCTCGACCTCGACCCCGGCGCGCTGCACGCGCGCTGGCTCGCCGGCAACCAGGAGTTCCTGCTGGCCGAGCTGGCGCGGGTCAAGCGGGTGCTGGCGCAGTACACGGCGGCGGTGCAGGGCGGGGCGGCGCCGGAGCGGCCGGTCGCACCGGCGCAGGATGGCGAGCCTGCGCGCGCGCTCGCCCGCATCACCCAGCGCATGCCCGCACCGCCGGCGCTGGTGGCGCTGTGCCAGAGCCTGGGCCTGAGCCCGTTCGAGCGCGACGTGCTGCTGTTGTGCGCGGGCGTGGAGCTCGATGCGGCGGTGGCGGCGGCGTGCGCGCAGGTGACGGGGCGGCCGCTGTGCAGCTTCGGGCTGGCGCTGGCCGCGCTCGGCGAGGCCCACTGGAGCGCGCTGTCGCCGTCGGCGCCGCTGCGGCGGGCGCGCCTTTTGGACGTGGGCGCGGGCGAGGCCCTGACCCAGAGCCCGCTGCGCATCGAGGAGCGGGTGCTGCACTTCCTGACCGGCGTCGGCGGGCGCGAGGAGCGGCTGCAGGCGGTGCTGCGCCGGGTCGCGGCGCCGGCCCCGCGCGAGGCGGATGCGGCGGGCGAGGGCGCCGCGCGCGACCGGCTGTCGGCGTCGCAAGAGCGCGCGGTGCAGCGGCTAAAGGAGCTCCTGCTCAGCCCCCCGACCGAAGAGGATCCGTCGCTGCGGCCGCTCGTGTGGCTGTGCGGGCCGGAGCCGCTGGAGCTGCGCGCGGTCGCGGCCGCGGCCACCGCGGCGCTGGGGCTGCCGCTGTACGCGCTGCGCAGCGGGGACCTGCCGACCGGCGCGGCCGAGCGGGCGACGCTGCTGGCGCTGTGGACGCGCGAGCTGCACCTCGCGGAGGCGGCGCTGCTCCTGTGCTGCGGCGACGGCGACCCGGCGGAGCTCGTGCGCGGGGCGGTGGCGTGGCTGGAGGCGGTGCCGGGCGTGGTGCTCGTGGCCGGGCGCGAGCCGACGAGCGACCTGGGGCGGCCGCTGCTGACCGTGGACGTGCCGCGGCCGACGAGCCGCGAGCGGCTGCAGCTCTTGCGCGCGTACCTGGAAGGGGTGTTGCTGCCGCTGCCGCTGCTGGAGCAGGCGGCGTCGCAGTTCCGCCTCGGGGTCACGGGCATCGCCACGGCCGCGGCGCAGGTGCGGGCGCAGCTGGTGCAGGAGGCGGCGCCAGGGAGCGCTCCTGCGCAGAGCAATGAGCCGGCGCGCTCGTCCGCGTCGGCGGGCCGGCTGTGGGCGGCGTGCCGCGGGCAGGCGCGGCTGCGCCTGGACGAGCTGGCGCGGCGCATCGAGCCCGCGGTCGGCTGGGACGATCTGGTGCTGCCCGAGGCGCAGCGCCGCATGCTGGGCGAGGTCGTCATCCACCAGCGGCAGCAGGCCACGGTCTACGACCGCTGGGGCATGGGGCAGGGCGGCGCCGGCGCGCGCGGCCTGGGCATCACCGCGCTGTTCGTCGGCCAGAGCGGCACCGGCAAGACGCTGGCGGCCGAGGTGCTGGCGGCCGAGCTGCGGCTCGACCTGTACCACATCGACCTGTCGCAGCTGGTCAGCAAGTACATCGGCGAGACCGAGAAGAACCTGCGCCGCGTCTTCGATGCCGCGGAGCAGGGCGGGGCGGTGCTCCTGTTCGACGAGGCGGACGCGCTGTTCGGCAAGCGCAGCGAGGTCAAGGACAGCCACGACCGCTACGCCAACCTCGAGATCAGCTACCTCTTGCAGCGCATGGAGGCGTATCAGGGCATCTCGGTCCTGACGAGCAACAACCGCTCGGCGCTGGACAGCGCGTTCCTGCGGCGCATCCGCTTCATCGTGCAGTTCCCGTTCCCGGATCCGCAGCAGCGCATGGAGCTGTGGCGCCGCGCGTTCGGCCCCGGCGCGCCGACGCGCGAGCTGGCCCTGGAGAAGCTGGCGCGGCTCAACATCACCGGCGGCCAGATCCGCAACATCGCGCTGTCGGCGGCGTTCCTGGCCGCGGACGAGGGGCAGCCGGTGCAGATGCGGCACGTCCTTGCGGCGGCGCGCAGCGAGTACGCAAAGAGCGAGCGGCCGCTGACCGAGGCCGAGATCGGGGGCTGGCTGTGAGGCATACGACGCCCGAGCTGCCGCCGCTCGAGCTCCTGATCGACGAGCTCGTGATCGACCCCGAGGTGCTTGGGCCGAGCGGGCACGCGCCGTCGCTGGTGCTGGCGCTGCAGGAGGAGCTCGGGCGGCTGCTCGGGGCGCCGGCGCAGCTCGGGGCGCTGCGCGCGGCCGACGGGCTGGTGCGCGAATCGCTCAGCGCCGGTCGGGTCGCTACCTCGTCGGGACCGGGGCTGGTGGCGGCGCTGGCGCAGGCGCTCGCGGGCGCGCTGACCGGGGCCGCGAGCGCGCCCCAGGCGTCGTCATCGCCATCGTCATCGTCATCGTCATCGCCGTCGTCATCGTTGCTGTCGCCGTCGGGATCTCCGGGAGCCGCGCATCCGTCTTCGGGTCGCAAGGAGCCAACATGAGCAGCCTGCCCAGCGTGCCCTATCTGAAGAAGGGGGCCATCGTCCAGGGGATCCAGGTCATCCCGTTCCAGTACACGCCGACGTCGCTGACCCGGACGCTGAACATCAACTCCTTCGGGCAGCAGGCGCGCGACCTGTGCCGCATCAAGGGGCCGCCGACCGAGACGCTGACCATCGACATCCTGGTCGATGCGACGGACCAGCTCGAGCGCGGCAGCGGCCTTATGAGCGGCCTCGGCGTCTACCCGGCGCTGGCGGCGCTGGAGCTGCTCCTGTACCCGAACCCCGCGGTGGTCATGGCCAACGCGGTGATGTCGGCGCTCGGCGTGCTCGAGATCATCCCGGCCGAGCAGCCGCTGACGCTGCTTGTCTGGGGCGTCGCGCGCATCGTGCCGGTGCAGGTGACCTCGGTGACGGTGACCGAGGAGCAATATGACCCTTCACTTACGCCGCTGCGCGCCAGCGTCAAGGTGTCGATGCAGGTGCTGACGTACGCGGACCTGGGCCTCTTGTCGGTCGGCGGCGCGCTGTCGTACGTCGGGCACATCGAGAAGACCGCGATGTCGCTGCGCGCCGGCTACCCGCGCGCCAAGAGCCTGGTCAACGGGATCAACTGGAAGTCGCTGGAGTCGGCGATCGGCAAGATCGCCTAGCCGCGCGCCGGCCACGGCCACGGCGACGGGCCACGGGGGAAACATGTTCGACGAGAGCAGCCGCTACTACGCCATCGAGACCGCGACGTTCTCTACGACCGACTAGAGCGGGCGCACCGTGAGCTACCTGTACAAGCGCCGCCGCTTCCTGCCGCGCCTGTCCGAGCAGACGACGCTGCTGGAGCACAAGGTGCAGGAGGGCGACCGCCTGGACAACCTGAGCGTGCAGTTCTACCAGGAGCCGCTCTCGGCGTTCCGCCTGGGCGACGGCAACCCGGTGCTGCACCCCGAGGAGCTCCTGGTGGTGTCGCCGCGGCGCGTGCGCGTGGCGATGCCGCGCTTCTAGGAACCAGCCAGGGCGGGGGATCACGTGGGCTTCTCTCTGACCAAGCTGGGAGTGCGGCTGGTGCTCTACGCCGGCCTGGGCGTGCCGCTGCCGGTGTCCAAGTCGGTCCTCGACGCGGTCGAGCAGGTCGAGGTGTTCACCAGCCGCGACTACGGCAGCGGCTTCCGCATCACGCTGCGCATGACCAGGACGCCGTTCTGCGAGCTCAGCCTGCTCAAGGATCCGCAGCTGCTGCCGCGCGCGCGCGTCGTGATCGGCCTCTTGGTCGGCGTCGTGCCGCAGGTGCTGATCGACGGCATCATCGAGACGCACGACGTGCAGCCGGGCAGCGAGGCCGGCGAGATCCTATTGACGGTCACCGGCCGCGATCTGACGGTCGTGATGGATCAGCTCGCGCAGAGCCTGGTGTTCCCGGCGTGCGACGCAACGAAGATCGCGACCGCGGTGCTGGCCCCGTACGCGGCCTACGGCATCCTGCCGATGATCACCGCGGTCCCGGCGCAGCCCAACCCCGAGACCTTCCCGGCCAAGACCGAGACGGACCTGGCGTGCCTGAAGCGCCTGGCGCGGGCGTGCAACGCGGTCTTTTACATCGAGCCCACGGCCTTCGGCGCGAGCACCGCGTACCTGGGCGCGAAGAGCCGCGTCGCCATCCCGCAGTCGGCGCTGCGCATCGAGCGCGGGCCGATGACCAACGTGCAGTCGGTCTCGATCTCGCACACGCCGAACGAGCAGGTCGCGGTCGGCGGCGTGGTCTTCGTCCCGGGCACCTCGGTGGCCGTCACGGTGCCGCCGCTGCCGTCGGTGGGGACGGTGCCGCTGGCGCTCGCGCGCGACGTGCCGACGCGCACCCGCAACCTGCCCGAGGTCGCGAAGATGAGCGCCAGCCAGGCGCTGCTCGCGCTGCAGGCCGCGGCCGACGCCGGCGCCGAGACGGTCCACGTCCGCGGCACGCTCGACATCCTGAGGTACGGCAAGGTGCTGCGCTGCAACCGCCCAGTCGGTGTGGTCGGCGCCGGCCTGAGCTTCGACGGCTTCTACAACGTGACGTCGGTGAGCCACGACATCACGCGCAATAGCTACACCCAGAGCTTCACCCTGGCGCGGGAAGGAAAGGTCTCGACCTCCCCGATGGTGGTGCCCTAATGCCCCTCGACAGCATCGACACGACGAGCGAAGGATCCTCCGCCAAGAGCGAGCGCCGCTACTTCGGCAAGTACCGCGGCATCGTGGTCGCGGTCGACCCGGCGCTGTTCCGCCTGACCGCGCGCGTCCCGGCGGTGCTCGGCGACGTCGCGGTCACCGGCTGGGCGCGCCCGTGCATGCCGTTCGCAGGCTGGGGCGCGGGTATGTTCGGCCTGCCGCTGCCCAACTCGAACGTCTGGATCGAGTTTTTGGACGGCGATCCCGACTACCCGATCTGGACCGGCTGCTTCTTCGAGAACCCGGCCGACGTGCCGATGGGGGCGGCGCTGCTGCCCTCGGGCATGGGGATGTCGACGTTCTCGGGCGACGTCGTCGGGCTGGCCGATGGCCTGGGCGTGATGCTGCAGTCCGGGACCAACACCGTGATCATCAACGACGCCGGCATCACGCTGTCGGCGGGCGGCACGACCTCGATCGCGATCACCTCGGCCGGCATCACGGTGACCGGCCCGGGCTGCACGCTGCTGCTAAACTCCGCCGGCGTCACCGTCAGCGGCGGCGGCACCGGCATGGTCGTGGTCAGCGCCTCGGGGACCACCATCAACAACGGCGCGCTGGTGGTGGTCTGATGCCGGGCTACATCGTCCAGCAGGGCGCGGTCGTCACCTGCCCGCACGGCGGCTCGGTGACCCTGGTCGGCCTCGCGGTCGTGACCGTGGTCAGCGGCGCCGCGACGCAGGCGCTGGCGCCGATGCCGATCGCGGGCTGCACGCTTACGCCCAAGCCGTGCACGCTGCTGACGGTGCTGACGCCGTCGACGCGGGTGTTCGTGGGCAGCACGCCCGTGTACCTCTTGGAGCCCGCGCCCAACACGACCACCGACGGGACTACGCCGGGACCGGCGGTGCCCGGGGCGGTCCAGACCCGGGTTTGGGGGATCTGATGCCGATGCGCTTTCCCTTCCAGATCGACGGCCGCGGCTGCACCGCGACGGCGGCGAGCGACGACGACGCGTACATCCGCGACCTGATGGAGCAGATCCTCATGACCACGCCGGGCGAGCGCGTCAACCGGCCCGACTTCGGCAGCGGCGTGCTCGGGCTGCTGTTCTCGCCGGGCGGCGACGTGCTGGCGCAGGCGCTGCAGACCAGCGTGCAGGCGTCGCTGCAGCGCTGGCTCGCCGAGCTGGTGCAGATCCTCGCGGTCAGCATCGAGACCGAGGAGTCCACGGTGCAGGTGACGGTGCAGTACCTGATCTCGCGCACGCAGCAGCCGCAGGTCGCGCGCTTCTCGACGGCGCTGCCGCAGGCGGACGCGCAGGGGGGGACGGCGACATGAGCGACACGGACAAGAGCGGCGGCGAGATCGCCATCGACTACCTGAGCAAGGACTGGGACAGCCTGCGCCGCCTGATGCTCGAGCGCATCGGCAGCGTCGCGCCCGAGGCGGTCACCGGCAACGCCGCGGATCCGGGCACGGTGCTCGTCGAGCTCCTGGCCTACGCCGCGGACCAGGTCAGCCACTACCAGGACGCGGTCGCGACCGAGGCGTACCTGGGCACGGCGCGGCTGCGCACCTCGGTGCGGCGGCACGCGCGGCTGCTGGACTACGCGGTGCACGACGGCGCCAACGCGCGCGCCTTCATCGCCATCGTGGTCGGCGACAGCGCCGACGGCAAGGTGCTGCCGGCCGGCACCTCGGTGTGGACCCGCGTCGACGGCCAGCCCGCGATCCTTACGGCCGGGGACGTGCCCGGGCTGCGGGCGCGCGGCGCGCTCGGGTTCGAGACGATGCACGCGGTGCTGCTGCGCAAGGCCCACAACCGCATCGCGGTGGCGCCGCTGGCGAGCGACGATCCGCTGCTCGCGATCGGCGCGACCTCGGTGACGCTGCGCGACGACGGCCAGGCGCTGGCGCTGGCGGTCGGCGACGTGCTGGTGCTGGAGGCGCGGCCTCCGAGCGCTAGCGGCGCGGGCGGCGCGGGGGACGCGGGCGGCTCCGCGCAGCCGGTGCGCACCGTCGCCGGCGACCCGCAGCGGCGCCACGCGGTGCGCCTGACCGCGGTGACCTCGGGGGTCGATGCGCGCACCGGCCTGCCCGTCGTCACCGTCGGCTGGAGCAGCGAGGACGCGCTGCCGTTCGCGCTGCGCCGCGACCGCGCCCAGGCCATCGGCAACGTCGTGCTCGCGGATCACGGGTATACGCTGCCAGCCGCCGAGCGCATCGACACCGCGGGCTGCCGCGGCGACACCGCCTCGCCCCGGCGCGCGCGGCCGCTGCTCGCGCAGGGGCCGCTGACCTTCCGCTCGCTGGTGGTCGCGAGCGGTCAGGCGCTGCCCTTCGATCCGACGGCGTCGGCCAGCGCCGCGTTCCCGGACGCGGGCGGCGCGCTGGTCGAGCCGGCGATCTGGCTCAGCGACGATCAGGGGCGGCCGTGGAGCGCGCGCCGCGACCTGCTCGCGAGCTCGGCCTACGCCCGCGACTTCGTCGTCGAGACCGAGGACGACGGCCGCGCCTACCTGCGCTTCGGCGACGGCGTCTACGGCGCGCGCCCCGAGAGCGACCTGTCCGCCCGCTACCGCATCGGCGGCGGCAAGGCCGGCAACGTCGGCGCCGAGGCCCTTTACCACATCGTCAGCGAGGTGCCGGGGCTCTTGTTCGCGCGCAACCCGCTGCCGGCGCGCGGCGGCGTGGATCCCGAGTCGCTCGATCACGTGCGCCTGCACGCGCCGCGGCAGTTCCACCGCCAGGAGCGCGCGGTCACGGTCGAGGACTACGCCGCCATCGCGCGCGCCTTCCCGTCGGTGCTCGACGCGCTGGTCGAGCGCCGCTTCACCGGCACGTACACGACGCTCGTGCTCACCGTGCTGCGTCGCGATGGCGCCGCGGCGGACGAGGAGTTCGCGGGACGGCTGCGCGCCTTCCTCGATCGCTTCCGGATGATCGGGCACGAGGTCGCGATCCGCGACGCGGTGCGCGTGCCGCTCGACATCCAGCTCGGCATCGAGGTCGAGACCGGACACTCGCGCCCCGCGGTGCTCGCGGCGGTGGCGGCGGCGCTGGGCATCGGCCGCGGCACCACGCCGACGCCGGGCACCGGCAAGCAGCGCACCGGCGCCTTCCACCAGGAGCGGCTGCGCCTCGGCCAGCCCGTGTACCTGAGCCAGCTCGTCACCGCCGCCATGCAGATCCCGGGCGTGCGCGCGGCGACGGCGCTGCGCTTCGGCCGCTACGGGCGCAGGAGCTCGCTCGACAGCGGCGTCCTCGAGATGCGCGCGCAGGAGGTCGGGATCGTCGAGAACGTCGCCAACCAGCCCGAGCGCGGGCGCATCGACGTCGTGCTGCAAGGAGGGTCCAATACATGAGCGACCAGCAGACGGACGCGCCGCAGAACCACCCCGGGCAGCCGGCGCTCGCCTACCGCGTGACGACGCAGGACAAGAGCCTCGCCCGCATGCTGGCGCGGCTGCCGGAGAGCAGCATCCCGAGCGGCCCGAACCAGGGCAGCCGGCCGCTGGCGGCGCTGACGACCCGCGCCGCGACCGACCCGGCGGTGGCGCTGCTCGACGGCTGGGCGGGCGCGCTGGACGTCCTGACGTTCTACCAGGAGCGGATCCTCAACGAGGGCTTCTTGCGCACCGCGACCGAGTCGCTGTCGGTGCGCGAGCTGGCGCGGGCGCTCGGCTACCGGCCGACGCCGGCGACGGCGGCGGCGACGCACCTGGCCTTTCTGCTCGACACCTCGCCGGGCATGCCGACGAGCGTCACCGTGCCCGCGGGCACGCGCGCCCTGAGCGTGCCGGCCGCGGCGAGCGAGCTGCCGCAGACGTTCGAGACGACGGCGGCGCTGGGCGCGCGCCTTGCGTGGAACACGCTGAAGCCGCGCCTCGCCATCCCGCAGGAGCTCACGACCAGCAACGACGCCAGCACCGGCTATGCGGTCAGCTCGCTGCGGCTGGCGACGCTCTCGTGCGGGCTGCGCGAGACCGATCTGCTCCTCATCAACGACACGACCACGGTGCGCGTGACCAGCGTCGTGCCCAACGTGACGGGCAAGTACACGACCGTCGGGTTCGAGGTCGTCGACGGTCCGGCGGTGCGCGTCCGCCTCGCGAGCGCGCCCGCCGACGGCGACCCGCGCGCGGCGCCGCGCCGCCTCGACACCGGCGCGCTCGTCACGGCCATCCTCGGCGCGAGCTGGGACGACGAGGATCTGGCCGCGCTGATCAGCGATCGCGGTCTCAGCGAGAGCGAGCTCGTGGCGCAGGCCGACGCGACGCTCAAGGCGGCGACGGTGACGCAGGGCGCGCTCGCCTTCCGCCAGCGCACCAGCTGCTTCGGCGCCGAGGCGCAGCCCTACGCCACGCTGGCCAAGATCAGCTCGAGCTATACGCGCGGCTCGGCCAGCGACGACGTCTACGACACCAGCCTGACCGCGTACAAGAACGCCAACTGGGACGACAGCAAGTACCAGAACAAGCGGACGGTCTGGCTCGACTCGTGGGGCAACCGCTACTGCGACGGCGCGAGCGGCTGCGACCTGTTCCTCGGGCGCAGCATCTCGCTCTTGCCGGGCGGCCGCATCCTGCTCACCAGCCCGTCCGGCGTGCGCGCCTACACCCTCAGCAGCACCGTCGAGACCACGGTGCGCGGCTACGGCACGCAGACCCGCACCACGGGCCTCGTTTTGACCAGCCGTCCGAGCGCGACCGCGGCCGCGAGCGACGTCTTCCTGACGCGCGAGACCGGAGTCCACGTGCAGAGCGAGGCGCTGCCGCTGTCGGCGACCGTGCCGCTCGCGGGGCTCGACGACACGCCGGTGCAGAGCGGGCTGGTACTGGCGGGCCTGGTGCTCGGCCTCGCGTCCGGGCAGGTGGTGGCCCTCAGCGGCGAGCTGGCGGCGCAGAAGGGCGTGGTGCGCACCGAGGTGGTGACGCTGACCGGCGTGCGCCACTGCGGCGGCTACACCCAGATCGCGTTCGGCGCACTGAGCGCCGGATACGTGCGCGAGAGCATCACGCTCTGCGCCAACGTCGCCCCGGCCAGCCACGGCGAGACCGTCGCCGACGAGGTGCTGGGCAGCGGCGACGCGGGCCTGATGAACCAGCGCTTCACGCTGCGCCGCAGCCCGGTGACGTTCCTGCCGGCGGCGACCGCGAGCGGCTGCCGCAGCACGCTCACCGTGCGCGTGAACGGCGTCGAGTGGCGCGAGGTCGAGTCGCTGCTCGACGAGGGGCCCGACAGCCCGTGCTACGCGCTGGAGACCGATGCGAGCGGCCAGACGCAGGTGGTCTTCGGCGACGGCGTCTACGGCGCGCGCCTGCCGAGTGGCCAGCACAACGTCACCGCCAGCTACCGCGTCGGCAGCGGCGCGAGCGGCGAGGTCGCGGCCGGCGCCATCAAGCTCCTGATCAAGAGCCCGTACGGGCTGCGCTCGGTGACCAACCCCGTCGCCGCCAGCGGCGCCAGCGAGGCCTCGGCGAGCACCGCGCTGCGCGAGCTTTTGCCGCGCTCCGTCGCGACGCTCGGCCGCGCCGTGTCGCTGGCCGACTATGAGGAGCTTTCGCGCAGCTACCCCGGCATCGCCAAGGCGCAGGCCACCGCGGTCTTCGCGGCGGCGGTGCCGGCGGTGCACCTGACGGTGGCCACCGACGACGGCACGCCGCTCGATCGCGGCTCGACGCTGTACCGCAGCCTGCTCGAGACGCTGCTCAGGCTCGGCAACCCCACGCAGCCGCTCCTGCTCGACGACTACCGGCCCAAGCGCTTCCGCCTGCACGCGCGGCTCGTGATCGATCCGCGCTACGTCGCCAGCACGGTGCAGGCGCAGGTCACGGCGGCGCTGACCAGCCGCTTCGGCTTCGCCCGCCGCAGCTTCGGGCAGCCGGTGCGCTCGGCCGAGGTGCTCTACACCCTGCAGAGCGTGCCGGGCGTGCTCGGCGTGCTGCTCGATGCGCTGTTCGTGCTGCCGCCGCCGGACGCGCCGCCGCCGGTGGGTCCCGACGGGCGACCGCCCAAGAGCGCGCTCCTCGTCGCCGAGCCGGCGCGCCTCGACCGCAAGGGCCGCTCGAGCGGCGCCGAGCTGCTGCTGCTCGAGCTCTCTGACGACGACCTGGAGATCGCGCCATGACGCAGCCCATGCGTGAGCGCCTGAACGCGCTCCTCCCCGCCATCTACCGCATGCGCGACTTCGCGCAGGGCGAGCCGCTGCGCGCCCTCCTCCGCGTCCTGGAGGAGGAGCTCTCGATCGTCGAGGACGACGTCGCGCGCCTGTACGACAGCTGGTTCGTCGAGACCTGCCCGGAGTGGGTGCTGCCGTACCTCGGCGACCTGGTCGGCGCGCGCCTGTTGCACGGCACCAGCCAGCGCGCGGCCACCGCCAACACCCTGGCCTACCGCCGGCGCAAGGGCACGCTGCAGACGCTGGCGACGCTGGCGCAGGACGTCAGCGGCTGGCCGGCGCGCGTGGTCGAGTACCTGCCGCGGATCGCGGCGGCGCAGACGCTCGACTTCCCGCGGCCCGCGGGCACGGTGACCGCGGACCTGCGCCGCGCCGACGGCCTGCTGCGCATCGGCACGCCGTTCGACGAGACCGCGCACGGCGTCGACATCCGCACGCGCGGCCGCTACGCGCCGGCGCAGGTCGGCCTGTATGTCTGGCGGCTCGGCGTGCACCGGCTGCAGCGGGTCGTGGCGACGATGGTGCAGCCGGGCTGCTTCTGCGTGAGCCCGCTCGGCTGCGAGACCGCGCTGTGGAGCCCTGCGCACAGCCGCCCCGGCCTCGACGTCAAGGTCGAGCTCAACCTGGCGCCGCAGCCGCTGCAGCGCCGCGAGCTGTCCTACGCGCTGGAGGCGCGGCGGCAGGCCCTGGTCGACGGGCGCACGGTGCTCGATCCGTTCTTCGCGGGCGAGCCGGTCTTCAGCGTCTTTATCGCCGGCGCGGACGGCGAGCCGCAGCCGGTGCCGCCCGAGCGGGTCGCGATCCTGGATCTTGCGCGCTGGACGCCGCCGCCGTCCCGGCGCACCTACCGCCGCCGCGGCGACGGGCAGGCGGTCGAGCTGCCGATCGCGGTGGCCCTCGACCCCGAGCGCGGGCGGCTTGTCTTCCCGACCGGCAGCACCCCGAGCCGCGTCTGGGTCAGCTACCACTACGGCCTCGCCGGCGAGATCGGCGGCGGCTACGAGCGCCTGCCCAGCGCCGCGGTCGCCGCCGAGAGCGACGGCGCCGCCGTATACACGCTGCGCGAGGGCGATACGGGCGCGCTCGCCCGCCTGTCGGATCCGACGGCGGCGTCGTCGCTGTGGCAGGGCAGCGGCGGCAGGCTGGCGGTCGAGATAACGGACAGCGGCACCTACCGCCTCGCGGACCTCTCTGTGCCGGCGGGCGGCGTGCTGATCCTGCGCGCCGCGCGGGGCCAGCGCCCGCTGCTCGTGCCGCCGCCGGCCGAGCCGGACGCGATGGGCGCCGCCGCCGAGCCGCGCGTCCAGGTGACGCTCGGGGACGGCGCCGCGCTGCTCGTCGAGGGCGTGCTGATCGCCGGCGTCGTCGGGCCGAACAACAGCGTGCGCATGGAACTCGGCACGCTGATTTCCGACACGCCGGTCGAATGCCACGAAACCTGTACCGATTGCGACAACGGTTGCCGCGTCGACATCCTGCTGCGGCCCGACGACATCGTCCATGACGACAGCAGCACGGTGCAGGCAAAGGGCTGCGGCGCGTCCAGCCCGGCGCGGGCCAGCTCCTCCACCCAGAACTTGCGGTCAAACGAAGCGTTGTGCGCCACCATCGGCACATCGCCCACAAAGCGGCCGGCCTCGGCCATCACCTGCGCGGCGGGCGGCGCGTCGGCCACCATCGCGTTGGTGATGCCCGTGAGCTGCGTGATGAAGGAAGGGATGCGCACGCCGGCGTTCATCAAGCTCTGGAAGCGGTCCACCACGCGGCCACCTTCCATCATCACGATCGCCACCTCGGTGGCGCGGTCGCCCATCGCGGGCGAGATGCCGGTGGTCTCGAAGTCGATGACGGCGATGCGGGTCATGCAGGCCGCCGCGCCGGGCCGCCCCAAGCAAGGCCAGCCCCCTCGGGGGGCAGCGCAGTACACGCAGTGACAAGCGTGGGGGCAAATTTACTCATAGCCAAACGACCGGACGCGGGCCTCGTCATCGGCCCAGCCCGACCGGACCTTCACCCACAATTCGAGGAACACCTTGCAATCCATCAGGCGCTCCAGTTCCTGGCGCGCCTCGGTGCCGATGCGCTTGAGCCGCTCGCCTTTCTCGCCGATCACCATCGCTTTGTGGCCGTCTCGCTCCACGACGATGGTGGCGGCAATGCGTGCGAGCCGGCTCTTGTTGCGGCCGAACTCGTCCTCGAACTTGTCGATCACGACCGTGGAGGTGTAGGGCAGTTCGTCGCCAGTGAAGCGGAACAGCTTCTCGCGAACGATCTCGCTGGCCAGGAAGCGCTCGCTGCGGTCGGTGAGCTCGTCCTCGCCATAGGCCCACGGCTGCTCGGGCAGGTATTTTTCGCAGATTCCGAACAGGCGCTCGATGTCTTTGGCGTTCTTGGCCGACATGGGCACAAACTCGGCAAACGGATGACGCTCCTGCATGGACTGCAACCAGGGCGCGATCTCGGCGCGGCGATGCACCGTGTCGAGCTTGTTGGCAATCAGCAGCGCCGGCACGCCGGACTTGAGCAAGGCCATCCCCACGTTGGCGATGGCGGCGAGGCCGCTCGCGAGCCTCGGCGCGCTCGATGGCTTTCTGCGGCGCGACTTCGGCCTCGTCGGCCTTGCGTTCGGCATAGCGGCGGTTCTTGTCGGCCAGTTCGATGCGGCCGGCCTGCAGATCGAGCTGGCGCGCCTTGCGGATGTCGGCCAGGTGCCGGGCGCGGGCCTGATCGAGACAACGATTGACGAGGAAGCGCTTGTAGCATTCGATCTCCTCGTCGACGAAGCGCGCTTCCGCCAGGAGCTGGCGCTGGTGTACCAGTACATCACCAACACCAGCAAGTTCAAGAATGGCACGTGCAGCACCACCGGCGATAACTCCAGTACCTTTAGCAGCAGGCTTCAAAAGAATGCGGCTAGCGCCTGTCTTACCAGTAATTTGATGAGGAATTGTAGTGCCTACTAGAGGAACTGAAACAAGAGATTTTCTTGCATCAACAACACCCTTTTGAATGGCCGATACAACTTCGGATGCTTTACCAACACCGATGCCGACCTGACCTTTGCCGTTACCGACAGCAACCACGGCGCGGAAGGAGAGCTTTTTGCCACCCTTCACTACTTTAGTTACGCGGCGAACTTGAATGATTTTCTCTTCCCACTCAGATTCAACACGCTCACGCTTGTTGTCATCAGGACGACGACTAGGGCCACCATCGCGGCCTCCACCACCAGGTCCGCGACGGCCGCGACGAGCGCCATCGGGTGCTGCTACTGGAGCATTTGCATCCTCGATTCCGGCAACCTTATCTTCTCTGTCCATCTAGAAGTACCCTCTACTATCTTTTTAATCGGATTTTAAATCGGAAAACGTAAAAACTATTTTTGTTCTAGAACTCAAGACCA
>ERZ650309.807-NODE-807-length-14967-cov-4.088586_pt1 | contig 14967 bp, 10 predicted proteins | sample MGYA00376245_ERZ650309 | MGnify/ENA primary metagenome ERZ650309 (study PRJEB26733, sample SAMN07839294) | wastewater metagenome | biome: urban; feature: wastewater treatment plant; material: waste water | place: USA: North Carolina | collected 2016-04-26 ...
GCCTTCGGAAATGAAGCTGTACACATTACGCAACAAATTGCGGAAGGCGTCAGCCCAGGCTTCGCCGTGACCTCCGGGCAACGCGGCGTAATGCGCGATGGATGGGTCAAGCAAGCCTGGGTCTTTCAACATCCAGCCGTTCGGTTCGTTGCGTTTGCCGATCCACAATTCGTTCGGGCGTTCCTGTTTCCAGGCCAACGCGGCTTTGCCGCCATCCACTTCGATTTCCAAACCGTTTTTATGACCGGCGCTGACCTGCGACACGGAAAACGAGCCTTTCATTCCGTTTTCAAAGCGCAACAGAACGTTGGCGAAATCTTCGGTGTCCACAGGATATTCGTCATATTCTTCTTGGCCGCTGGTTTGGGCAAAGGCTTCGCGCGTGCCTTTCGGTTTCTGACGGGTTGGGAAAACAGTGGTGTATTCAGCCAGGACTTCGTTGATGCGCGAACCGGTGATGTAGCCGGCCAGATCGCACCAATGTGAGCCAATGTCGGCGACGCAGCGCGATTCGCCGCCTTCTTTTTCCAGCCGCCAGTTGTAATCGTTCGGGTACAACAGCCAATCCTGAATGTAGTAGCCATGCACCCAATGCGTTTTGCCGATGTCGCCGCGATTGATCATCACGCGCGCCTGTTGCATCAGCGGGTTGTAGCGGTAATTGAATGTCACGGCGTGGACGATGCCTTTGGCTTTGGCGGCTTCGAGCATGGTTTTGGCATCGGTGGAATTCAGCGCCAGCGGTTTGTCGGCGATGACGTGTTTGCCGCGTTCGATGGCAGCCATCGTGACAGGCAAATGCAGGTCGTTCGGCGTGCAGTTGTGAATGACTTCAATTTCCGGGTCGTCCAGCAACGCTTCATAACTGCCGTATGCTTTCGGAATGTTCAGTTTCGCGGCTTTGGCTTCGGCGGAAGCCTGATTGCTGCCAGCAACGGCAACAACGTCCACGAATCCCAGCCGGCGCGCGGCTTCAATGTGGTGCGGGCCAACAAACCCCGCGCCGATCAATGCAGTCTTGACGGTACGCATGTCAGTGCAAATCTCCCTTGCAGAATGTTCAGAACAGATTTTCGGATATGATTTTTGCTTCTTGGAAAAGCGTACGTATCTTCATCGCTCAAGTCAGGAGTGTCAAGAAGCAAATCGGCAATTCGGAAACAATGGCCTAAAACGAAAAAATCCACGGTGAGTTACAACATCGTAATACCGTTGTTATCTAGTGATTTGATTAGGAGGCACTACTATAGCTCTACCATTATCAATCATAAAATAGGTATTAGTATTAGCGGGGGTAGAACTTGCGACAGCAGACGGAGCACTTACTAAATATAGCTTTCCTTCTATCAAAGGTTTGGGAGGCTTACTATTAGCAGGGTAAACTTGCTTGAATCCATCAGGAATTATGCCATATGTAATGAACAACTCAGATGACTTGAAATACCAATTTGGATCTAATTGCCATATAGAGACATCCTTTTTACGACCTTGCACCTTTTCAAGCTCCCTCATTTCCTCAGGTGTCAAAATATTCTTTCCACCTGTAATTTTGTATTCTTGATGGTAGTCTTGCTGTAATTGCTCTAAAGTAAATGGCCCCGACACATAAAGCTGAGCAAGCTGCCCTGCTCCTCTGAATTTAATTACTGGTGGGTTTCCACCGGTTACTAGCGGTATAGTATCTTCTTCTATTTCCTTACAAGAGCTTATCGTCATTATTGCTAGCAAGCAGATCACCCCGATCCGCTTTCTTTTAAGTATTTTTATGGTATTCATAAATAGCTTCTGACCCAACCCTTCTCAAAACAAACTACTAACGCTTGTCTCTACCCGGCAATGTCCTCGACTAACAACGAATCGAAATAAGCAGGGTACTAAAACGTGCTCCATCGCAAGAAAACCAAAGCCGACCAATAAGCGTGAGGAGTCAAACCCACTCTGTACCTTGACAGTTAATAGATACAACTCAGTGTTGTTTGTAAGCACCAATTTGCGATTAACGGCTTTCACCGACTCTAAGGGCAACCAGACGGCTTTCTTTCTGGCTGGGTTGAATGATTCGCAGCACCAACGCAGTTCCGTCGCGCAGATTGGCTGTAGCCTTTTGAAATTCTTCCAGGTTGTGAACCGGCTGACGATTCACTTCGATGATGACATTGCCGGGCAGCCAGCGCATTTCTGCCGCTGGGCCGAGCGGATCAATATCAGAAATCATCACGCCGCTTTTGACCTGAATGGCGTCTGCGGTTCCGTCTTTGCCGGTTCCATCTTTGGATGCTTGCAGCAATTCGGGCGAGAACTCTTTGACGGCGAATCCAAGCGGCAGATTGGTTTTTTGAATGGTTTGATTGCCCTGGCGAGAATCCAGTTGGCGATCATCAGGCGGGCGGCGATCCAGTTTGGCTTTTAACGTCATTGGCTGGCCATTCCGAATCAGAGCGATTTCGACTTCCTGTCCCGGCTGACCGTTGGCGACGGCGCTGTAAAAATCATTCGAATCTTCCAGCCGTTGTTTGTTGAAATGAGTCAGCACGTCATACGCCTGAATGCCCGCTTTGGCGGCTGGACGGTCGGGCGAGACAAAACCGACCAGAACGCCTTCCAAATTTCCGATGCCCAATCCTTCGCGAAATTCCGGCGTCAGATTTTCGGGCATCAACCCCAAGTAGCCGCGTTCAACGACGCCAACAGTTTGCAACTGTTCGACAACCCGCTTCACGACATTGCTGGGCACGGCGAAGCTGATGCCTCGGCTGTCCACGCGAATGACGGTGTTGACGCCGATGACTTCGCCAGCTTTGTTCAGCAGCGGGCCGCCGGAATTGCCTCGGTTGATGGCGGCATCGGTTTGAATGAAGTCTTCAAATGGTTGATCGCCATAGACTTTACGGCCTTTGGCGGAAACGATACCGGCAGTAACGGAATGTTCGTATTCCAGCGGATTGCCGATGGCGATGACTGGGTCGCCAACGCGCACAGCGTCGGAATCTCCAAACTGAATGGTGTCCAAATGGTCGGCTTCGATTTTGAGCAAGGCGACATCTGTCGCGACATCGGTTCCGATGACAAAAGCTTTGCGTTCACGACCGTCGGCCAGCCGCACTTTGATCCGGTCTGCGCTGCGGATGACGTGTTCGTTGGTGACCACCAAGCCGGAAACATCAATGATGAATCCGGTTCCGGTTCCGCGTTGAATGCTGTTATCTGATTGAGTATTGCTGGCGGCTGTTTTGCTGCTGTCGCCGACGGCACGCAAAGCAACAACGGTGACAACAGCGAGATTGGCTTCGCCGACAATTTCTGCGTTCGACCGTTCGTCGCGATCCAAATTCCAACCGCTCAACTTCGGAGTAAATAGAAGTTGGCGGAAACTCTGTGGACGAACAAACGCCGCCGCCACCAAGACAATGGCCAATGTCCCGATGGTGAAAGCACACAAAAATGCGAAGAGAATACCGCGTTTCATAACGACTACTACTTCTTAATTTGTTTTTCGCTGACGATGCGCCAGCCTTTCGCTTCGCGGCGAAGTGTAATTGAACCTTGCGCCCGTCCGGAAGTTTGTTTGCGACCGCGCCGGAGCGTCCAGCTTCGGTCGAACGTCAGGTCGGCTTCCTGATTTGCCTGCCCCGATTGCTGGCGGGCGTCAACGGTTTTCAAAACAATCTGCGGCGAATCGGAAAACTTCAACCAGTACGAATCCAGCTTGCCGAAAATAGAACGTTTACGCGCTTCGATTTTGGCCCGGGGCAAAACGCCGTCGCGGAAGTATTCGACTCGATCCGCGTAAAAACTGGCGTGTTTGTCCCATTCGCCTTTGACCGCCGCGCGCGTCCATTCCGTGTAAACCGACTGCAACTCTCGTTGCACTGCTTCTTCAGCAGCTTCGTTTTTCACATAAATGGCAGGAAGTGCTTGCTTGCCCGCCTTGTTATCAGAAATTTCAATCCCAGCTTGAGTTGCTTGCTTCGACAGAACGCCGGGCGTGGGTGAACTTGCGCCGGGGATTTGGGTGATAACCAGAGCAGTTTCCCCCGCTTTCGCCTGCCAATCGTTGTACAGAAAGTACGCTAGAGAAGAAATTGCGGCGATCAAAATCACCACGACGCTCGCCAGCAATTTCCGGCGAGGCCGCCGCTCGATTAACAAGGCCGGAGCTTTGGTTTCCGCAGTTGGCGATTCCGCAAAGGTGAACGACTGGGGCCGAACAATCGTCGCTGCCACGGGGCGCGGAGCCGTCATGGTGCTCTCTTCGGGTTCGGAGGATTCAGATAATTCATCTGCGGCGTGCGAATTGGAAACTGCCTGAACCAGGGCCAGGGAAAATTCCGCCGCCGACTGAAACCGTTGCTGCGGTTGTTTGGCCAAAGCCCGCAACACGACTTGTTCAAGCTGTGGGCTGATTCCATTTACGAATCGGCGCAAGGGTGCAGGCGGTTCCTGCAAATGTTTGAGCAAGACAACCGAAGTGTTTTCTCCGGCAAACGGCGCGTGGCCGGTCAGCATTTCATAAAGCAGCACGCCCAGAGAATACACATCCGAGCGAGCATCCACCGGTTGGCCGGTGCATTGTTCGGGCGAAATGTATTTCGGGGTCCCGACAATTGTGTTTTCGTCGGTCAGGCCTTTCCACGTCTGCTCTCCATTTTCCGGAATGGCCAGCTTGGCAATACCGAAATCCAGCACCAACACCCGCTCCGTGCTGTCTCCCGTAAAGGAAGAAGACGTTTCGATCATCACATTGTCGGGTTTCAAGTCGCGGTGAATAATTCCCTGACGATGAGCGGTTTCGATCCCGGCACAAACTTGCGACAGAATTGCGGCGGCGCGTTCGGGTCGCATTTGTCCCAGCCGAGCGGCGTGCGCGCGCATTTCTTCGCGCAAGCTGCGGCCTTCAATCAGCTCCATGACCAGATACGCCGATCCGTTCGGCAAATGGCCGGAATCGTAGACGGCGACAATGTTCGGATGTTTAAGTTTTGCGGCGGCGCGGGCTTCGCGGTTAAACCGTTCACGCGCAGTGGCGTCGGCCAGGAATTCCGGACGCAGGATTTTAATGGCGACCGAACGTTCCAGCGGCAGGTGCAACGCGCGATAAACGCTGCCCATTCCACCGTGAGCGATCAACTGCTCCAGACGGTATTTGCCTTCGATGACCAATGGCAAGGATTCGACATCGCGCGTCGGCGTCTGGTCGAAGAGACAAAATTCCACCCCGTCGCCAAAACAACGATGACAAACTCTGCAATACCGCATCGTCTTTACTCCGCAAGAAATGGCCGGCCTAAACAAACTTGCCAGCGCTAATGGTTTACGTTCAAGGAGATTGTCAGTTCGATCTGAAAGGGGTGAAATCGTCTGTGACTTTATTCGGCGAACCGAAGAATACTAAAGCATTTGCTGTAACTCAATCGGCTCGTTGACAGTTTTGCAGGCGATTTCTTATAGTGCCGTTCGGCTAGGGTCAAAGCCCTTACTGACCGTGACGACAGCAACCAAGATGCAACAAGAGCAGTTTTCCAATCTATCTGGCCCGCCCGGCAATCATCAGATTGAGCCGAGGCTCGAAGCTGAAATGCCTTTGTGTTGCGGCACGGGTTGCGCGGTTTGCGTGCTGGATTACCCGGAATTGTTTTCCATAAACCAAACGGATTCCGGCCAAACGGATTGCAATATGCAGGCGCTGCTCGAAGCCGTCGAACAGGCTCAAGCGCAAGTGGACAAAATGATCGCCAACAGCGATTTGCAATAACGGCAGTTCAACACATCTCTTTGCGCCATCCCTTTCGCGCAAACAAGTAGCACTGAAAAAGGAAAAGTTTTTATGAAGCCGATCAAGGTCTGTTTCCTGGCGCTGGCGGTTCTATTTTTAATGACAGCCGCCGCCGATGCACAGCAATTCCAGATCAAAACGCACACGCTAAAGAACGGAATGAAGATTATCGTCGAAGAAGATCATTCCATTCCAAACGTGGCGTTGTACATCTTTTATCGCATCGGTTCGCGCAATGAACGTCCGGGAACGAGCGGGCTATCGCACTTCTTTGAACACATGATGTTCAATGGCGCGAAAAAGTACGGCCCAAAACAATTCGACCGCACCATGGAAGCCGCCGGAGGATCGAACAACGCATACACCAGCAACGATTTGACGGTGTATCAAGACTGGTTTCCGCGCTCGGCGCTGGATTTGATCTTCGATTTGGAAGCCGACCGCATTCGTGATTTGAGTTTCGATCCGAAAGTCGTCGAATCCGAACGCGGCGTCGTGGCTTCGGAACGCCGGTCATCCGTGGATGGCAGCAACTTCGGAATTCTGTCTGAACAAATGTATGCCGCCGCTTTCACGGCGCATCCGTACCAATGGCCTGTGGTCGGTTGGATGGTGGACATCGAAAATTGGAAGATGGAAGACCTGAAGCGTCATTTCGAAATGGGCTATTCGCCATCGAACGCGACGATGGTCGTCAGCGGAGACATTTCGATGGAAGAAATCGTCAAGCTGGCTGAAAAGTACATTGAACCGATTACTCCACACGACCCACCCGCCAAAGTGACGACGCAAGAACCGGAACAACTCGGCGAGCGCCGCGTCACCGTTCGCAAGTTCGCGCAATTACCGATTCTGATGATGGGCTATCACGTGCCTGCGGCGTCCGATCCGGACTATTACCCGCTGCAAGTGCTGCAAACGATTCTGTTTTCCGGCCAAAGCTCGCGGATGTATCAACGCCTGGTCGACAAGGATCAACTGGCCTTGTTTGTCAGCGGAGGCACGCGACCAACCTTTGACCCGACGCTGTTTTCCGTCAATTCTCAACCCAAAGCCGGAATCGAACCGGGAAAGGTCGAAACCGCGATTTACGAAGAGTTCGAGAAAATCAAAACTTCTGCCGTCACCGATCAGGAACTGGAAAAGGCCAAGAACATCCTGCTGGCCAATTTTTACCGCCAGATGAAAACCATCAGCGGCAAGGCAAACACGCTGGGCAGTTACGAAGTCTTTTTCGGCGATTACCGCAAGCTGTTCACCGCCGCCAACGATTACAGCAAAGTCACCAAAGAAGACGTGCAACGTGTGGCAAAAAAATACTTCACCGAAAAGAACCGCACCGTCGCCACATTGATTCCTGAAAAACCGGCAGGCGAACAAAAAGCAGAAAAGTAGGAGAAGAGATGCTGAAACGAGTTTCGATTCTGGCTTTGATTTTTGCGCTGACGAGTCCCACTGCGTTGGGAGCAATTATTCATCAACCATTCCCGATTACCCATTACTCGACAGAAAGAGATTCTTCATCTGGCCCGCTAATGGCCAATGGCCAGTGGTTAATGGTTAATGCCGCTTATAGCGAAGGCCTCAGGTTGCCACCATACAAGAAGGTCAAACTCAAAAACGGCCTGACCATGTTGCTGATGGAGCAGCGGGAAATTCCCATCGTCAGTTTTTCGCTCATCGTCAGATCCGGTTCGACCGCCGATCCGGCAGGCAAAGAAGGCGTGGCAAGTTTGACGGCTTCCCTGTTGCGCAAAGGAACCAAATCGCGCACCAGCGATCAGCTTTCCGCCGAACTGGATTTCATCGGCGGTCAGCTTGGAACCAGTGCTGATTTCGATTACACCAGCGGACGTGCGGAGTTTTTGAAAAAAGACCTTGGCAAAGGCCTGGACCTGTTTGCCGATGCGCTGCTAAATCCGACGTTTCCCGCCGACGAAGTCACCAAGTTGCTGAAACAATCCATTGACGGCGCCAAATCCTCCAAGGATCAGGCGGGCGGAGTCATTGGCGATTACTTCGCGGCATATTTGTATGGTTCGCATCCGTACGGACGCCCGACTGATGGGGATGAAAAATCGCTGCCGGGAATCACTCGCGAAGACATCACGAAGTTTTACGACAGCTATTACACGCCGTCGAATACGATCCTGGCTGTCGCCGGAGATTTCGTTGCAGCGGAGATGGAAAAGCTGCTGACCGACAAGTTCGGCGCTTGGCCGGACAAGAAAGCTCCGGTCAACAATTTGCCCGCTCCGGTTGCCGTCACGGGCAAAAAGCTGTTGCTGGTGGATAAGCCGGACTCAACGCAGACCTATTTTGAAATCGGCAATTTAGGAATCGCGCGAACCAATCCGGATCGTGTGCATATCGGCGTGATTAACACGCTGTTCGGCGGACGATTTACTTCGATGCTGAACGATGCGCTGCGCGTCAGTTCCGGGCTGACTTACGGAGCGCGTTCGTCCTTCGATCAACGCAAAGCCGCCGGGCCGTTCGCGATCTCGACGTACACCCGCAACGCGACGACCGAAAAGGCAATTGATATGGCGCTGGACATCCTGAGGCGATTGCACGAAAAAGGCATCAGCGAAGACGATCTGAAGTCCGCCAAGAATTACATCAAAGGCCAATATCCGCCGCGCATCGAATCCACCGACCAGCAAGCAAATTTGATGGCGCAGCTGGAGTTTTACGGATTGGATGAGCGCGACATCAACGAGTATTACTCGAAGATTGATTCGATGACGGTGGCTGATGCCCAACGAATCATCAAACAATATTTCCCGCTGGATAATCTGGTTTTTGTTTTGATCGGCAAGGCCAGTGAGATTGAAGCTGTAGCCAAGAAGTACGCGACCAAATTCGACACAAAGTCCATTAATCAACCCGGTTTTTAAGTTTGTAGTCCGGCCTTCAGGCGGAAAGTTTTGGCAATGACACCGCACCGCCTGCAGGCGGGACTACAAACGTTTCCCCTCAAGGAGGCACTTATGGCTAATCAAGCCCCAGGCAATTCCGCTGATACGTTTAAGCCCTACATTCCCGCTGAAACCTCAATGGCGGAATTCACCCTGCGCTCGATCGTTCTGGGCGCAATCTTCGGAGTTATTTTTGGCGCGTCCACGGTGTATCTGGCGCTCAAAGCCGGTTTGACCGTTTCGGCTTCGATCCCGATTGCGGTGCTGGCCATCGCGGTGTTCAAACGCATCGGCAAATCCACCATTCTGGAAAACAACATCGTCCAGACGATTGGCTCGGCTGGCGAATCGGTGGCTTCGGGCGTGGCGTTCACCATTCCTGCGCTGCTGTTTCTGGCTGGCGGTGAAGCCTTCTTCAATTACTTCAACATCTTTTCTTTGGCCATCGTCGGCGGCACGCTCGGCGTGTTGTTGATGGTTCCATTGCGTCGTTCGCTGATCGTCAAAGAACACGGCGTGCTTCCCTATCCTGAAGGAACCGCGTGCGCGGACGTGTTGGTCGCGGGCGAAAAAGGCGGCTCGTTCGCGGGCAAAGTCTTCGCCGGACTGGGCATCGCCTTCGCCTATAAGTCGTTGATGAGCATTTTCGGGCTGTGGAAGGAAACGCCGACCGCGCGCGCTTCGCATACGTCCAGCTTTCCGAACGCCAGCGTCAGCGCCGAAATCACGCCGGAATATCTGGGCGTCGGGTACATCATCGGACCGCGCATCGCGGGCGTATTGGTCGCCGGAGGCGTGTTGTCCTATCTGGTGCTGATTCCGCTGATTACGATCATGGGCGACGCCCTGCCCGCCGCATTGAAGCCCGGTCTTGGCGATACGCTGATTCGCGATATGTCGCCTTCCCAGATTCGCCTCGGCTACGTTCGTTACATCGGAGCCGGAGCGGTCGCGGCTGCGGGGTTGATCACCTTGTTGCGCACCTTGCCGACCATCGCTTCGGCCTTCCGCGAAAGCTTCAAGAACATGAAAGACCTGAAATCCGGCGTCGCCGTGTCGCGCACGGAACGCGAAATTCCCATCACCTGGGTCATCCTCGGTTCGCTGGCGCTGGTGTTTATCGTGGCGCTGTTGCCGCAATTGCCGGGCAATACCATCGGCGGAAAATTGCTGATGGGAGTGATGGTCGTCGTCTTTGGATTCTTTTTCGTGACGGTCAGTTCGCGCATCACGGGCTTGATCGGCAATTCCTCGAACCCGATTTCCGGGATGACAATTGCCACGTTGATGGCAACTTGTTTGATTTTTGTCAGCCTGGGCTGGAACGGCGACGCATATCAGTCGCTGGCGCTGGCCGTAGGCGGTCTGGTTTGCATCGCCGCAGCCATTGCGGGCGCGACCAGCCAGGATTTGAAGACCGGCCACATTGTCGGCGCGACGCCGATTTACCAGCAAATCGGATTGATCATCGGCGTGATCGTTTCGACGTTTGTCATTGGACTGACCTTGCAAGCACTGGATGCTTCCCAGAAGTTTCAGGGCGTCGCTCACGCCATCGGTTCTGAAAAACTGCCTGCTCCGCAAGCAAACCTGATGGCGACGATTATCAAAGGCTTGTTAGCGCAAGACTTGCCGTGGGGCCTGGTATTCGTTGGCATGGGCATTGCCGTCGTCGTAGAACTGTGCGGCGTGCGTTCGCTGTCGTTCGCGGTCGGTGCGTATTTGCCGATTTCGACCACCGCGCCGATTTTCATCGGTGGTCTGATGCGAGCCATTGCGGATCGTTCCAGCGGCGCGCAAAGCGATGGCCACGGCGAATCTGAAGTCAGTTCCGGCATGCTGTACAGCACAGGCTTGGTCGCCGGAGGTTCACTGACGGGCGTGTTGATTGCGCTGCTGAGCGGCGTAGAAAAATCCTCTACCGGCCCGGACGGGCAGTCAAAATCCGTGTCCTTGATTCAGTACGTCATTGACAAGGTCGGCATTCACGGATGGGAACAGTATGGCCACGTGGCGGACCTGGTCGGCATTCTCTTTTTCGCCGGTCTGTGTGCGTTGTTGCTGCGCGCTTCGCGTCAGCAATTAGAATCTTAGCAAGACAGTAGTTTTCGCTACTCCACAGGCTTAACCACAAAAGGCACAAAAGTCACAAAACGAAATCGGAAAACTTTTGTGACTCTTGTGCCTTTTGTGGTTGGTGAATCTTTTGAATTGCTCTGCCCTTCCTTCATTGAATTATGACCTTACCACTTGCTGGAATTCGAGTTCTGGATTTTGGCCGCTACATCGCCGGGCCGTATTGCGCGATGTTGCTGGCGGATATGGGCGCGGAAGTCATTCGCATCGAACGGCGCGAAGGCGGCGAAGACCGCTACGTTTCGCCCATCACCGCGCCCGAAGATCAACCCGGCGAAGGGCCGATGTTCATCGGGTTTAATCGCAACAAAAAAGGCATCACGCTGGACCCGGCGCATCCCGAAGCCCGCGAGATCAAACGCCGGCTGATCGCTTCCGCCGACATCGTCGTCGCCAATTTGCCGCTGGATGTTCTGGAAAAGCTGGAACTCGATTACGAATCGCTGAAAGCCATCAAACCGGACGTGATCATGGCGCGCGTTTCAACCTTCGGCCACGAAGGCCCGTATGCCAATCGCGTCGGTTTCGATCCGGTGATTCAGGCGATGTCCGGCGCGATGACGTTGACCGGAACTCCGGGAGTGCCGATTCGCAGCGTCGTTCCCTTTGAAGATTTCGGCACCGCGTTGCACACGGCGTTTGGAGTGATGGTGGCGCTGTTCCATCGGCAAAAAACCGGCCAGGGACAAATTGTGGACGGATCGTTGCTGGCGACGGGAATGATGTTCATGCAATCGCTGCTGGCGGAACGGTACGTGCTCGATCTGGTTCGCAAACAGCAGGGCAACACCGGATACACGGCGGCTCCGGCGGATTGTTACAAAACCAAAGATGGTTGGTTGGTGGTGGCGACCATCGGTCAGCCGATGTTCAAACGGTGGACGCGATTGGTGGGCAGGCCGGACCTGATTGACGATCCGCGCTGCGTGGACGATCTGGCGCGAGGCAACAATTCCGACTTGATCAACGAAGCGATGGACGCCTGGATTTCTCACCTAACGACCGACGAAGCCATTCAAAAACTCGAAGAAGCTAGAATTCCCTGCGGCAAGGTGTTCCAACTTGGCGAAGTCTTCGACGATCCACAGGTAAAAGCGCGTGGCTTGTTCAAGTTCATCGAATACCCGGACGGAATCAAACCCATCCCGCTTTCAAACACGCCGGTGCAGTTGTCGGAAACTCCCGGATCGGTTCGCCACAGAGCGCCCACGCTGGGCGAACATACCAATGAAGTGCTCACTGGCCTGGGATTTAGCGAAGAGGAAATTGGCGCTTTTCGTCGCGCGAACGTGATTTGATTATTTTTTGGCGGGCGATGTAGTCAGCGCTTTGAAAGTGTCTTTTGCTTCAAACATCAGGCCGACTTGTTTGCCCTGGATTTTGGCGTTGACGATGTTGACCTGATCTTCAAATAGCTCGCAAAAGACTTTATTCTTCAGTTGCGACCCATCCAGCGCATTCGAGCTTGCGGGCACAGCAGGCATTTTTCCTTCGACGTATAGCCAATACATATCCACCTGCGATTCCAGTCCAACCCAATTGAGCTTCACAGGAGCACCGTTTTTCGCCTTTAGTTCCAGACTGCTGCGCAAATACGCCAGAATCGTTTCCCCAATTCGTTTATCTTTGCTGGCTATCGCGGGATCAATTTTGACTTGCCGTTTGGCATGTTGGCTGACGGCACTTTCCAGATCATCGGCGTACACCCGCAACACCATCTCAACGGATTGAGCTTTGTGGTTGTACTCAAGCTGAGCAACGCTGACGTGAACTTTGTGAGAAGGCGAACTGCTGCATGCCGAATGCTGAATTGGTAAGCCAAACCAGGCCAGGCCAACCAAGAGCGCCACTATCAGAGACAAGCGTTTTCGCCGTAACATTTTCCATTCAGTATTGCTCATTCCGTATTCCTCCTAGTTGTCGTCTGCCTGCCGATGGAGAATTGCTCTTTTGATCGCGCATCGGGTTGGGCTGCAACTTCCCCTTGAACAATCTCTTCCAATCCATCTTTGCCGGAAACGTCTTGAAACTCTTTTGGGAGCGAGAACTTGCGGGAGCGTGGTTTTTTGGAAGCTCTCTTCGCCGGTTTGGTTGCGGATTTTTTGCGCGGGTTGGTTTTAGTACTGGCTTTGCGGGAACGGCCAGCTTTTTTTGTGGTCGCGTTTGCCTTTTCCTTTTGCGGTTGAGGGTTCAGGTGCTTGAGCGCATCCCGTTCAGCGCGCCCATCGCCGAGTTCGCGCGCGATGCTCAAAGCCAGTTCATAAAACTCGACCGCTTTGTCGTGTTCCTGCAAAGCATCGTGGGCGCGCGCCAGACTGGCAAGCGCGCTCATTTCCTCACGCCGCTGCCCTGATTCGCGCGCAAGTCGCAGATTCTGCTGGTAAAACTCAATCACTTGGTACATCGGCGTCGTTTGTCGGCCACAAAATTCTGGTGTCAATTCACCAAAACAGGCTTTGGGAATTGAACACGAAAAGCGGATATGGGAATTGAAACGGGCACAGCTTATCACAGCGCGATTAGGCTGCAACGGCGGCGTCTCAGGTTAGAACGAAGCGCTCGGAAAGCGCTGATTGCAAAATGTCTTGCGGCATTTATTACGGTTGTGGTACTGTGCGCCGCGTTGAGTACGACCTCACAATGATGTGCCTCAAATATGCGACGTACTCCGACTTCCCAATCTTAAATCCATCCGTAACCCCGTTCCTGCGGATATTAAAATTCGAGCTTAATCGTGCTGCTAAGATTCCGTATGACGCTTTAGACCTGTCAATCGCCATTGCTGCATCCCACTTTATTAACAATGGCAGCCGGTGACGATGTATGACGGAAGAGAAAACGCAGCCAACTTACTGCCCAAATACTTAGCTCGCTCAACGACGACCCCTCCTGGTTATTTAACATTCTTACGTAACTGTGGCAGCAAGTCAGTAAATTTATACAACGTTGACTTGCGATGTCGGCGGAAAGCCGTCGAGGAGATTTTATGGAGTTCAAACCTCAGAATATCAAATCAAAACAAATGACATATAAAAGTTATCAACTGGCCTTTATTCGCAAGGTTACTGTTTGGGCTTTGGCGCTGGGGATATTGACTGCGGCGTCTGCGGCCATGTTATTCGGCCACAGAGTCGGGTCTGCTAAAGCCGCTTCGGCAATTCAAAACGATCAACCGTCCGTAGGGTCCGGCCTTCCGTTGGTGGGATCGAATTCTCAGAAAAGCGCCGCCAGCAACTCTAAACCTGGCAGCCTATTATTTTTCCCGAAATACACCAGCGACAGCGCTAATCCGAGCAATGTCAACACAATCATTTCGCTGACCAACGTTAATCCGCGCGATGCAGTCACGCTGCGGTTGTTTTTCGTTCGCGATTGTCAGGTTCAAAATATGTTTCTGAACCTGGCTGCGAACCAGACGCGAACCTTGCTGGCCAGCAGCGAAGACCCAGGCAAGACTGGCTACCTGGTGGTCACGGCTGTCAATTCACAAGGAGTTCCGTCGCAATTCAACTGGCTGATCGGCAGCGCCAGCATCGTGACGGGACGCACCGCGACGGGTCACGAAGCCAATTACAATGCAGTCGCCGTCGCCAAACGCACGGGCGGCGGAATCCCCGTACAAGATGGCGTGACTGAGGCCGAGATCAAATTCAACGATACGGATTACGACCGGTTGCCGCAGTTGGTCGCGCTGGATCGGATCAACAATCAGGATCCGAACGCCGGCGAAGAGCCGCCTGTTCCCGCCGACATAACCAACGTGACCTTGATCAGCCCGCTGGCCAATCTGGCCGGAGGATCACAGGCGCTTCAAGTAGTTGCAATTGCCTATGACCAAAGCGGCAGACCGTATCCGCAAATCGTCAACACAACTTGCGGCTTGGACAAACCGGTCACGGGCATTTGGACTCTGCCTTCTCTGAACAGCTTTATCACTCCGGACCGTGCCGGTTGGAGCAGCTTTGCGGCGGCGATTGACGGCGTTCCGGTTCCGCTGCTCGGTTTAACACTGAGCGATGGAGTAACGGAAAAACATCGCAGCGCGCGTCACATGCAGGCATTGAGCCGGCTGGATTCGTTCACCATGAAAATGCCGATTGCGATTCCTCCGATTGCCGCCAACGACGTCGCCACGTC
>ERZ650309.808-NODE-808-length-14965-cov-5.367404_pt1 | contig 14965 bp, 14 predicted proteins | sample MGYA00376245_ERZ650309 | MGnify/ENA primary metagenome ERZ650309 (study PRJEB26733, sample SAMN07839294) | wastewater metagenome | biome: urban; feature: wastewater treatment plant; material: waste water | place: USA: North Carolina | collected 2016-04-26 ...
CCGTTACGTCCACAGAAACTTCCTGTGTGCCCGGTGAAAGCTGAGCGTCAATCGTCGAAGTTAGATTGGCGCTGACAATGACGTTTGATTTTGTGATTCCGCCAAAACCGGAAGCCGTCACCTTAATGGTGTACGTTCCCAGATCAACGGCTTCAAAACGATAAAAGCCTTCACTATTGGCAATCGTCGAACGGCTGACGGTTGTCGCCGTGTTGGTTAGAACTACGTTTGCACCTGAAATCACCGCTCCGGTTGGATCGGTAACCGTGCCGCTGACAGTTCCGCGACTGGTTTGCGCGAATGCTGTCAGGGACAAACATAGCAGCACAAACGAACAAAGCACTGCTTTCATTTTCATACTTTTCCCTCCTGCGAATTTCTCACTGAGAAATCACTTAGTTGTTGGTTCCACTTGGATGAGCATCCAAAGCGGTTGAGTAAAAACACAGAGGGTCAAAGCGCAATGCGCGTTCCACTTTTACTGAAGAGTTCTAAAAGGCCTGATTTCGTTGGTCGAAATGCAGAAAGGGAAAATTGAAAACCGAAGGGCTTCAAAAATTCGGATTTAGTCTGAATTCTCGGATTTGGCTTGAGGCTGCGTTTTGGATACGCATTCAATCAATTGGCTGGCGCCGACGATCAGATCATTCTTTCCGGCTAACAACTTCATCGGAACGGATAACGATTCAGCAAATCATCAAACTTGCCGAATCATCAAGCGCATTTTGTTGTCAGGCCTTTTTGCCGCCGGTCATTAACAGACCCAGTTCTTGTTGTTCGGCTGTTTGCGGATCAACTTCACCCACAATGCGTCCTTGATACATCACCAGCAACCGGTCGGATAGCGAAGTCACTTCTTCCAATTCTGCCGACACCAACAAGATAGCCGCGCCGGAATCGCGCAACTCAACCAGTTTGCGGTGAATAAATTCAATGGCTCCGATGTCTACGCCGCGCGTAGGTTGAGAAACCAGCAGCAGCTTTGGGTGAAAATCGAACTCGCGTCCGATGATGAGTTTCTGCTGGTTACCGCCAGACAACGCGCGAGCATGCAACGACGCATTCGGCGGACGAACATCGAAATCACGGATCAACCGATCGGTTTTTTCCATCACCGCCGTTTCATCCAGTAACCCTATACCAGTTGCTGCTGGCCGACGGTAATGCGAACCCAAAATCGCGTTGGCGGCCAAAGTGAATTCCAGCAGCAAACCTCGTCGGTGGCGATCTTCGGGAATGTGAGCAATGCCGAGTTCTTTCAATTGCCGCGCGGAAGAGCGGGTTACATCGCGGCCATTCAATTCAAAACTACCTTCGTCGGCACGAAGCAATCCGGCCAGAACTTCAATCAGTTCGGTCTGGCCATTTCCTTCGACTCCGGCGATGCCTACGATTTCTCCGGCGCGCACATCAAACGAAACACCATTCAGTTTTGAACCGGCGCTCAAGTTCTTGACACTCAGCACAGCGGCTTTCGGCTTGGCTTCGGGCTTTTCCACTCGCAACAGAACGTCGCGTCCAACCATCATCTTGGCCAAATCAGGCGCGCTGGTTTCCGCCGTGACAGTCTCGCCAACGACTTGCCCGTCGCGCATCACCGTCACGTTGTCCGACAACGCCAGCACTTCATTGAGCTTGTGCGTGATGATGATGATGGTTTTTCCCTGATCGCGCATCGAACGAAGAATCTTGAAAAACTCTTCGACTTCCTGCGGCGTCAGCACCGCCGTCGGTTCATCCAGAATCAAAATCCGTGCGCCGCGATACAGTGCCTTCAACACCTCAACGCGCTGTTGCTGGCCCACGGACAACTGTTCAACCCGTTTGTGCGGATCAATGTCGAACCCGAAATCCCGCGACAGTTTGGTGATTTGCTCTTCGGCTTGTTTGAAATCAATCCTTGCGGCATTCCCCGGTTCGGCTCCAAGCACGATGTTTTCCAGCACGGTCATCGGCGGCACAAGCATGAAATGCTGATGCACCATTCCCAATCCAAGAGCGATGGCATTGTGCGGATTGCGAATATCCCGGCGCTGGCCATCCACCCAGATCTCTCCTTCGTCGGCGGTGTAAAAGCCGTACAGGATTTTCATGATCGTGGATTTGCCCGCGCCATTTTCACCGACGATGGCGTGAATCGTGTTGGCGGGAATCGAAAGATTGATTCCTTTATTGGCAATAACTCCGCCGAAGCGTTTGGTGATGCCGCGCATTTCGATGATGTTCATGAATTCTGTCTCCTCGTCCCCCAATCGCGCTATTTTGCCATTGCATCAGTAACTTTGATCTTGCCAGCGATGATGTCTTGTTTCGCCTTTTCAACTTTCTCGATCACTTCCTGCGGAATCAGAGCTTTGTTGTATTCATCCAACGCGTAATCCACGCCTTTGTTTTCCAAGCCGTAAATGTGAACGCCGCCCTGAAATTTACCTTGGGTTTCGTCGTTGATGACTTCGTACACGGCGGTATCAATGCGTTTGATCATACTGGTCAGGATGAAACCGGGCTTGACCCAGTTCTGGTTGGAATCTACTCCGATGGCGAATTTCTTGTAGCTTTCCGCCGCATCAAACACGCCCAGGCCGGAATTTCCTGCCGCTTGAAAAATGATGTCCGCGCCTTGTTCGTATTGCGAGTTGGCCAGTTCGCGCCCTTTGCCCGGATTGTTCCAAGCGGCGTCGGTGATGCCGACGTAATTCGACAGCACGACAATATTCGGATTGACATATTTTGCGCCTTCTTCAAATCCAGTCTGAAAGCGGTGAATCAGCGGAATATCCATTCCACCCACAAAGCCGAGCTTCCCCGTTTTGTTGGTATAAGCTGCAATCATTCCGACCAGGAAGGAACCTTCGTGTTCTTTGAAAATCAGGCTGGCGACATTGTTTGATTCGGCGACAGAATCAATCAGCACGAAATGGAGTTTCGGATAATCTTTGGCGACTTCGGTCAGAATCGGTCCTTGTGCAAAGCCGACGCCGATGATCAGGTTGTATCCATATTGGGCAAAGGCTCGCTGCGCCGGTTCAATCGAAGTCGGGTCGCCCGGTTCGACGTCACGGAAGATAATCGGAAAATCCTTGGCCGCTTTCAGCGCACCCACATTGGCAGCGGCGTTGAACGAACGGTCGTCTTTGCCGCCGATGTCGAACACAATTCCGACCTTGGGCCTGTTGAAGTTGCCGCCTGCGTCGGCGTTGACATCGCGCATTGTGCAACCGGCAGAAAGCAAACAAACCAATGTGAACACAGCAGAGAAAACACGGTTGATCATAAGTGGAATCCTTACTTGGAGAAGAAAAGTCGCGCGCATTGTCCGCGAAACTGGATTGGCGCGCAAACGAACAAGCTTAATCGTTCTCGTTGGTGTACCAGGCTTCGTGCAGTGAATAATTTCCGCACCATAAACAGGCCGTCCAGTGCCATTGGTGGCGACACCCCGGACATTGCCCGTGCGTGTCGAACGTGTTCCAGGACGTTCCGCACCCTTTGAAGTATTCCGGCGGGCCGCTGCCGCCACAAACCCAACGGCTGGAAGAATCCGGTTGCCAGCGGCACAACGGACAGCGAATGCGGCTGTAACTGGAATCGTCCTCGTCCTGCTGAATCAGTGTTTCAACCTTGTCCGGCGGCACCGGTTCTTTGCGAAAAAGCGTGAACAAAAAAGCCAGGCTGAGATCACGACTGATAGATTTTTGTTTCGGCAGCATCTGTTTTACCTCATCGGTAGTTTACGGTGAAGATTATAGGCACGCTTGTTTGCCAACGCCAGAAATCACCAGCAGCAATTCTAACTGCCACGCTTGACACTCACATCGGCTTCGTAGATGTTTGGCCCAAGGACGCAATTATGAAGAAACCCTCTCGGATCATCGCATACGGAATTCTTTTGCTGCTCACGTGCAGCTTTACAGAATGTTACAAACCGGTCGGGCGTGGCGACGGATTGCCCAAACATATTCACACCTTGGCGATTCCACCATTTCAAAATCCCAGCCTGCGATTCAAAGTCGAACAGCGCTTCACATCGGCGGTTGTAGATGAAGTGCTCCGACGCGCGCGCGCGCTGAAAGTGGTTTCGACTGCCGAAGACGCCGACGCAGTGATGCTGGGCACGATCAAAACATATACGCTGCGCCCGGTGGGACTGGATGATTTGGGCCGAGCGCGTGTATTTGAAATTGCCATTACCATCAGTTTGACGGTCAAAGATCAGACCAAAAACAAAATCCTGTTCGACAATCAGAACTTCGTCTTTCGCGGCGAATACGAAATCGCTGGCGATCCGAAAACCTTCTTCAGCGAAGAAGGCCCGGCGGTTGACCGCATCGCGCGCGATTTTGCCAAAAGCGTTATGACGACAATCCTGGAAGGATTCTGAGTTTGGACGTATGAAAAAAGCCGGATCACAAGACGCAGTGAAATCGCAATCAGACTTTCACCGCAAACTGCAAAGCGGGCAGATTTCGCCACTGTATTTATTTGAAGGCGCGGAAACCTATCTGCGCGATCAGGCAGTGAAGAAACTGACGGACACGGCAGTTGACGGCTCGGTGCGAGATTTCAATTACGCGGCGATTTCCGTATCGCAAGGCGACCTGGACGAAGCTCTGGCGCTGGCCAAACAATTCCCGATGATTTCTGCTCGGCGCATGATTGTCGTCACAGGATTTGAAGCCATCAGCGACGACGACCAGCTTGAATTGCTGAAAAGCTACCTGCGCAATCCGGTCGAAACGTCCGTGCTTGTGTTTGTCAGCGACGGTTTGGACAACCGGCGCAACATTTCGACGATGCTGCGAAAATCCTGTGAAGTCGTCAGCTTCGAACCGCTGGACGAACGCGGCAGCGCGCCAACCTGGATTCGCGATTACGTCACTCGCGCGGGTTGTTCAATTGATCAAGCATCGGCGGCGTATCTGGTTGGAATGGTCGGCGTGGATTTGCTGCGGCTGTCGAACGAACTCGACAAGCTGATCGCCTTCGTCGGCGACAAAGGGCGCATCACACAGGACGAAATTGACGAACTGGTTCGCCATTCCCGCGAACATTCCAACTTCGAATTGACCGATGCAGTTGTCGAAGGCAATCGAAAAAAAGCTCTGAACCTGCTTCACAAGATTTTCGACAACGCGTCGGAATCGCAACAATCGCTGAGCCTGATGATTCTGGGAGCGATTGCCAGCAATTATCGGAAAATGCTGGGAGCCAAGGAGTTAATGAAACAAAACGCTCCGAATTCCGAGGTCGCCAAATTGGTCGGGTTGCCGCCGTTCAAGGTCGGCCAATTCAATGAACAGGTACGGCGAGTCGAAACTTCACGCATCCTGAAGGGAATTGAACGAATCGCTGCAACTGACGTCGCGCTGAAAACGTCTATGGCTACACCGCGATTGCTGCTGGAAATTTTGATTTGCGAATTATGTCCGGTTCAATCGGAGCGTCGCGCTGGATTTCAACGGTGACATTCGGGCATTGCCCTGCTACACTGCGCCCCGCTCATACGTAGCCCCAACACTTTTCACTTGGGAGTAAAACAAGAAAGATGAAGCTAAAACACACCCTGAGCCTGTTCGCCGTTTGGTTGGCGCTGGCAACGGTCGCGTTTGGGCAGCAAGCGGCTCCTTCCAACGCACCGAAAATTGCCATCAAAGAAACCAACCACAATGTCGGCGATGTAAAAAAAGGCGGAAGTGCCAGCTTTTCCTTTGTCTTCAAAAACGAAGGCACGGCTGACCTGGAAATCAAGCGCGTAGCGCCGAGTTGAGGATGCACGGCAAGCGACTTTACCAAAGTCGTCCCTCCTGGTCAGGAGGGCAAAATCACTCTTTCCGTCGCAACGGAAAACTACACCGGCCCTGTCACCAAGAGCGCTGAGGTTTACACCAACGATCCGCAGAAAGAGCAGTTCACGCTGATGCTGAGCATGATTGTGCTCAGCGATATGACTCCCAAAGGAAAAATTGTCGGGCCGTTTTTGGTCGGGCCGAACAATCAGTGGAGCGCAAATACTGCTCAAGGATTTAGCGTCAACGGATTGGTGACCGTCACCAACAACACGGAACAACCGATCAAGATCACAAAACTGACTTCGAGCGGCGAATCGTTTGCGACCAAGCTGCAAACGCTGGAAGAAGGCAAACGGTATTCAATGGAAGTGGTCAGCGCTGCGGGTTTGCCGGTGGGCAATCACGTTCAAACCGTGAAGCTGACGACAGACAGCAAGGAAATGCCGGAACTCGTGATTGACCTGCAAGTTGTGGTTTTCCCGGCAGTGACGGTTAATCCCAACAACCTGGTTTTTGATCGCGTTGCGGTGTCGCAGCCGGATGCTGACGTCACGTTCTTAAGCAAATTCGTCTGGTTGAAAATGGGGCGAGGCGACGGTTTGGAAATCAAATCCATGACCTCTGACTTGCCGTTCATTAAAGCCAAGATCGAATCCACCAACGGCAACGGTCAAACCATTGTGCTGCGAATCGGGTTCAGCGAAAAGCCTCCGGTTGGCACGCATAAGGGCAAGTTGAAGATCGAAACCAACAATTCAACAGTAAAAGAAATCGAGGTTCCCATTACGGTCACAGCCAATTGATCGTTAGATGGACGATTTCGGACACGAAAAAGCGGATTGCGATTGTCTGACACCAATCGCAATCCGCTTTTTCCATCAGAAGCAACCTTACGCGGCAGAAGCTTTTGCTTCAGATTTCATCAATCCGCTAACCTGCACCAGCATCGGTTGCTCACTTGTTTTGCTGAACCGCTCCACACAAACCAGACAAGGATAATGCAGCTTCTCTTTTTGCACAGGGTCAGCAGCCATCGCCAAGCGTTCTTTGTGAACCGTTCCAATCAAATTCATTAAATTGCCGAGCGCTTCCGGCAAGCTGATTTTCTTCAAATCGCCGACGACGTCTTCGCCATCTTCCCCGGCGTCGCGATAATTCGACAACTGACAACAAAGCGTCAGCCGACCTTTATAATCAATGTTCAGGTCGTCCATCATTAACGGAGCACAGCGAGGCAGAAAGTATTCAGTATAAAACCCGACCGCCATCGTGATTTCGTGCCGAAATCCTGACATCACGCGCGCCACATCACGTTCGACCGCGCGCCATTCGCTCAAGGGCAAAATCAGGTCTTCTCCCATGTTGTGTTCGGTCGGATTCTGATGGCCAAACACCTGGCGCTTGACCTTCAAATGCGATCCAAGCAACGCGAACTGGTCTATTTCGTGGCGATTGACCTTATTGATGGTGGTAATCAGTGACGGTTCAATGCCAACGGCGTGACACATGGCCACGGCAGTGACAACCTCTTTATATGACCCTTTGCCTCTAATCTTGTCGTGCGTCGCCTCAGTCGCGCCATCCAGACTAAAACTGATTCCAGCCAGTTTTGCTTTCCGATTGGGCACATTGATGGCTTTCAGCGTCTTCTGGAAGTTCCGGGCATTGGTCAGAAAGTGATACGTGAATCCGTGTTTGGCAATGATGTCCAAACATTCGCCAAAGCGCGGATGCATTGGAGGTTCGCCGCCTGTGATGGCCACGTGGTTGTAGCCCAGCGGTTTGCCTTCGACCAGAATTTTTTCCAGTAAGTCCGGCGACAGAAACAGGTCTTTGTTGTTTTCGGCGCCACCTCTGTAGATGCTGCGAAAACAGTGTGTACAATCCAAATTACAGACGTTGTTTAGTTCGATTCCAATGCGTGGCATAAAAGCGGAGTTTCCCTAATAAAATATCTTGCGTGCAGTTACGGTGTCGGGACTAAAGCGCTGTGGATTGTTCAGACTGGGCAAGCGAGTTTCCAGCAGCGAGGGCGGATTCTACAACGCGTCTCCGACAAAAGCGAACGCGAAGTCAGGATGCTCCCGGATGATTTCTGTGGTTAATCCCGCATCGAGTTATTGCGGCATTTCATAACGTTAGGCTATGATGGCGCGCCTTGCGGCGGATGGATTCCCGATTTCTCCGTCGCTTCTTAAACTCGCAAATGACCGCATAAGCCGGTCGAGATTAAATTTGATTCGAATAGAGCAACCGCACTTTTTAGGGCGGCATCACAGGGGCCGACGAGCTGCGACGGAGTTCTTTAAGCTAATCTTCAACGCCGCGCCGCCAATCCTAATTGAATCTGTGATGCATGGCTCCGGGAGCAACCGAACAGCGTGACAGCGAATGGGATATACAATGCCAAGGCGGATTTTGACTTGGCTCAGGCGTCAGCGCGTGGAGACATTAAGGCTTTTGAGACGCTTTACGAACGTCATAATCGTCGCGTTTACAGCTTATGTTTACGCATGCTGTCCAACGCGACTGAAGCCGAAGACCTGACGCAGGAAGTTTTCATTCAGCTCTTCCGAAAAATCGGCAGCTTTCGTGGCGAATCCGCGTTCACGACCTGGTTACACCGAATGACGGTCAATCACGTCCTGATGCACTTCCGCAAACGCGGAGTAAAGTACGAAATGACGACCGAGGAAGGCGAGATCGGTGAATTGCAGGACCTGATCCAATCGGTTTCCGAACGTCCCCGTCACGTTGACCGGCTAACATTGGACAAAGCCATTAAAGAATTGCCACGAGGTTATCGAATGGTTTTTGTTCTGCACGATGTGGAAGGTTTCGAGCATGAAGAAATTGCCAAAATGCTCGGAGTCAGCGTCGGCACCTCGAAATCACAACTTCATAAAGCCCGAATGAAGTTGCGCGATCTGCTGAATAAAAAGGCATGACTCGTCATTTGTCAGTCGCCAGTTCTATCAATCCTCACAAGATTCCGAGCTACACGGGTAGCCACTGGCCATTGATGGGAACGGTAAGTAGCAATAGAGAGGGAAGTTGTATGGAATGCCGAGCAGTAATGAATTCGTTGTCTGAGTATCTGGACGGTCAAGAAACCTGGGTTTCGGAGAACGAGAAGCGCTCAATTGAAGAACATCTGGATGCCTGCCCCACCTGCCAGAGCCTGAAATTGGAATTAACCGAAATCAAAATCGCCGCCCGCGAATTGCCGTTGCATACACCGCCACAGGCAATGTGGGTTCGAATCGCCAACACGCTCGAAGCGGAATTACCTGCTTCCGAACGCAAAACCCGTGAAGAATTCCCGAAAGAAACCTGGTGGGAACGTTTCAGAGTCCGCCAATTTACATTTTCAATGCCGCAAATGGCCGGAGCAGGCGCTTTGGCGATGGCGTTGGTCGTTGTGGGAATTTACGGCCTTTCGGGCCAATCGCCCAAAACGGATCCAACCCGTTTGAGCTTGACCAGCATTCAGACGGCGTTTTTGCCAGATGAAGATCAGATCAAGGCTGAACTGAATCGCCGATTGGTTGAGGTCAGCAAACTCAAAGCCGGTTGGAATGCACAATCTCGCAGCGAGTTTGATAAGCATTTGGTACAAATCGAAGAGTCATTGGAAAAATGCCGAACCGAGCTTCGCGCCAATCCTGAGGACAAAGCTCAACAGCAAGCGCTTCGAAATCTGTACAACGAAAAGCGGCAGCTGATCGAAAACGCCGAGCGGTCGAAGCAGTAACATTCGCCGCCAAAAACATCCAGCAGTGCGGCAAGTGACCACTGAAACAGCTTCTTTAGGCGTTTCAGTGGTCACTTGCCGCACTGCTTTTGAAACGCAGTCAAAATTGAAAAACCAATCATAAGCTGTGTTACCCCTTAATGAATCCCCGCCCAACTACCACTTCTCACCAGAAAACCACTGAGGGCGAGAAACTGTCTTCGGAATCTGCCGCAATCACATCTTCGACCAATCTTGACCAGTTCGCCGCCATCGAAACTCAACAACCTGCTGCTCGCTGGTTCAACCGTGCAATCATCTTTTTTCTGATTCTGTTCGCGTTGTCGGTTCCGCATTCGATTGCAGCGTCGCAAATCAGTTTAGGACTTGGACTGATTGGTTGGATTCTGCGCGATTTGAGTCTGCGGAAATTTCACATCGCTCGTACGCCGATTGATTTGCCGCTGGTTTGTTTCATGAATTTGACGGTGGTGTCGTCACTCTTTTCGGTCGAACCCGGCATCAGCTTGCCCAAACTGAAAACATTGGTGTTGTTTGCCACGATTTATCTGTTGGCGACCAATTTACGACCGAGCGGAGTTCGTTTGCTGACCGGTTTGTTGATCCTGTCGAGCTTGGTTGGCGTGAGCTTCAGCCTGCTGGAAAAACTGCAAGGTCGTGGAATGATCATCACTTCGATTGCAGATGACAGCCCGCTTGCTCAAAGTGATCTGCGACCAGGCGATGTGATCTGGATGATTGCACGTCATCGAGTGGCTTCAACCGAAGAAGCCGCAGCTATCATTCGCCGCCATCGTTCAGGAGAAAAGCTGGACATCGAAGCCTTGCATGCGGGCGACCCTGTGCCTGTGACATTGACTGTCACAGATGAATTGAAAGCCAGCTCGAATCCGCTGGGCATCACAACCAGCGGTCGAAGCCGCCAGTTTCGCGTATCAGGATTTTCGAGGCAGTTTCTGACGTATGCGGAGCAAATGCAGATTCTGGCGATGCTGGCTTTCGGCGGCTTGCTGGCAGGCTTGTTGAGTCAACAACGGACAAAGCTCAAGTGGCTGATTCCCTGCTCTGTTCTGTTTGCGTTATTCGGACTGGCGCTGGTGTTGACGGCTTCGCGAGCCGTGATTGCCTCCTGCATCCTGGCTCTGCTGGTCACGGCAATCTGCGCTGGCCGACGAGCCGTAATGATTGCGCTGGTTTCGGCGCTATTGCTGGGAGCGTTGGGCGTTTACGTCGTGACGTCATCCCGACAACAAATCATGGCCAATTTCAGTGACGACAGCACGTCGCGTCGCATCGGTTATATGCAAGCGGGGTTGCGAATTATCCCGAAACATCCGCTGCTGGGCGTAGGAATGGATTCGCACAAACTTCACTGGCAGGAATGGGGATTCCCAGGCGATTACGTCACGCACACGCATTCAACGCCGATTCAAATTGCAATGGATCGAGGCTTACTTGCGCTGTTTTGTTATGGCTGGTTGATTGTCGCGTTGTTGCTGGCGGCAGTCCGCAGCTTCAAACAAAAAAGCCAGCCTGAAACTCAAGCCGGCTTGTTTGAAGTTAGTTTGCCGCTCGGCGTATTTGGCGCAGTCGCGGCTTTTTCTCTCAGTTCGCTGACCAATTACAACTTTGGCGATTCAGAAACGTTGACGATGCTATTGTTCGTCGTCGGCCTGTTTTTTGCTGCCAACCGAAAATAACGCATCTACTTTTTCGGTGAATCGTGCGGCGAAGCCTTGTAATGTTCGCGCAGCAAATCGGCTCCGAAATCTCCGTTGAAGTCGCGCCACACGGAGTGAATATGATTGCCGTCGTTTTGCGTATTGTCGTATTCGATCAGGAATGTTGGTCCCTGCAAACGATAATAATGCAGATCGCCTTTGTTCACTCCGCCCGCCCAAGCGAAATAAATCTTGTCCATTCCCGCGCCTTTCAATTTTGTGCGACGCTCAACCGCCACATCGTCCAGCATTCTGGCCAGATACACGTCCAGCAATTGATTGAACAATTCCTTTTGCGGTTTGGTCAGTTGAGCATAAGCGATTCCGTCGGGTTTGAGCGGATCAATCTTCAGCTTGTTGACGGTCAGAATGTCGCCCGGAGCTTTTTGATCGTAAATGGCGATGGCTTTTTGTTTGTCGTCCAGCGACGTGACCAACGCGCGGCCTTTGTCTTCTTCACTTGCCAGAACGCGCAAACCTTTGCGCTCGCCAACGCGAACTTCCGCCGGGTTCGTGCCGAAAAACGCCGGTGAGTTGGAAATCAATTCGCCCTTCACCACCGTGAAGTTGAGCGACATGTGATGGCCTTCAAAGCTCCATGCCCAACGATCTTTCGCGCCCGGCGTGCCGTAAATTCCCACGTGGTACAGCTCAGGATCGCGCGGCCAGGTGCGTTTCGGCCCTTCGATTTCCCGAAGAACGTTTTCCAAACTGATGATCGTCGTGGCTTTTTGATAACCGGCGGCGCTCAACCCCGTGCGCAGAAAATCCATTGCCAGTTTTCGCTGAGCTTCGGTCATTTCTTTCAACGGAAGCCCTTTGCGTTCGTTACGCGGAACGAAAAACCATTCCGTCCGTTTGTCGCTGTCAAAACTGAAATGAGCTTTGGCCTTTTGATCGGCATTGAGCGAAGCCAGAAATTTGTTGGCGCTGTCGGCCATTGCGGCGGCAGCGCGCATTTTGGCAATGGTTGTTACCAGCGAATGCCCCACAACCACAGTCACAACCAGACAGGACAAAATGATTGCAGCGAGCTTGAGCGGTTTCATCGTAAGCCTCCGAAGATAGTTGATGTTGAGCGGATGTTGCCGTGATCTCGGCGAATTGCACTCTATTCGCATTGGTCAAACCAGTCAATCAAAGCTCGGCGAATTTCCACTTTTCCCTTGGCCGTAGACTGCTCAGATTCCGCCGGATAATTTTAGCCATCGGTTTTTGTGGAATTTTTCTTGCGAATGCACTGCGGATGACTTAATTTCCGCCTGCTCTTATTCAGCAATCCTTGTCATGCCGAAATTAATAACGTCCGATGCGAAGCGGAAAGCCAAACTCGCGGGCTCATAAGAAGTACCTTCAGCATCTCTCTGCCTTTCCGCTTTTCATCTAATAGCTCAAGAACATGGCTAGCTAACAATTTAACAGTTGGACAGGGCTCCGCAAACTCAATCGCTAGATTTTGGGTGAATGAGTAGCTCCCTGCCATTAACCTCGTAGCTCAGTTTTAGCTCAGCAAGCGATGCGTTTTTTTATACGAGTCATCACCTTCATTCTGGTGTTCGGGGCGCTTGTCGTCTGGATGCTTGCCGCCTACGCCAGGGTGGAAGACCCGAATATTAATCCTGATGTTATCCCACTAAACGAGGAAGTCTGGAAATGGGGACTCAGAGTTTCCACTTCAATGATTTACTTTATGTTGAGGGATTTGGTGTCGATAGTTATAGAGACACTGACAAAGTGGCATGAACTTTCCCCTGAGCGTAGATTTGGCACGATGTTAATTGTTGTGCTGTTCATCACCAATGTGATGTTCAGCTTAAAAGAGCGAGGACGAAGGGCGATGCTGAGAGTCACTTGCCCCTACGATCAAACCAGAGCGTTTCCAATTCAGGGCAGCTACAACCGGTACCGATGCCGGCACGGCCATCAGTTCGCTGATGACTCACACAGAATGTGAATTCAGTCTCGCTATTGAAAAAGCCTCCCGCAGATTGCATTCTCTCAACCGACACGAAAATCTCACATTCATTCAACCCCGTAGGAGAACCAAAATGCGTTTAATGACACTCTTTTTCTGCCTGTCCGTTGTGATGGTTGCTGCCGCTTCAGTGCTGGCGCAAGACAATCCCTTTCTCGGCAAATGGGACATCGCTGGCGTAGGCCAATACAGCAATCAGGTTTATTGGCTGGAAGTCAAAATGGAAGACGGCAAGCTGGCCGGATACTTTCTAAACCGCAGCGGCAGCGTGCTGAAGCTGCCGGAAATCAAAATCGAAAACAATCAATTGATCTTTTCGCCCGCAGGTGGTCGCCCGAACGCTCCGAAAGCCGTTCACACCGCCAAAGTCGAAGAAGGTCATTTGCTGGGAATGTTGACCATCGGCGAACAGCGATTTCCCTGGCAAGGCGAACGCGCTCCGGTCTGGGGAACGTTCGATGCAAACGCCAAACACAAATTCGGAACGCCGGTCGTTCTGTTCGACGGCAAGTCGCTGGAACACTGGCAAGGCCAGATCAAAGACAAAGAACTGGGCTGGGGAATCGTTGACGGCGCGATGACCAATCAACCACATGCCAACAATCTGGTCAGCAAACACCGGTTCGAAAACTTCAAGATTCATTGCGAATACAAAGTTGAAAAAAACAGCAACAGCGGAATCTATCTTCGCGGTCGGTATGAATTGCAGGTGCTGGACGACGCGGGCAAAGAGCCGGAAATTCATGGCCATATGGCGTTATACAGCCGCATCGCTCCGAAAGTGAACGCCAGCTTGCCCGTCGGAGAATGGCAAATGATGGAAGCGATCATCGTTGGCAACAAATTGTCCGTCTGGTTAAACGGCAAAAAGGTGCAGGACAACATCACGATTGACGGCATCACCGGCGGCGCGCTGGACAGCAACGAAGCGACTCCGGGACCGATTATGATTCAGGGCGACCACGAAAAAATCACCTATCGCAAAATCGTCGTCACTCCGATTCAGTAAATCACAAAGTCAAAAGGCAAAACGAGGAGACGCAAGTTCCGACCTTTTGCCTTTTGGCTTTCGTCTTTTGAGCTAATGGAAGCACTGCAAAGACTGCTCTATCCTCTCCTCTTCGTTGCCGGAATCATTTTGTCCGGAACGATGGGATATATGTTGATCGAAGGCTGGCCGTGGTTTGACAGTCTGTACATGACTGTCATCACGCTGGCTACAATCGGATACGGCGAGGTGAAACCGCTGACGCCCGGAGGCCGCTGGTTCACCATGGGCCTGATTTTTGTCGGTGTAGCCGTGTTCGGGTTTCTGATCACACGCCTGACAGAAGCCGTGATTGAAAGCGGATTGCAATCCGCAATGGGGAGACGAAAGTTGTTCAAAGACATCAGCCAACTGAAAGACCATTTCATCCTGTGTGGCGCGGGCCGCGTGGGCTGGCGCATTGTGGACGAACTCGCCAAAAAAGACGTGGATTTCGTCGTCATCGAGCGCGACGATCGCGACGGCCCCGTAGTGCTCGACCACCTCACGGCGTGCCGAGCCACCACCGGGCATCGCGACCTCGTCGGCCCGCAACGCGAAAATATTTCCTACATAAACAGTTTCGCTCGAAAGCGTGGCGAAATCGTGTTCAGCCACGGGATTCTTGCAGCTGCTCGGCGTCCTCGTCCGAACCCTCCGCATGCGATCCGTTGGCGTGCACCTCGGAGTCGATCTCCT
>ERZ650309.809-NODE-809-length-14958-cov-4.562437_pt1 | contig 14958 bp, 13 predicted proteins | sample MGYA00376245_ERZ650309 | MGnify/ENA primary metagenome ERZ650309 (study PRJEB26733, sample SAMN07839294) | wastewater metagenome | biome: urban; feature: wastewater treatment plant; material: waste water | place: USA: North Carolina | collected 2016-04-26 ...
CCAGTTGGTGCAGCGTCAGGCCGATGCGGTGATCCGTCACACGGTTTTCTTTGAAATTGTATGTCCGAATCTTTTCTGACCGGTCGCCGCTGCCGACCATCGAACGACGTTCGGCGGCAATGGCTTCATGCTGTTTGGCCTGCTCGATTTCGTACAAACGCGAGCGCAGCACGCGCATGGCTTTTTCACGGTTTTTGATTTGCGACTTTTCGTCCTGCATCGAAACGACAACACCCGAAGGAATATGCGTCAACCGAACGGCGGAGTATGTCGTGTTGACCGACTGGCCGCCGGGACCGGACGAACAGAACGTGTCCACACGAATGTCTTTAGCGTCAATTTTGACGTCCACTTCTTCGGCTTCGGGCAGCACGGCGACTGTAATCGCCGAAGTGTGAATGCGTCCGCTGGTTTCGGTTTGCGGAACACGTTGAACGCGATGCACGCCGGATTCGTGTTTCAGTTTGGAATACACGCGGTCGCCTTCAATGATGGCTTCGGCCTTTTGAATGCCGCCCAATCCGGTTTCCGCAGCATCCGTGACTTGTAACTTCCAACCTTGCCGCTCCGCATAACGGGCGTACATGCGCAATACCTCCGCAGCGAACAAACAAGCTTCTTCGCCGCCAGTGCCCGCACGAATTTCCAGGATGACGTTCTTTTCGTCGTTCGGATCTTTGGGCAGCAACAGGACTTTCAGATCTTCTTCGACTTTTTCGCGCTGGGCTTCCAGTTCCGGCAATTCGGCTTCGGCCAGTTCGCGCATTTCGGCGTCGTCCATTTCGCGCAAAATTTCGCGATTGCCGGCAATATCGTTGTCCAGCTTTTTCATCTCGCGGAATTTCGCCACGATGGGTTCCAGCTCGCGGTGCTGTTTGGCGACTTTGGTGTAACGCGACTGATCGCTGATGACTTCGTTGTCGGTCATCTGCTGCGTCAAGTCTTCGTAGGTTTTTTCAATGGCTTCGAGTTTTTCAAACATAGATTTAGGTGTTGGATGTCAGATGTTGGGTCAAAAGGAGAGCCTGGCATCAAGTACCTAAGCTCCGGCATCTGCCGTCTGCGGTTCCAACTTCAACGATTCTTTCAGCGCGTAAATCGCCACTTCCAGTTGATCATCCGAAGGTTCGCGCGTCGTCAGGTTTTGCAGCCAAATACCTGGCAGGGTCATGAGCCGGAAAATCGCGCCAGATTCCTTTTTGCCGGCGGCACGGATAACTTCATAGGAAATGCCCGCAATAATTGGAATCAATGCAATGCGGGACAGCATATTCAGCAGTAACGAATCAAATTTGATGATCGAAAACAGCACGATGGAAACCAGCATTACCACCATCAGAAAACTGGTCCCGCAACGCGGATGCTGGCGCGGATGACGCCGCGCATTGGCGACAGTCAGTTCTTCGCCTTGTTCCCAGGTGAAAACCGTTTTGTGTTCCGCGCCGTGATACTCAAAAACCCGCTTGATGTCGTTCAATCGCGAAAAGATGTAGATCATCGCAACGAAGAAGCTCATGCGGATGATGCCGTCAATGAAGTTGAACGAAAACGAAGGGCGAACAGGCTTCAGGTAAGCTTGCAACCAAGCCCAGGCCGATTGATACCAAGCCTGCCCGGCGGCGTGTTCGACCGATGCTTGCGGCGCGTTCCCCCAGCCGAAGTAAATGAACAGGATGTTGGTCAATAACAGCGGCAGAACAATGAAGAGCAGCACGTTGAAAAACAGCGCGAAGATCATGGAACCTGCTGCCGTTGCCGTAGCTCCTGCGCTGCTGGATTTTTCCTTCTGCTCCGCTTTGGCTGGTGTGATGAATTCGCCTGACGATTCAAACACGTGCGCTGTGGTTGCCAGCGCGCCGGTTGCGGCGGCGGCTTTTGCTGCGACGGGAGCTTCGGTTTTTGTTTCGTCGCCTTCGACTTGGTCTTCAAATGCGACGGTTGCCGAAAAATTCAATGCCTTGATGCCCAGCGCCATGGAATGGATCAACACCGCGCTGCCACGCAAGACCGGAATTTTCAGAATTGGATATTTGTCGCTCAGTTTCGGCAGCGGTTCAGCTTTGTAAACAATGCTGCCGTCCTGTTTGCGCACCGCAACAGCATACGAATTCGGCGCGCGCATCATTACGCCTTCGATCACGGCTTGCCCGCCGACGATGATTTCTTTTTCCTGGCTCATAACAACCTGCCTTGTAAAGAAAAAGCAAAGCCACAACGCATCACGGAAATTACGCTTGCTGGCACTCGCCTGACCGGTTTGGCACAGACAAACCAACGCGCCGTGGCGTTGTGGCTTTAGTTCTTTAAGCTAACGATGACCGCAGATCGGAGCAAATTGCTGACTGTAGAACATGGATTGGCAATCCACGACGAAATGTCGCTGGAGCGCCGATCCAAAATTTCTCAGTGCAATGTTCATCTCAAATCCGTAGTTGATCCCCTGCGATCAAGCAGTCGGTTCGGTTTTTCTGGCATATTTCTTCTGGAAGCGTTCGACGCGACCAGCGGTATCAATCAATTTCTGTTTGCCGGTGAAAAACGGATGGCAAGCCGAACAGATTTCAACCTGGATTTCATTCTTGGTTGAGCGAGTTGTGAAGATATTGCCGCAGGCGCAATGCACTTTGCATTCAACATATTTCGGATGGATTGCTTCTTTCACTTTCGGTTCTCCTTTATCTTTAGTGTACGTCTCAAAACCGTCGGCAGGGCTCCATGTCAGTATCGGCAGGAAATTTGCTGCAAACGGCAAGCGACAAATTTAGCCAACGCCTTCAAGCTCTGTCAAGGCTGCGGCGTGTCGTTCGCCACGGTTGGGCCCTGTTATACGGCAACCCAACGTTAGTTTTCAGGTACGAATTGCGATTGCATGATAGTTGGGCCGTTCTTGTAATTCTTCTCAATAAACGACTTTCATCAGAAGTTCCTTTTTCTGCTTCGCATCAGGTTCGCCAAGAAATGCCGCCATCGAAGCATCCCAAATGGCAGTTTTGCCATTCAGCACAATGTCAGCATTGGTTTCCGTGAAATTTTTCGGCGCATGCACAATAAACCGGAATTTGAATAATGAAGAGAAGACCATCTGCATCGCGTCGCCTTCCAGCAGGCCTTTCATCATGTCCGGAGCCATCGGCGGAGGCTGAAATTCTTCCTCTTTTGATTTTTCGGCAGGCGCAGTAGGTTTGGTGGTGCGAGCAGTTTGTTTTCCGGTGCGTTTGGCAGCCGGCTTGGGAGCAGCCTTCGGTGTTGGCGGAGGCTCTTCTGTTACGGCAGGCTCCGGTGCTTTTGCTTTGTCGCCGCTCAAAAATCCATTTCCGAGGCCTCCGGCGAAATCAATGAACATGCGCTGGGTCACTGTGGTCAGATTGTCTTTTCTTTCCAGCGCGATTTTCCAGTACGAATCGTCCTTTTTCTTTGCGCCAGTTTCCTGATCGGCAAAACCTTCCTTGGAGTACTGATCGAGCGCGGTTTCCAAATCCTTCAGTTGGTTAAAGTGCAGCACCACATAAAATCCAAAAGCGCCATTTCGTTTGACCTCTTTGGCTTCTTTCAATTGCACTGTCGGTGGCAAAGTCGCCGAAAATTTCTGTTTCAATTCTTCGATCATTTGTTTCGGGTCAGGCTGGCCTGAATTTCCGGCGGGCGAATTTTTCATCAATGCTTCCGGAATGTCCGGCAGCGAAAGATGCATAACCATATCGCCGCTGCCATCCGCTTCGAGAAAGATTTCCTGCTCAAGGCTGAAGCAGCCTGCCGATAGCAAGCTCAATATTGCCAAGGCCAACATCAATAGATAAGTTTTCTTTGTCATGACTCTCCTGAAAGTTTGGAAACTCATTGATTGCCGAGGATCATTAACCAGTATTTGAATTTACGACGAAGCAAAAGCGCGCGGAGTGTAGCGCAGCCAACAAGGCTTTCACAGAACAAAAGCAGGGTGAATTTGAAAATCTTCGGGCCTGGCGTTACAACCCTGCCAGTAGATTGAACCAGCAGAAATCCTTATGAAAAAAGATCATTTAGCACGAGTCCGGCGCTGTTGTTTGGCACTGCCAGAAGTGACGGAAAAACTTTCTCATGGCGAACCGACCTTTTTCGTGAAGAAAAAAGTCTTCGTTATGTTTGCTGATAATCATCACAACGACGGCCGCATTGCCATTTGGTGTGCCGCGCCCGCTGGCGTGCAGGAAATGCTGATCGAAGCCGAGCCGGAAAAATTTTTTAAACCACCTTACGTCGGCGTCAAGGGATGGGTGGGAATCAAACTGGATCAGGTTGGTGATGACGAACTGAATTCGCACATTCGCCAGGCTTGGCGAATGATCGCACCCGTCAAATTGCACACGGCGTTATCAAATGGTGACGACACTTGAGCGGTGGCAATTGTGAAAACCAAGGCGCAATCATCTTGTTCGAAATCAACGTTAATTTCCCGGTTTGAGCGCAAAGTAATGCTTCAGGTATTATCCGGCTTACTTGGTAAAACCAACTTCAATTTCCATCCAGGAGCATATCGTGACCGACAAATTGCATTTGCCCGAAGATCGCTACTTCGATCCGGACCCAAAACAAAAAGAGATTGCGCTTCATCTGTATCGCCAGGTCGCGGACAAGCCTTTGGTTTGTCCGCACGGTCACGTTGATCCCAGGATGTTTGCCGATCCTGACTATCAATTCGGCACACCGACGGATTTGCTGCTGATTCCGGATCACTACATTTTCCGCATGCTGTATTCACAAGGCATTCCGTTGGAATCGTTGGGTGTGCCTCGCGCGGACGGCGGCGAAGTCGAAAGCGATCACCGTAAAATCTGGCAAACATTTGCCGACAACTTCTTTCTGTTTCGCGGGACGCCGACGGGAATGTGGCTGGCGAACGAACTGAGTGATGTGTTTGGCGTAACGGATAAATTGAATAGTGCGAACGCGCAGAAAATTTACGATCAAATTGCGGACTGTTTGACCAAGCCGGAATTTCGCCCGCGAGCGCTGTTTGAAAAGTTCAACATCGAAATCCTGGCGACGACGGATGCCGCCGCCGATACGTTGGAACATCACATAGCGATCAAGGCTTCAGGTTGGCAGGGAAGAATTGTTCCGACATTTCGTCCCGATGGCGTCGTCAACATTGACCGTCCGGACTGGCGCGAAAACATCACAGAGCTTGGCAAAACCTGCGGGTACGAAATCAGCAGCTACAAAAAACTGATCGAAGCGTTGGAAAGCCGCCGCGCCTTTTTCAAAACGATGGGGGCAACCGCGACCGACCATGCCGCGCTGACGCCATTCACGTGCGTGTTGACGGACGACGAAGCCGAAGCGATTTTCCAGCGCGCTTTGACCGGCAAGGCCACTGAAGATGACGCAACCCGCTTCACTGGACACCTGATCGTTCAAAACGCACGGATGAGCACCGAAGACGGGTTGGTCATGCAGTTTCACCCCGGATCGTTCCGCAATCACAACCCAGTCGTGTTTGAACGATTCGGCTACGACAAAGGCTGCGATATCCCCGTGTCATCCGATTTCACGCGTGGGTTGAAACCGTTGCTGGATCGGTTTGGCAGTGATGCGCGATTGAGAATGATTTTGTTCACGTTGGATGAAACGACGTATTCCCGCGAACTGGCTCCGCTGGCGGGGCACTATCCGGCTTTGCGGTTGGGGCCGCCGTGGTGGTTTCACGACAGTCTGAATGGCATGCGGCGCTTCCGCGACTTGGCAATGGAAACCGCCGGACTGTACAACACTGCCGGATTCAACGACGACACGCGCGCGTTTCCGTCTATTCCTGCACGCCATGATTTGGCGCGGCGCGTGGATGCCAACTGGATTGCCGGTTTGGTTGTGCGCGGAATCATTGACCAGGCCGATGCCGACGAAATGATTCACGACGCGGCCTATCGGCTGGCAAAACGCGCTTACAAGTTCGACTAGCTGAATGAATTTCGCCGAATCGGTTTCCTATCTTTACTCGCTTGGCAACGAAGTGCTGGCCATGAAACTCGGACTGGAAACAGTCCGAGTTTTGGCTGATGCGCTCGATAATCCGCAACAAAAATTTCCCGCCATTCACATTGCCGGAACCAACGGCAAAGGCTCCACCGCCGCAATGACCGAAGCGATCTTGCGCGCGGCCAATTTGAACGTCGGGCTGTTCACTTCACCTCATCTGATTTCCGTCACAGAACGCTATCACGTCAACGGCGGCAACATTGCTGAAGACGATTTTGCACGGTTGGCGACCGTCGTTCGGCAAACAGGCGAAAAGCTGGTTGCCGATGGAAAGCTTGTCGTTCCGCCGACGTTTTTCGAACAAGTGACGATGATCGGTTACTTGCACTTTGCCGAATGTCAGGTTGACCTGGCTGTGCTGGAAGTGGGAATGGGCGGGCGACTGGATGCCACGAACATCTGCCGTCCGGCGGTAGCAGCCATCACACCGATTGGTTTCGATCATCAGCAATACCTGGGAAACACCCTGGCGGAAATCGCGGGCGAAAAAGCCGGGATTATCAAACCGAATGTTCCGGTAATTGTCGCTCTGCAACCTGCGGAAGCGATGCAGAAAATTGCGGATCGCGCTTCAGAGGTCAACGCGCCAATGATTTCTGTTGCTGAACACCCTTTTGTTGTCGAAGCGAGCGATTCCGGCCAATACCGGTTGCGTTACCGAAACTACGATGCGCTTTTGAATTTGCGTGGCCGCCATCAGGCGGACAACGCAATGACGGCAATATTGATTACGGAACGGTTGCGCCAACTCGGTTGGAACATTGGGGAGCAGGCGATTGAGGCCGGGTTACGCTCCACTGTTTGGCCGGGCAGGTTGCAGTTGATTGAATCGCCGAAGTTTTCAGCGCCGATTCTGGTGGATGGTGCGCATAACCAGGCAGGAGCCGAAACTCTGCAAAGCTTTTTGGCTGAATATTACTCAGGTGTTCCAATCACGATGATCTTCGGCGCGATGGTTGACAAATCCTCCGTCGAAATGGCCGAGGCGCTGTTCCCCATCGCGCACAATCTCATCCTGACCAAAGCCAATAATCTGCGCGCCGCCTTGCCGCAGAATATCGCCGAACAAACAAAAAAGCTCCGGCACGATTCGGTTTGCACCCAAAATCTTGCCGAAGCTCTGGAAGTCGCCGCGCGCATCACGCCAGCCAGTGGCCTGATTGTGGTGTGCGGCTCGCTTTATCTGGCCGGAGAGTTGCTCAGCTATTTGACGACATAAGTAGATTGATGCGCCGCCATCTTCCAGCCGCCTTTTTCTTTGACATACACGTGAATGTAGCGCGCATCGGTGTTGACCGTATTGCCTCCGCTGATGGCTTGCACCAGCCAATGACCCGTCACAATCGCCGTGTCTCCGATCACCGTAACTTTCAGGTCGTCGCGTTTGATGGAAACGTACTTCGATGCGCCGGATTTGATCTTGGCGTTGTAGCTCGCTTTGCTGTCAACCGCAGCATTCGAGTGTGTGTAAATCAATTTTTCGTGGTACAGCTTTTCCAACACGGCTACATCGGCTTTAACCAGTGCATCTTCCCATTGCTGTTCCAGCTTCAAAATCTCCTGCTCAATCTTGCCCGATTGAGCGTTTGCAATCACAGCGGTCAAAATCATGACGATCAAACCTCCAAGAATTCGTTTCATCGGTTGTCTCCTAGGTGAAAGTGTTTACAGCTCATTGATGATCAAATCTTCGTAAGAATCGCGGCGGCGGATGACTTCGATTTTGCCGTCTTCGTCCAGCAGCACAGCCGCCGGAAAGGCTCTGCCGTTGTAAGCGGTCATTTGCGAAGCGGTGTATGCGCCTGTGTTCAGCATCGCAATCACTTCGCCAACCTGGACGTTTTCTGGCAGCAAGCGGCAATCAGGCAAATGGCCGTCTCCGTGCAAATCGAAATAAACATCGCCTCCGTCACACAGCGGCCCAGCCATGCGGTACCGTTCGCTGTGGGCTTCGCCTGCGCGCGAAGCGTTCACTGCGTGGTAATACCAGTGATACATGACCATCGAAAGCATCAGGTTGTACCCGGCGTCCGTCAGCGCCCAGGCTTCACCGGTTTCAGGCCGCGTTTTGACGTTGCGGACACGGGTCAAAATCGTCACCGCGTCGGCGATGATGGCGCGACCGGGTTCCATAACGATTTCCAGGTCCTCCAGCAACTCTTCGGCTCCAGCTTCTTTGGCCGAAGCGCGAACGACATCAATGGCATTGGCCATCATTTCAGCCGCCGTCAGGTTTGCGCCGAGCATTGCACGTTCGCCGTCACTGATTTCGTCGGCGTGCGCATCATCGCGCAGGTAATTGACCGGAATGCCTCCGCCGATGTTGATGTGTTCAAGCTCGTGACCGGTTTCCTTCCGCAGCCAAAGCAGGTGTTCCCACATGGCGGAAAACGCTGCGGCGTATGGTTCAGGATCAGGCGTTTGCGAACCGACGTGAATGTGCAGCCCGACCAGATTTACCCAGCTTCGGTTTTTGACCGCTTTCAGCATCATTTCGCGCGCTTGCGAAGGCGACACGCCGAATTTCGACGTGTACAACGCCGTTTGCAGCCCAGCGTGCGAACGAGTTCCCACACCGGCAACCAGCCGAACCGTGACATTGGCAGGCTTCTTCAGCTTGGCGGCGACCTGTTCGACCAATTCCAGTTCGTAAGGCGAATCCAGGTTGATCGTGTAAATGCCTGCTTGAATTGCTTCGGCAATTTCCTGCTCGGTTTTTGAAATGCCGTTCATTTCAATCTGGTCAGGACGAAACCCCGCGCGCAAGGCTTTGAACAATTCGCCGCCGGAATTCACTTCGACGTCTATGCCAGCTTTGTGGACTTCCCGAAGCACGCCCAGCAAATTGTTGGCTTTCGAGGCGTAACAAAGTTTCAAGTTCGGATGATGCTTTTTGGCTTCCAGCAACTGCGCAATGTTATGCCGAATACGCGGTGCGGAAATGACAAACAACGGCGTTTCATAAGCCGCAGCCAAACCGGTCGCGTCAATGCCATTGATGTGCAGGTGATTGTTTTTGACTTCCAAATAGCCAGGAATTGTCCAGGCAGGTTGATTGTTGGCAACTGTCATTTAGATAGAGTTCTTTCGTGGAATAATCCGCTCCCCGGTAGTCGCGGTTCTGACTCAAAGTAGTGAAACTGCGCGCGCGATAATGTAGTTCGATCTTTGTAATGCGTCTTCGGCAGCTTCACGTGAAGCATTGCTTTTTACCATCACAATGGCGATTCGCAAATCCCACCCCGCAAGTTCCAGGGCCGCTTCCGCCGCCGCCTTGTCCAGGTTGCATTCGGCCATCACCAGTCCGGTCGCGCGCTGGCGCAATTTGATGTTGCTGGTTTTCAGGTTGGTCATGCGATTGCCGGTGACGTAACCCAGCCGCACCATCGTCATTGTCGAAAGCATATTCAGCACCAACTTTTGCGCCGTGCCGGATTTCAGCCGCGTCGAACCAGCGATGACTTCGGGGCCGACGATTGGCTCAATCGAAATTTCTGCTGCTCCTGCCAGTTCGGAGTTTTCATTGCAGACAATGCAAATCGTCAGCCCGCCAATTTGTCGTGCGTATTCCACTGCGCCAATGGTGTAAGGAGTTCGCCCGCTGGCGGCAATTCCCACCAAACAATCGTTGGCGGTAAATCCGCGTGCCTGCAAATCCGTGGCTCCAGCTTCGCGGTTGTCTTCTGAGGCTTCGACGGCTTTGTAACAGGCGTCGTAGCCTCCGGCAATGATGCCCTGCACTAATTCCGGCGACACGCTGAATGTCGGTGGACACTCCGCCGCATCCAGCACGCCCAGCCGTCCGCTGGTTCCTGTTCCGACATAAAACAATCTGCCTCCGCGTTGTAAGCGTTCGGCGATTCCGTCCACCGCTTTTGCGACGGCAGGTAAAACCCGTTCGATAGCTTCGGCGACTTTGCGATCTTCGGAGTTGATGATGCGCAGCGCCTCCAACGTCGGCAGTTTGTCAATTTGTGATGTGTTTGGATTGATTTGTTCAGTTGTGGTCATAACACGGATTCGGCGTTCATCGCGAAAGCCATTTTCGCTGCGCCAATCACAGGTGGATCCAGTGGCGGCGCAATTTCAACGTTCGGCGCAACTTTTTGAATCTCTTCGCGCAATGGGTTCAAGATCAAATCGCCCGCTTCAAAAACGCCGCCAACACAAGCTACGCGAAAGGTTTCACGCTCCATTTTGAGTTGGTCAATCACGGCGATGCCAGTTTTCGCCAATTCGCTTGCCGCATCGCGCAAAATTCCGATGGCAACTTGATCGCCTTGCTGAGCGGCTTCCACCGCGATGGGAGACAGTTGCGCAATCTTGGATTGAATCTCGCCTTTTTCTTTGGAAGAAGAATCGTAAATTACAGTCGTCAGTTCCGGCGGTGAGGAAACTCCGAAATGCAGCAACACCGGAGCCGTCATGCTGGTTGCTTCGCCGCGAAAATCATACGACATCATCACGGCTTCCAACGCGCGTCGGCCAATGTAACTGCCGCTACCTTCGTCGCCCATAATCGGCCCCCAGCCCCCGGCGCGCGCAAACCGTCCCTGCGAATTAATTCCACAAGCAATCGAACCGGTTCCAGCAATGATGACCACGCCGGGATGATTGCCTGTCGCTCCAGCCAAGGCAACACGGGCATCGGTTTCCAAGGCAATCAAACGAATCGGCAGCGCAGATTTCAGCGCGTCCAGCATCTGGCGATGGTAATGAGGCTGCGAAACTCCGGCCAGACCAATGCACGCGGCGGCAATTTGCGAAATTTCGATTCCGGCTTCGCGGCAAGCGCTACGGACGGCTTCCAGGATATGGTTGACGGCGTTTTCCAATCCCACGCGCAACAGATTCGCGGCTGCGGATCGGCCTTCGCCGCGAATGGTTCCGGTTTCGTCCAGAATGACTGCGCGGGAATTGGTTCCGCCGCCATCAACGCCAAGCCAAAACTTCGATTGTGTGTGCGTGTGCGCATCAATGGAAACTGCTTCTGATGTCACGGTGTTCATACGGATTCAGGATTATTTTGTGGTTCGGGCCATAAGAGCGGCAACGATTCAGCGATGCGTTGTCCGACTCGTAAACCAAATCATAAAACGCGATTGGCAGAAACAAAACCTTGAGAACGGTTCGGCCTGCCGAGTGCCTGGCTTGACAGGCTAGTCTGGCGGCCCCTATACTCCCCGCCTTTCAAAGGATCAATTCACGATTAATCTGCAACAAGCAAGGAGTTTAGAGTGTATGCCAAATCATAAGTCTGCTGAGAAGCGAGATCGCCAAAACAAGAAGCGTAATGCAATCAACACTTCCAATCGCACACGATTGCGTAATCAAATCAAGAAACTGCGTTCGGCGATTGCCACTGGCGATAAAGAAACGGCCCAGTCCCTGTTGGCCGCCACGGTTTCCGTTATTGATAAATCCATTCAGAAAGGTGTGCTGCACCGCAACGCTGCCGCTCGTCACAAATCGCGTTTGACCCAGCACATCAACGAACTGGCTGCCAAATAGTTTGGGTAAGCTTGGCCAGCGTTTCCTTTTGAATTTTTTGCCAAACTGAATGCGCCTGGCTTGGTGCAGAAAGATCAAAAGCCGGTCTATTGACCGGCTTTTTTGTGTCATTACTTCTTTGGATTTCAGCTTCTTTCGCCAGCGTCGTACTGGCTTGTCCCTTCGCATTTTCAGCCAGCGCAGTCCGCGCAATCTTTCCAATCTCTAGCCGTTCACGTTTACAGCCGTCTGCCTTCGACATCGGGAAGCGCGACAGTAAACCAGTTGCTCGGCTTTCGATTTCGCCGAGAACATAGCGTGTGGTGGCTTCAGCAAGGGGCTTCGTCGCTACTTTTTCCCTTTTGCTCCGGCAGCTTTGGGTTTCATGGCATTTGACGGCAGACAAACCCCTTTGCCGTCGTCAAACCAATCGCGAAGCATCTCGCTGACGCCCGCCTTGCCTGCGCCGATGAACCGGGCGCGGCGTTCACGATAGGCGACCAGAATTTCCGTTGCGCGCGCACGAATCGCGCGGTCTTCGTCTTGCTCGGCATAGCCTTTTGGCACAGCCCAAACGAACTGGTGGTTTTCAGCGCCGAACGTTGGAATGGAAAGAAAGTCGCGCTCGACAAATTTGCCAGTGCGTTGTTCCGATTCGCCTGCATTGACGAAAAACTCTACCGCGTATGATGGAAAGCCAAACAAGTACCCATATCCGCGCCAGCGCGAACCAGGTTGGCTATATTCAATCGCCAGCAAGGTTTCCAGCGGGTGGGCGTGCGGTGTCAGCCCGTACGGGGCAAAATAATTTGTGTATTTCGACACCAAGGCGGAAAGCGCGGGCAGGTTCAGCAGCACTGCTTCCGCAGCGCGTGTCAGTTGTTTGGTTTTTGAATCTTCGTAGGTCTGCGCAAAATGCCGCACATCGGCAAACAATTCATCGCCGCATCGCCAGGCCGCTAATGCCTGCCGCGCTTCTTCGATTTCCCGTAAGTCCGGCTGGTTAACCGAAAATTTGAAAGACGCGATGCCGCTGCTCATCGGCTTCAACCCGCCAATCAGCGTGTAAAGCGCCTCTGCGTCCAGCGCTTTCAGCAACAACTCTTCTGATTTTATGCGCAGTGCGGGCGGCAGTTTTTCCGTGGGAAAACACTGCGCGCGCGGCACGCCTTCGGCTCGCGCATTGAAACCCAGCAACATCAGCAACAGAAAAATCCCTAGAGATAGTTTCATCGGTCAACATTCTCCATACAAAGGGGCAGGTCAATGAGTGAACGATTTGAGAAGAGGTGAGGGCGGTTGCGAATCACCTGGTGATTTACCCAGTAGGGAGCCGCAAGGGGCGTAAAAAGAAAAGGCTTTCCGAAGAAAGCCTAAACCTGAGTCCTAAAAATCGGGGCGAGAGGATTCGAACCTCCGACCTCTCGGTCCCAAACCGAGCGCACTACCAGGCTGTGCTACGCCCCGAAAAGACTGCGGCATTATACACGCCAAGGTTGTTTGTTCAACCGGGCGAATTTTGCCTCGAATTTACATAACCAGTTCTGGCGGCGGGTTCAGGATGCTGTCCAACGCAGCTTCGTCCAGATGATAATTTGTGCCGCAAAAATGGCAGGTCAAATCAGCGCCTTTATCCTCCGCCAGCATCTCGGCAACTTCTTCAGCGCCAAGCATAGAGACAATGCTGATGGCACGTTCGTAAGAACATTTGCAGCGAAATTCGACTGGATGGGTTTCCAGTAAATTAAACGGCAAATCTCCGAAAACCATCCTCATCATTTCCTGGGCATCCGCGCCGCTCAGAATCATTTCTGTGACATGCGGAGAAACAGCAACAATGGTTTCGATTGCGGCGACTGTTTTTTCATCCGCTCCGGGCATGACCTGGACGAGAAAGCCGCCTGCGGCAGAAATTCTGCCTTGTTCCGGTTCGACGAATACTCCCAGGGAAACTGCCGAGTTGATCTGTTCCGATGTCGCCAAATAATGCGCGATGTCTTCGGCAATTTCTCCGGAAACGATCGGCACTGAACCTTGATAGGGTTCTTTGGCAAAGCCGATTTCGCGCCCGGCTTCGCGAATCACGTACAGCATGCCGCCGCCGACAATGGCGCTGACATTCAATTTGCCAGAAGCATTTGCAGGAGCTTCCGCCAGCGGATTTTTGACATATCCGCGAACGGTTCCGTGCCCGCTGGCTTCGGCGGTAATTCCGCCAAGCTCGCCTTTGCAATCAAACCGCAACGTGATGAATTCAAGGTCTTTGTAGGTTCTTCCCAACAGCAAGGCTCCGGTCAGCGCTCGGCCCAAAGCCGCAGAAGATGTTGGCGATGTGCCGTGTCGCCCACAGGCTTCGTTGACCAGATTGGTGGTGACGGCAGCGATGACGCGGATTGTGGAATCCGCCAATGTACCTTGAATTAGATGGTCTTCTCGTTTCTGCACAACTTCCTTTCGCTTACTTCTGCGTGACGGTCAGTCCTTCTCGCGCAATGCGGTAATTGATGACGTGGCCACCGGCTTTCCCTAGTGCCGCTTCGACATCGGCTTTGCGTCCGGGTTGGCAATAAAACGCCACACAGCCCCCGCCACCCGCACCACAAACTTTAGCAGCTTCGCCGCCGTTCTGCTTGGCGATTTCGATCAGTTCATCAATGAACGGCGTCGTGATGGTCGGAACGAGTTCGCGGCGGCTGGCCCATTCTTCGGCGAAGATTGCGCCGACTTGGTCAAACGCTTTTGCAGTCAAGGCTTCATCTATTTTCAGTGCTGTGTCGCGGATGCGGTCGAAGCGTTCGACTACATCGCCTTCGCGGTCAATGTGCTTCTTATACATTTCCCAGTTGTTGATGCCGGAATTGCGCGGCGCTCCGGTGAAGCAAAGCGCGACTCGACTTTCCAATTCATCCAGATCGGTGATGACTTCTTCGCGAACGACTCCTTCAACGTCCAATTTGACGCGCGAAACTCGCCCGTACACAGCCGGAAAGTAGTCTTGATAGCCAGCAGGAACCTTCAGTACCTGAGTTTCAACATTGATGGCGATGAAAGGCAGGCGTTCGACAGGATAGCGCCCGCCAACCAGTTTGTTCAGCGCGCCGCAGACTGCAATGTTGAGCGCAGAAGATCCCGCCAAACCAGCACCCGCCGGAGCCATGCAATCCGTCGTGATGTTCAATCCGGTTTCGGGTTTGAAATGGTAAATCAGCTTTGAGATCAACGACAGCTCGTCATCTCCGCGAAGCTCTTCCAAAGAGTTGGCTTCGACGCGCGCGCCGCGATCTTTCGATTCAACGATAAATTTACCGTCGTCGCGAGTTTCCAACCGGCAGCGAGCATACTGGTCAATGGCGAAGTTGATGGTTTGGGTATTGTCGTGAAACAAGTATAACGGCCACAGGTCAATTGTGCCTCCGGCCAGGTCAATGCGCGTGGGCGCTTGTGATTCGATAA
>ERZ650309.810-NODE-810-length-14958-cov-3.869624_pt1 | contig 14958 bp, 9 predicted proteins | sample MGYA00376245_ERZ650309 | MGnify/ENA primary metagenome ERZ650309 (study PRJEB26733, sample SAMN07839294) | wastewater metagenome | biome: urban; feature: wastewater treatment plant; material: waste water | place: USA: North Carolina | collected 2016-04-26 ...
GCCAGGCCGAAACGCCGGACCATGTCACCGAGCCCATGGCGGATGAGCACTGCGGCGATCTCCGCCAGGCGGCCCAGGTCGCGCACGCCGCCGAGGGTTTCGATCAGCATGGCCTGCACGCCTTTTTTGCCAAACGCCACCGTCAGCTCGTCGAACATCACGGTTTCCTGGTGCACGGCGGTGATGCCGGCGCGCATCGCCTCGAGCGGGCTGGCGAAGGCGAGCGGCCGGCCGTCGGCATCGCGTTCCAGGGTCAGCGGCAAAGTGTGAAAGTCGTTGTCTATATATTCTTCCTGCTGCCAGCCGGCTTCGTTAAGGTATTGACGAAAATATCCTTGCTGGTACAGCAGCCCTACGCCAACCAGCGGCAGCCCTAAATCGCTGGCTGATTTCAAATGATCTCCTGACAGAATCCCTAAGCCCCCGGCAAAGATCGAAAGGCAATCCGTCAACCCGAATTCGGCAGAAAAATAGGCAATCAACGGCTGAGCGGTTTTTCCGTGATGTCGCTGAAACCACGTGGAATCGCTTTTCAGGTAAGCATCAAAATCGTTGGCAACCCGATTTAGGTGGGCAAGGAAGCCTTCATCCGCTGCCGCGTCTTGCAACTTGGCCTGGTCAACTGTGCCGAGCATCAGAACCGGATTGTGGCCGGATTGCTCCCACAGATCCCGATCCCAGCGAAAAAGCTCAATCGCGTCGTGATTCCAAACCCAGCGCAGGTTGTAAATCAGACTGCGTTGCCGCTCCAATTCAGCCGGCAAAAACGGTTTGACAGTAAAAATGCGGATCGGTTTCAAGACATCACTTTCTATTCGGCGACTGTTACAACGTGTGCGGAGTCCGATTGATTTCGTTCAATAACTGGGTTCGACGATGCACCAATGCCGCCATTTCTGACAGGCTGCAAGGCATCGCCCGATATTTCGGCAACAGTCCGGCCAACTTTGTCTCTCCGATAACACTGGCCGCAGAAACCAGCAAAGGAATGTTGGCGTGCAGTTCGCTGGCCCGTAACGTTTGCAAAGCCGCTTCAAGCGCGGACGATTCCAAATCAATCACGGCCATTTCATGAGGTTCCTGGCAGGCTTGTTGCAGTTCCGCTAGCGTTTGAGCCACGACAATTTCCGCTTCCGCCGGATTGAAGATGGCTTTGGCGGCTTTCAGCTTTTCGTCCGTGTCCGCCACAATCAGAATTCGCATTTTTCCCGGCGGTAATGGCGTGGAGCAACGCGCCATCAGACTGCGATTCAATGCCAATTGAAGCTCATGGATATTCACCGGCTTGGAGATGAAATCGTCTGCATCTCCACGCAATGCGCTGATTGTATTTTCGATGATCACGTTGCCCGTGATGACAATGACGGCGGGCGGAGGATTCCGGCGCTTGAATTCGCGCAGCAGGTCCAATCCCGACCCATCCGGCAAGTTAATATCCGTCACGACGGCGACCGGCTGCTCACGCAGAAAAACGGCGCGCGCACTGGCAGCGTCTGCGGCCTCCACGGTTTCATACCCCCATAAATGCAGCGCCTCGCAAAGCACGAAACGGATTTCCGCTTCATCGTCAATGATCAATACTTTGTTTCCGGATTTGTCCACGGCATGTTCGCCTTTCTGGTAAAAAGAATCAGTTCTGTTTTGGCGCTCGCACCACTTCAACGGTGCAATGCGCACGCGCCGCCAGGGAGGAGGAAACGCTGCCCAGCCGAAGCCGCTCCAGCCTGCCCAATCCTCTGGCGCCAACGAAAATGCAATCCGCTTCCCAGGTTTTCGCTTCCTCAATCAGCAATCGCCCAGGCTCTTCGGCTTTAACGATGGCTGTCGCATGGATTCCAGCGGCATTCAAATCACTCACCACCGCATCAATTTTCCTTTTAATCCGAAGGTCCTGTTCCGCAATCCAATCGGCGATTTTGCCAACCAGCGGACGCGGCGTGAATTCCGGGTTCGGCCATGCGGCATACACCACACGCGCCTCTACGCCATTTGGCCAACGACGTGAAGTCAGCACGCGTATCACCTCTACGGCGTTTGGCGATCCATCGAAACCGACGATGATCCGCAAAGGCCGGTTCGATTCCTTTTCCGGTTTGCGCGCCACTCGCACTGAACAATTCGCTTCGTGCAAAACTCTTTGCGACACGCTGCCGAAAAAGAGCCGTCCAAGCGCACCGCGTCCATGCGCCCCCATTACAATCAAGTCCGGGTTCCATTCATCGGCTTTCTCAATAATGACGGTTGCCGGTGATCCGGCGCTGACCTCTGCTTTAACGGCCCATCCGGGCTGAAATTCACAGATACGTTGTGCGGCGTTCAGCGCGAGCGTCAAAAATTCCTGGTCATGATCAACGTGTTCGACGATTTCCAATCCCGAAGGCGGAGGCAACCAGTTTTCGATCACCGACACCACCTTGCACTCCGCCTCTGTTGGCAGCCCAGCGCGACGCAAATCTGCCAGCGCCGCATCCGCACAGGCAGAACCGTCATAAGCAATCAACACTTTCATTCGACCCGTCATAAAAATTCTCCTCTCCAAGGCGCGTAGACGCGAAGCTTCATCACTGCCCTTTCATTCGCGCCGTGAAACGCTTGATATGGCTTCCCTGCTTCGCAAAGATTGTGCCGCCCATCCAAAGCTTCTATCCTGCTTCCAAATCAACGATTAAATGGCGGCACCGCATAAACCGGATGCGGATTTTCACCCGCAAATGCGTGAGATCGCCCATCAAAGAAGCAAGTTGAGTCCAGTCGTCCCCGTAAATGCGCCAGTTTGAAGGAAGATCGCCTGGCAGGATGATTGCAGCCGTCATTTGTTGGCCGGAGAAACAATGGAAGAAGCAACCAAACACCAGGGATTATCGAGCGCAGAAGCTGCCAGACGCTTGCAACGTTACGGCCCGAATTCCTTGCCGGAAAAACCAACGCTGCCGCTTTGGCAACGCTTTCTCAGGCAATTCCGAAGTCCGCTGATTTACATCCTGCTTGTTGCCTTGGCGGCAGATACAGCCATTTGGTTTAGCGAAGGAGCAACCGGAACGCCGGTTGAATCCGTCGCCATTGCTATCATTCTGTTGCTGAACGCCGGATTGGGTGTTTACCAGGAAAGCAAATCGGAAGCTGCGCTCGCCGCGTTGCGCAAGATGACCGCGCCGCAAGTTTGGGTGATGCGCGACGGCCATTTGCAGCATCTGCCCGGCAGCGATTTAGTGCCGGGCGACCTTGTGCGCATCGAAGCCGGAGATCGAATTCCCGCCGATGGCAACTTAATCGAAGACGGCGCGATGGCGGATGAGTCCGTGCTGACCGGAGAATCCGTCCCGGTTGAAAAAGAAATAGGCGACGAAGTCTTCAGCGGCACGCTGTTGGTGCGCGGCAAGAACTATCTGGAAGTCAGCCGGACAGGCGAACAAAGTGCGATGGGACGTCTGGCTGCCATGATTGGCAATATCCAGGCTGATCCGACTCCGCTGGAACGGCGTTTGGAAAAATTCGGCGGGCAAATTGCGCGCGGCGTTTTGATTCTGGTGATATTGATCGCCATCGGCGGATTGGCTGTGGATGGCATTGGACGCATCAGCCACGTGTTTCTGTTTGCAGTCGCGTTGGCTGTTGCCGCTGTGCCCGAAGGATTGCCCGCTGTATTGACCCTGACGCTGGCGCTGGGCGTTGAGCGAATGGCAAAACGAAAAGCCGTCGTTCGACGGTTAAGCGCGGTGGAATCATTGGGTTCCGTCACCGTCATTGCCACAGACAAAACCGGCACGCTGACGGAAAACCGCATGTTTGTGAAAGACCTGGACAGTCCTGACCCGGAGCGCGCCCTGCACGCCATGACGCTGGCCAACGATGCGGAAGAAAAAGCAGGCGCGGGTGATCCGCTGGAACTTGCGCTGCTGGAATATGCCCAAAAACGCGGCGTTGAATTGGATTGGTTGCGGCAAAAACATTCCCGGCACAGCGACCGTCCTTTTGACAGTTCGTCCAAGTTCATGCGCGTGACGGTTCACGATGGGGATGAAAAACGCAGTTACCTGAAAGGCGCGCCTGAAGTGATTTTGCGCCGCAGTTTGCTGTCCGATGCCGAACGCAGCATGTGGGAGGAAAAAGCCGAAGCTTATGCGCGCGAAGGATGCCGTTTGCTGGCGCTGGGCCATCGCGCTGGAGAAGGCGAACACGAAATCGAGTTTCTGGGCTTGGTGCTGTTGTGGGACCCGCCGCGCCCGGAAGTTCCAGACGCAATTCGCCGCGCGCAGGAAGCAGGTATCCGTGTGTTGATGATCACTGGCGATCATCCGGCGACGGCTTTGGCTGTTGCCAACGAAGTCGGCGTCACATCAGGCCGCGTGCTGACCGGAATCGAACTGGAAGCGATGACGCCTGAAGCTTTGCGCGAAGCGGTTTCTGACACCAACGTTTTTGCCCGCGTTGCCCCGGAACACAAACTGCGATTGGTGGAAGCGCTCAAGGCAAATGGCGAAATCGTGGCCATGACCGGCGACGGCGTCAACGATGCGCCTGCGCTGAAACGTTCAGATGTGGGCGTGGCGATGGGAGAACGCGGCAGCGACGTTGCCCGCGAAGTCGCCGATTTGGTCTTGATGGACGACAACTTTGCCACCATCGTCGCGGCCATCGAAGAAGGCCGAAACATTTACGAAAACATCCAGAAATTCATTCGCTTCCTGTTTTCGACCAACCTGGCCGAAACCTCAACCGTAGTGTTTGGAGCCTTTGGCGCGGCGTTACTGGGGTTGCGCGATCAAACAGGAGCGCTGCTGTTGCCGGTCACCGCCGTGCAATTGTTGTGGATCAACATCATCACGGATGGCGCTCCGGCGTTGGCTTTAGGGCTGGACAGGGATTCTTCCGTCATGCGTCAGCGCCCGCGCGACCCGCAATCCCCATTGCTGGATCGCGGATCGCTTCGGTTTATCGTGCTGGCGGGTTGCGTGCTGACAGCCATGAGCGGCGCATTATTGTGGGGAATGCCGCGGCTGGGCTTTTCGCTGCTGCAAACACAAACCGCGATTTTTCTACACATCAGCATTGGGCAACTGTTTTATGCCTATCCGGCGCGGCGTAATCTGGTCAACGAAACGCCGCCACGATTTAACGGGGTGCTGCATTTGGCCGTTGTATTGGGGATTGGGTTGCAGTTATTGACGACAGTCTTGCCTGGATTGCGTCCGCTGCTGGGCTTGGAACCGCTCACGCTTCCATTGCTGGTTCTGGTGATGACCTCTGTTCTGCTGGCCTGGAGCTTGACTGAACTGTATTCTCGTTTGGCGGCAAAATCTAAACCAACCTCACCAAGTGAATCGCAGTAATGACACTCCCTGGCGCGGCAATGTGAATTTCAATGTGACGCTGCCGCCTTCTGTTCGCAATTGTGTGGGCGGCTGTAATTGCTCCAATTGCCCTGCGCGTTCCAGTTGCCGGTATTGCGCCGGAGTGGGCTGTTGCGGCGATCCCATACGTTTCCAGGCTTCAAAGGCGTTGCTGTGCGCGGCATCAATTCGATAATGCTGCAAGCGAGGTTGTTTGGCTGGCAATCCGGTGACGACCAAGTCAATTTCGCTGGCGGGCGCGGGCAGATCGTCGTCGTGATAATTCCAGACCATGATGGAAACTTCGCGCGCTTGGCGGCTGGCTAATGCATTCACTTCAGGATTCCCGCGCACGCTCCGGTCACGAATGGTTTCCAGTTTTAGCGCGCTGCTGCTTTCCACCGCCAGGCGCTCGCTTCCCATTTTGCCTGTCATCAAACCCAGCATACGGAACACGTTCAGCACAGGTTTATCAATCCCATTGGTTGCCAGGTCGCGGAAGCCGTCAAAATAAGGCTGATTTTCAAACTCAAACGCCCATGTCACAGAACCCAGCAAATTGACGCCGTGCAGATCGGCCAGTTCGTACGTGCGCGCAAGCTGCGCAGCGGTGTAACTGGAATACATTGTGCCGTTGCGGTAACCGTTTTGCGGATACACGCGCGACGAACACGCGGCGCAGCCTTCCGGGTCGGATTCGCCAATGACAATCGGCGTGTTCTTGAACTCCGGAAACGAAGCCACGATCTCGAATCCATTGGAGATCGCTTTGAGCTGGTTGCTGATGCCCATTTGCACATGGCTGTTTGCCGGTAGCGCAGATTGCCCCGTGACAGGTTTTCCGTCCGGTCCGATCACACGCGGCGAACCTTTGGCGTGGAACCCGATGTAATCCAGCGGCGTTCCGGTTTTGCCGGTTGCCGCGTTCTTACCGCGCGCGCAGTGTTCCAGAAAATCCCGCAGGAATTTCTGTGTCCTGGCTCCCAGCGGACCAGTTACGTGTGGGCCGCCAATGCGCGCTGTCGGCAACGCGCGCTTGACGGCGTCAGCGGTGTAATCGTACAGCTTGAAATACTCTTCCGGCGTGCTTTGCCAGTACCCGATGTCCGGTTCGTTCCACAATTCCCACCACCAGCTTTCGACTTCTGCGCGACCGTATTTAGCGACACAGTGGCGCACCCATTGAAAGACCAGTTCCGACCATTTCGCGTAATCGCGCGGCGGATGCGCCCAGCCAGTGAAAATCGTGTTGTAGGTTTTGTTCACATCCCAATCGTGGCGATAGGGTTGCGGTTTGACCGAAAGCGCTTCGGGCATAAAGCCGATTTCGACCAGCGGCTTCATTTTACGTTCCAGCAGCGTGTCGAAAATGCGATCTACAATTGTCCAATCGTATCGCGGTTGGCCTGATGCGTCTTCGGTATAAGCGTTTGTCGAACCCCATTTCAGCGCAGCCTTGCCGTCGCCTGTCGTCAACAAATTATGCGTGCGAACAAAAACCGGCGTGGGGCTGAGTGCGGAAAGTTCAGACAGCAGTTTTTTGCCGTCTTTCATGGTGGTGTAATTTGGCTCGTCATAGCCAAACCATGCCCACATGGGTTTCAGCGGCCCTTTGCGCTGATTGGCGTCCACGCGGATCGTCACGCGCTCCGCAGCCGATTGTCCCAGTGCCAGTGCACAAAGCAAGACTCCGCAAAGAAAAACGCTGATGGCTCGCATGCTGATCAACTCCGCGTTTGTTTGTAATGAATGTCGGATTGCGCGCGCAATTCGGCGGCTTTTTCTTCCGGCGAAGTGTCGCTTAGAAAATTGCCGCCGCCGATTTCCGGCCCGGCCAGATATTTCAGCAGGTTGGGGCGTCGCAATGGTGGATGAAACTCAATGTGGAAATGGAATCCGCGATGATCGCCGCCATCGGTTGGCGCTTGATGCAGCGGCATGACGTAAGGAAACGGCATTCCCCATAAGTTGTCGAACTTGACCAGCAAACATTTCAGCGCGGCGGCGAGGTCATTTGTTTCCTGCGCGCTCAGCGTCGCCAGACTGGCATGCGTTGCTTTGGGCGCAACGAAAGCCTCATAGGCGTAGCGGGCAAAGTACGGCAGAAACGCAATCGCCGTTTCGTTTTCATAAATGATGCGCCGCCCATCTTCGCGTTCGGCTTTCAGAATGTCCTGAAACAACACCCGCCCGGTTTCGGCCAGATGGCGTTCTGAAACACGCGCTTCGGTTTCGATGGTTTTGAAGACAAAGTTCGTCGCATAAATCTGGCAATGCGGATGCGGGTTGGAAACCCCAACGACTTCGCCTTTGTTTTCAAAAAATAACAGGTGATTGATGTCCGGATGCGCGCCCAGTTCAATGTACTGTTCTTGCCAAACGCGCAGCAGATTGACGATTTCGCCCGGCTCCAATTCGGCCAGGGTCAAATTATGGTGCGGGCTGTAACACACAACGCGCGCCATACCATTGGCAGGCCGATTGCGGTAAATGCCCGCAGGCTGCGCCAGTTCAAGCGGTGCATCAAACCCGACACACGGATGATCGTTGTCGAAGACAAACGTTCCTTTGTAATTGTCATTGCGTTTTCCGCTGACACGTTCGTTGCCTGGGCACAGGTAACAATCGGCGACATAGTCCGGCAATACCGTTTCTGCTCGCGCGACCGTTTCGCCGCTCCAGGGGCGATTTTGCCGATGCGCGGCAACGATAATCCATTCCTCACGCAGCGGATGCCAGCGTTCTTCCCAAACCATAAGCTTTAGCCTCAACCGAATCGAAAAAGTGTAGTCTGCAACTCAGCTTTTGAATTTCAGACATTGATTGTTCATATCTCTAGAATTTGACGGAGTTTTTGCGTATTTACTATCAATATGAACACAGGTCAAGCACACGCCTCCGCATTTCAACGATCTGACACATGAAATCCATCGGAATTCGCGATTCGGGACGGCGAAGGAAGCCTAAGCTCGCAATACCTTGACGTTGTTTTCTGTAAATGGAGCTATCGCTTTGTCGGAAGTGAGTTTGTCCGTCACCAGAACATGAAAATCGCTGGCGGGCCAGATAACGGAAGCTCCCACGATGCCGATTTTGCGGTGATCGGCGACGATGATCCGTTGCCGCGCCTGCCGCATCATCGCGCGGTGAATCGCCGCCTGGTCCGGATAATTGGTGGTCAGTCCGTGTTCAGCGTGAACGCCATCCACGCCGATAAACACCTTATCCACGAACATTTCACCGACGTTGCGTTGCGCCACATCCCCGACCAGGGCAAACCAGTCACCGCTTAAATTGCCGCCGGTCATACAAACCTTGATGTCGGCCAGATGGCTGAGTTCCATCGCTACGTTGAGCGCATTGGTCAAAACAGTGATTCCTTTGCGATGGCGTATGCTGCGCGCAATCTGAGTGGTGGTCGTGCCTGCGCCAATGGCGATAATTTCTCCGTCGGCAATCAGACTTGCTGCCAGCAATCCGATGCGACGCTTTTCCGCTGCGCATTTTTCTTCCTGTTCCTGGAAGGAGGAAAGATGGCGAAACGGTTCGTAAAGCATTGGCGCAACAGGCATTGCGCCGCCGTGACTGCGCAACAATAATCCTTGCCGTTCCAGTTCGGACAGGTCTCTGCGAATGGTCGCTTCTGAAACTTTTAGCTGTTTGGCCAGAACATCAACCGCAACTTCTCCGTTCCGCAACAACTCTTGCAGGATCAATTCAGCACGCTGCTCCGTCGTAGACTTCAAACTCTCCATCCCAACTCCTATCATCAGCAAACGAAATCCTGAACCAGCGATCCCAGAAAACGGTTAACCGGCATTTCCCGCAGAAGGCGCATTCGCCTCAATTTCCGCCAGGACTTTCATCAAGCGATTGAAGTCCACGGGCTTGACCAGATGGCCGTCGAATCCGGCATCACTGGATCGGCGACGGTCATCTTCCTGCCCCCAGCCGGTCAAGGCCAATAGCACAATGCTTTTTCCCCAGGGTTCTTGCCGGATCCTGCGGGCGGCTTCATACCCGTTCAGCTTTGGCAAGCCGATATCGAGCACAATGACATCCGGCCGTAAGGTCGCCGCTGCTTCCACCGCGGCCAGCCCATCAAACGCGATGTGGCTTTCATGGCCTGTGAGCTTTAACCACACGGCCAGGGATTCCGCTGAATCGCGGTTGTCATCCACCACCAGAAAGCGGCGCGCGGCAGAAGCGGGCGGTTTCCGAGCCGTTGGTTTTTCCGGCGGCTTCGTTTCTGCAACCACAGGCAAACGCACGACAAACTCACTGCCCCGCCCAACGCCTTCGCTAAATGCACTGACGGAACCTTCATGCATTTCCACCAATCGCTGCACAAGCGTCAGACCAATTCCCAGGCCTCCTTGAGAGCGCTCCAGCGAATGATCAACCTGTCTAAACATCTCGAAGACTTTAGAAAGCATTTCGGGCGGAATGCCGACGCCAGTGTCTTTCACAGACACCACGACTTCGTTGTCTGCCTGTGTCACAGTTAGTGAAATCTGGCATCCCGGATCGCTATATTTACAGGAATTGCTGAACAGATTGCCAAACACCTGCACCAGACGTGTTGGGTCGGCAGACAGGTATACGGGCTGTGACGGCAAGGATATCGTCAGCTTGTGCCCAGCCTGATCAATGGCCGGGCGGCAGATTTCGACGGCTTGATGGAGAATCTGTGATAGCTCGACACGTTCCGGACGAAGTTCGATTCTGCCCTGGCTGATACGGCTCAAATCCAGAAGATCATCCACCAATCGAACCATGTGGTCTATCTGGCGCTCCATAATCTCGGAAGCAAATTTGACAGATTCGCCCTTGCCGTCGGCGAATTGCATAATTTGCAACGCATTCCGAATCGGGGCCAGCGGGTTGCGAAGTTCATGGGCCAGCGTTGCCAAAAATTCATTCTTGCGCCGGTCGGCTTCGGACAGGTTGGCCGCCAGCTCGCGCAATTGATCTTCGGCCTGCTTTCGTTCCGTGATGTCACGGAACACCAACACGCAACCGGCAAGCTGACCTTCTTTGTACCGAATGGGCGCGGCGCTATCGTCAATGGGTCGCTCCGTGCCGTCTTTGGCAATCAGTACGGTGTGGTTTGCCAGCCCGACAATGATTCCTTCGCGCAACACTCTCCTCACAGGGCTTTCCACCTGTTTGCGCGTGGTTTCATTGACGATATTAAATGCCCTTTCCAAAGGCAGCGTCGCAGCTTCCTCAATTTTCCATCCGGTCAGCGATTCCGCCACGGCATTCATCATTGTGATTCGCCCTTCGGCATCAGTCGCAATGACGGCATCTCCAATACTCGCCAGGGTGATTCGCAACCGCTCCGCCTGCTCGGCGATGATCAGACTGGCTTTGGTGCGCGCAGCCAAATGGCGGCGAAGCAATACCAGAAACGCACTGACGGCTGCCACGGCCAATAGACCGGAAAGAATGGTGGTGTATCTGGCGACGCGATGTGTCCGGATCGTCTTCTGCGCCCGATCATTCAGAAGAGATTGTTCGTATTCGATCATTTCGCCGATCACGGCGCGCAAAGCGTCCATCTCGTTCTTGCCACGGTCCGTTTTGATGGATTGCCGGACAGCATCGAAGCCCTGGGTCTGTCTCAAGGCAATGTTCTGTTCAAGAGAACGCAACCGCGTGGCAATTCGATTTTTCAGATCCGGAAACTGCGCTTGCTGATGAGCATTATCCTCTGTCAGCTTAGCCAGATCATCCACCTGCTGATTGATTGCGCCAAGCGCAGTGTTGTATGGCTCTAAGTAGCGAGGATCGTCTGTGATGATAAACCCCCGTTGCCCCGTCTCTGCGTCCTTAACCAAGGACAACAGAGTCTGAAGCCTCTCAATCACCCGATGCGTATGATTCACCCAATTGGAATCTTCGTTGAGCTGGCGGATATTGAGAACCGCCAAGGCGACATTCACAATCAGCAGAATAAGCACGATCCCGGCACCTGCTCTGATCCAATGTAAAGAGAGTTGATTTCCGGATTCATCCTCTGTGATTGTCCTGCCTGCTAAATCGTTAAAGGGCATTCGTACTCCTGAAAATGCTCACTGGCTCGGTAGCCTGTCGGTCACACTTCACCTGGCTTCAAACCAATTCAATTCGCGTCTTTCAACCGCCAAGGTCAAACCAGCAACCGTTTTAGAGAAAGCCGGTCTGACGGGGAATCCCACTCGCCTTGAATCGGGAACTATTCCGTTGATGATGATCAGTCTTTCGGAACTTCGCCCCACGTGCAGCAAAGAGTTTGTGCGTGGCGCGTACCAAATGAAAGGTGTCTATTCGTCGAGCATTGTACCCCGAAATGCCCCGACTGGCACTGCAACTCTTTTTTCAATGCGATTGCAGCAAGAAGTTCGTTGAAAAGCACGGCAGGAAGGAAAGGAATCTGTAGGTTCGTGCGGTTTGGCGGCAATTGGCAAGCTCCGCAGCCGGCAGGTGAAGGGCAAAGCAACTTTCTTTACGACTATTATTTATAGAGCCACCGCTTCACCAATCGCGTGTAGCGCGGCATGATGACAAAGGTCAGTAAGCCTGTAAGAGTCACCGCCATTAACAAGGCTCTGATGAGTTCGTGATCAACAGAGGGCGCCAGGCGAAACAATGGCCGCAGCAATCGCGGAATCAGCAAACTCAACGGATACACGGCCGTCAGCGTAAGCAAAAATTGCTTCCACGGCTTTGGTGGTCGCATACCTTCTGGCGTAAACCAGAAATCCACGCCCGTTTGAATTTCAACCTGATCACCTGCTTCCAACAGGTGGTGGACTTGCTCAACATAGTGCTTGCGGGTTTCCGATTCAGCCCAGGCATTCAGGCTGTCGAGCGAATTGAAACGCAGAATGCTGGTATATTTTCGACTGCCGTGCGCCGGGCGAAAAATCTCTCTGCCGAGATAGCCGGGCAAACGATGGACTTCGCGCTGGATTGCAGTCAGCCATTCTTCGTAATGCCGCTCTTCTCCGCTTTTGATTGTGTGCGTGATGATAAAGGCGACGGAACGATGTTCGCCGCCGGTCGTATTGTTCAGAATTGTAGAATCAGTCATTGGTATTTCGATCAGAAAGCAAAACAATCACAACCTGGCAACCACAACCCAGGCGCATCTTCCATCCAACCGCGCGCCAGTCGTTTCAAACCGCCGGTCAGAGAATGCGCTGTGCAGACGTATGCATTTTGATGTTCGTGCTGGGCGATCAACTTCGCACCAGATTTGGCATAACCGCCAAACTTCGCCACGGGTGACCAATCTGGGCTGACCGGCAGCGGCGGCGGCGCAAGCGATGAAAACTCCTCAGCGGCATAAACGACCTTGCCACCGACAATGGTCAAGACGGATTCAATCGCCTTGATCTGCTCTTCAGCCACGGAAAAGTAATCGGCGGAAAGCACGGACAAATCCGCCAATTGCCCCGGAACGAGAGAGCCTTTCTTGCCGTCTTCGGTTGAAAACCAACTGCTGCCAACCGTCCACAATCGCAAGGCTTCCCTTCGACCCAGCCGGTTCGATTCGTCGTATATCTGCTCGCCTCCAATGGTTCGCCCCGTCACCAACCAATACAGCGACACCCAAGGATTATAACTGGCCACACGCGTCGCATCCGTGCCTGCGCCAACCGGCACGCCGAGTTCCAACATTCTTTTGATCGGCGGCGTACGCTTGGTTTGCTCCAGGCCGTAACGATTCAGAAAGTATTCCCCCTGATACGCCATGCGATGCTGCACGGCAATGCCGCCGCCCAGCGCTTTGATGCGTTCAATATTGCGATCGGAAATCGTTTCGGCATGATCGAAAAACCAGTGCAAGCCGTTGAGCGGCACTTCGCGATTGACTTGCTCATAAACATTCAACGCGCGTTCAATCGTTTCGTTGTATGTCGCGTGCAGCCGAAACGGCCAACGCTGCCGCGCCAGAAACGTCACGACCTCCCGCAATTCGTCTTCCATCGTCGCCGCCATTTCGGGACGCGGCTCCAGAAAGTCTTCAAAATCCGCTGCTGTATACACCAGCATTTCGCCTGCGCCGTTGTGGCGATAAAAATCATCGCCTTGCCCAGGCTTCACGATTTTGGCCCAGTTCTGAAAATCAGCCAGCTCGCCTTTCGGTTTTTGCGTGAACAGGTTGTACGCGATGCGCACCGTCAATTGATCGTCGTTGTGCAACTGTTCGATGACCTTGTAATCGTCAGGATAATTCTGAAAGCCGCCGCCCGCGTCCACGACACTCGTCACGCCCAGCCGGTTGAGTTCCCGCATGAATTGCCGCGATGAATTGAGTTGATCTTCAAAACCGAGTTTGGGCCCTTTGGCCAGTGTCGAATACAAAATCATCGCGTTCGGTTTGGCGATCAGCATTCCGGTGGGATTTCCCTGTTTGTCACGTTGAATGATTCCGCCTGGCGGATCAGGCGTGTCTTTGGTGTAGCCAACCGCGCGCAACGCGGCCCTGTTGAGCATCGCCTGTGCATACAGGTGCAAGATGAAAACCGGTGTATCCGGTGCGGCGGCGTTGATTTCGTCAAGCGTCGGCAAACGTCGTTCCTGAAATTGAAATTCCGACCAGCCACCAATGACGCGCACCCATTGCGGCGCGGGTGTGCGTTGCGCCTGCGCTTTCAACATCCGTAGCGCATCGGCCAGACTGGGCACGCCATCCCAGCGCAATTCCATATTGTAATTCAGCCCGCCGCGAATCGGGTGAATATGCGAATCGTTCAAACCAGGAATGACGCAGCGGCCATTCAGGTCTATCACGGCAGTATCAGGGCCGCGTTGCATCTGTTCCGCGTCCCCTGTTGCCAGGACCCGGCCATTCTGAACAGCCAAACTGGTGACTTCGGGCTGGCGCGCATCGAGTGTGGTGATACGGCCGTTCTGCAAAATCAGGTCGGGGATTGGACTCATAAACGTGTTCTTCCGCGCGGCTGGCCCGGCTACTTCGCGCTGACAACCTCCTGCGCTTTCCGATAGCTCTCAATCACAGCGCGGTAGTTCGGCGACACCATCATGTAGAGTTCGGCAAGCTGCGCAGCATCGGGGCGATTCCAGGTGCGATGCACTTCGCAAATGATGGCATTGGCGCTTGTCGGAATCACGCCTGCCTGCACAAAGCGTGCAAGCGTCGTTCTCGAAGTAAATTCGCTCGGATCGCCTGAAGCATCCATCACCGCGTAGACATTGAACCCCGCTGCTTTGGCATCCAGCGCTGGAAACATGACGCAGACGCTGGTCCATACGCCAGCCATGATCAAGGTTTTCTTTCCCGTTTCGCGCACTGTCTTGACGAACAGTGCATTGTCCCAGGCATTGACCTCTCCTTTGCGCGGCACATAAACCGCGTGCGGCGCGGCTTCGTGAATTTCCGGCATAAGCGGACCGTTCGGGCCTTCGGGAACAGAAGCCGTTGTGATGACCGGAATCCGGTGCATCGCCGCCAGCTTAGCAAGCGCCGTGGTATTCGTTCGCAGTTCGGTGATGCCAATGTCCTTCACGTTTTGAAACAGGCCGGACTGGTGATCGAGCAGAAGCAGCGCCACATCGGTGGGATCAAGCAAGGCTTTTCCCCCACTGGGTTCATGTTCGATTCCGTCGTGAATCG
>ERZ650309.811-NODE-811-length-14957-cov-4.266072_pt1 | contig 14957 bp, 11 predicted proteins | sample MGYA00376245_ERZ650309 | MGnify/ENA primary metagenome ERZ650309 (study PRJEB26733, sample SAMN07839294) | wastewater metagenome | biome: urban; feature: wastewater treatment plant; material: waste water | place: USA: North Carolina | collected 2016-04-26 ...
ACGCTCTTCCGATCTTGATCCTGACAAATTTGACGAACGGTGAAACCAATAGTGAACAGCGCCAATCAGTCAGGCAAATGGTTCGAGAGATGCCTGCCGGGCGCTTATTCAAAACATCAGCCGAAGCAGACGAGTATCTGGAACAGGAGCGTGATTCGTGGGATCGCTGAATCTGCCTGCGTCAGGTGTTATTTATATTGATACGGCTCCGGTCATTTATACGGTTGAGCGGCATCCGGACTATTTTGCGCTGCTCGATCCGCTCTGGGCGGCATCGGAATCCGGACAGATTCAGGTTGTTAGCAGTGAAATGATCCTGCTTGAAACCTTGACCGGAGCATTGAAACGCAACGATCAGCAACTTATTGACGATTTCGAAAGAGTGCTAACCGCGTCTGAAATGAATCTGATCCCAATTTCGGCGGCATTGTTGCGAGACGCGGCTCAATTGCGCGCGTCAATCAATCTGAAAACCCCAGACGCTATTCATGCAGCCACCGCGCTGGCCAGCGGCTGCGGTCTATTGATTACCAACGATAAGGATTTGAAGCGTGTTACGGCGCTGAATGTGATCATTTTGAGTGAGATCGTTTGACGGTAAGACGCTAAAACTAACCAATATTCCGATGGCCAAAGTCAATAACACAAGTTGCACGACCAATTTGAACCGCGTTGTCACAAGATTGTCAGGGACACCAGCGGCATGGGTTGGGGCTTCCACGATCAGCTCAGCGAGATTTACAACGAGTATTTCAGTGCCAATCCCGGCGCAGTTTGAGATAACAATCCATCATTTCCTGCCAGCCTGCCAGGTTCCCTGCATTGGCCCGGAGTTAAAATTGCCGCCGAGCTTCCCCTGCTTCAATTCACCGGTCAGCGTGATCGGGCCGTGGCTGGTTTCCAGCAGCACGCTAAATTTATTCGCCGCCCAAGTCCCTTTGCTGATTTTGCCGGAACCGACGTGGTCGGATTCGTAACTGCCGGTCACTTTGTCTCCTTCCAGCTTGAGCTTCATGGTAAGCGTGAAGGTGCTATTGCCAGCGGCGACCAGCGAAGTAGTCCAGTTGCCCGAAATCAGATCTGGCTTTGGCTTTGATTTAGTCTTTTGCCAAGCTTCGGCGGGCGAAGCGGAAAAGCCAACCACAATCAGCGCAGCCACAATGGAAACCATTAAAGTTTTGAATCGCATATTCTTCTCCATAAAAAGTTGCCGCGTCAGTAGCCCGACCGTAAAAGAGGGCTTGGTTTCGTAGAAACAAGCCCTTGCTCACGCGCGGGCTACTGACACTTGCGGAATTATTCGTATCCAATCGCTTCGCGGACGGATTGCCGGGAAGCGCGCCACGCGGGCCAGAAGCTGGCGACAACGCACAGGCACAACGACACAACCAGCCAGATCAACAGGCCGCGCAGTTCGAATAAAAAGCTCAGCCTGGTTTTGAACATCAGCGTGAGGATCAAATCACCAAGGGCTTTGCTAACTGGCCAGGCGGCCAAGCCCGCCAGCGCCCAACTCAACAGGCCGATCACGCCGCCTTCGGCAACGATGATCATCCAGATCGCCGACGGCGTTGCTCCAATGGCTCGCAATACACCCATTTCGCGCCGCCGTTCCAGCACGTTCAGGCTCATGGTCGTCATCAATCCCAGGCCGCCGACTCCTGCCAGAATGCAGGACATGACGATTAAAAACACATAGATCATCACCATATGTTGATCGAATCCGAAGCGGCTATCGCCTTTGCTGTTGCTGCCCGAAGCGCGGATGCCAGCCTGTTCCAGAGCTTGATCCAGATTGGTTTTGACCTGGTTGATCGAAACCCGGTCGGTCTTTTCCAACGCCAGGCGAAGACTGTTGGTCATGCCAACGTGACCGCCAGCTTCTTCAAAATAGCGGCGCGGAACATAAGCCGTCGCCGGAGAAAACGGTTCCTGCGCGATGCCAACGATGCGCCAGTTTTTTTCCGCTGGCCCCATTCGCAAGTTTACGGAGGTGCCAACTTTCATCTGAGCCGCTCGGCTGGCCAACGCGGAATTCACCACAATCGAATCGGTTTCGCCGGGCAGCAAATCGCGCCCTTCGACGATGTCCGGCTTCAGCATTGCCGTGTTATCCGGCAAGCCTAAAACGGTGAAACTTTCGCCCGACGCAGGGCCGCCTCCGTGCAATCCGCCGCCTGCGCTTCCATGTGTTCCACCACGATTGGCAGATGAAGCGGCGCTGGGTTCCGCAATCGAAGCTTGCGTGAAAATCCAGCCTTCGGTGCGCGCGACTCCCGGTATTTTGTTGATGGCTTGTTCGATTTTCTCAAACGAGTACATCGTGTTCAGAGCCACCGTCAGGTCAAACCGCTTCGTTGCAAACAGCCGGTCGAGCGTATTGATCATCGAAGCACGCACGTTGAGCGCCGACATAAAGAACAATCCACTAACCGACAACGTCAGCAGCGTTAGCACCAATCGAGCACGCCGACGGAAGCTGTTGCGAATGGCAAGCAGCAGCGGGCGAGTCATTCCACCCACTCCTGCCAAAGCGCGATCCAATCGGCTGTTGCCGAACACGTGTTGCCCGACGCCGTAATCCGCCAAAGCTTCGCGCACAGAAATTCCGCTGCCGCGCCAGACCGGATATGCCGCCGCCAGCAGCGGCACCACCAAACCAATGCCAGCCACAAGCAAATAAACCCAAACCGGCACGCCAAAACTGGTAATGTCAAAATTGAGAAAGACGGCCATATACCGGCAAAGAATGCGGCTGCCCAGCATTCCCACGGGCAAGGCGATCAGGATGGCGGCGGCTCCCAGCAGCAGCGCTTGAGCAAAATAAATCCGCGCAATTTGCCAGCGAGTTCCGCCAATGGCTTTCATGACGCCGATCTGGCGCACCTGAGCAGCCATTAACGCAGTCAACAGATTGACCACCAGCACTCCGCTCAGAATAAGCGCAAACAGTCCGAACCCCGCCATCGCCATCAACAGCAAACCCATAATGTCTGTGTGCGGATGTTTGCCCGGCTTGGGAACGTCTACCCGGCGCACGGTGTGCCCCTGAGCTTCGACCTGCGTTTTCACTTCGTCCGCGACGCTGCGGATATGTTGTTCGTTGAATCGGTTTTGGGCGACGACAACATTCACCCGATCGAGATACGGTTCTTCGCCAAGTTGCGCCAGCGTATCCAACGTGATGTAACCGTAGACGGAGTTTTCCATTCGCGCTTGCGCCTGGCCTACGTCGTGCGCGCTGCCACTAACGCGCAAGGTTCGCTCCTGCCCCTGGCCCGCCTTGACCGTTACGTTGTCGCCAATGCTGGCCTTGGCGACTTGCAAAGCGTCACGTTCAATCAAAATCTCGCCCGTTGCCGGAGGCCACGCGCCTTGTTCCGGCACCAATCGGCTGACGCGAATGTCGCCATAATCTTTCACCACAAACAAAACCAGATTTCGCCATTCCACCGGCCCGGCTTTGATTCTGCCCGACACCGTACGCCGAGCTTCCACAGCGCTTACGCCCGGATTCCCCGCAATGCTTGCTGTCAGCGCGTCGTCAACTTTGTCCGTGACCAGCGTGAACGAAGCCGGATTGGTCGCCAGATAACCTTGATCCAGTTCGCGCGTCAAAATCGCGTAGCTCGACAACACGGTTGAAAACGCCGAAATCCCGATGGCAATGGCCAGCACGACCAGCACAGTGCGCGTGCGTTCCTGCCAAAAATCACGAATCACTTTTTGCCAGCGTGTAGACATTACTTATCCTCTCTCGCAGTACTGATTCTGCCATCCACCAGTTCGACCTTCCGATCAATCACGCCGGAAATGTCGCGTTCGTGCGTGGCGATCACCACCGTAGTGCCGCGCTCGGCCAGACTGCGAAACAGGTCAAGCACTGCGCGCGAAGTTTCAGAATCCAGATTCCCCGTCGGTTCATCGGCGATGATGATTGGAGGATCATTTGCCAGCGCGCGCGCAATCGCCGCACGCTGTTGCTGGCCGCCGGAAAGCGACGAAGGCAGCTTGTCTGCCTGGTCGGCAATCCCCATTTGCTCCAGCAATTCCAGGGCGTAAGCTCTGCGCTCTTTGGCTGGACGCGTGTTGCAAAAATCCATCGGCAGCATGACGTTTTCCGAAATGGTCAACGTGGGCAGCAACTGAAAGAACTGAAACACCACGCCAACGGTTTTGCCTCGCCAACGCGCCAAGGCGTTTTCAGGAACCTGGTGAACAGCCGAGCCTGCGACAATGACTTCGCCATGGCTTGGGCGATCAATGCCGCCAATCAAATTGAGCAGCGTGGATTTGCCGCTGCCGGATCTGCCGACCAACGCAACGAATTCGCCCGCAGTAATGTCCAAATCCACTTCGCGCAGCGCCGGAAAACTGCCCGCCGGAGTGGAATAATTCTTTTCAACCTTCCGCAATGCGATCAGCGGCTCGCTCGTGATTCGCCCATCGTTGTTCGTCTCTCGACTCTGTTTTTGCATGTTCTCCCTCGTCAGAAATTTGGTGTTTCGCTTTTGCGTGTTCGATACTTCCAGTTATCACGCGATGCAAAGTAAGGGTGGAACCTGCAACCGTCAATTCGCGTTCAGAGATACCGAACAAACAGGAGCCTTATGTCCGATAAAATATCCGAGCCTGTACGAAAAACTGATCGCCGCATCCAGCGCACGCGAGATGTGCTTGGCGATGCGCTGATCACGCTGATGCACGAAAAGCCATTCGACACCATTACCGTGCAGGACGTGCTGGACCTGGCCGAAGTCAGCCGCTCGACGTTTTACACTCACTTCCGAGACAAGGACGATCTGTTCCTCAGTGACGCTGATGATTTTTTCGGGCACATGGCCAATCTGTTGACGATGAGTGGCGAGGTTTCAAATCGGGTGGCTCCGGTGCGGGAAATGTTCACACACGTGGGCAGCCTGGGCGAGTTTTACGATGCGATGGTTGCATCCGGAAACTTTCAGGAAGCGATGGAACTTGCACAAGAACATTTTGCGCGTGGAATCGAACAACGCCTGGCCAGGCTGTCGCCCGCACATGCTCAACCGTCACCCGTCCGAGCCGCGCTCGCTTACGGTTTCGCCGGAGCGATGCTTTCGATGATGTCCTGGTGGCTGGATCACGGCAAACCGTCTTCCCCCGCGGAAATGGATCAAGCTTTTCATCAAATGGTGTGGGCTGGAGTAAACGGAATGGCTGCTGGAAACAGCACTTGAAATTGTTTGCTAGACGACCAATCGTGAAAGAAGCACACAATGAAAGAGACGGGCAGTCTCCATTGGGATGACTTTTATGATCATCTCACTGGAGGCTGCCCGTCTTTTCCAGAAAACAGTTTGAACTACTGTTACTGGTTATTGCTGGCACTGCCCGTCGCAGTCCCCGTCAAACCTTTGTTAACCAGAATGGCGACTTCGACGCGGCGGTTTTGCACACGGCCATCGCGTGTGGCGTTATCCGCAGCCGGATGCGTTTCGCCATACCCCAGCGGAGTAATAACGCGGCGTTGAGAAATTTCGTGGTTTTCGATCAGGTAAGCCATCACCGCTTCCGCGCGTTCACGGCTCAGGCGACGATTCAAATTCTCGTTGCCATCAGCAGAAGCAAAACCTGCGACCTGAATCACCTGTCCTTTGTCACCTTTGGCTTGTTCGGCGATTTCGTCCAGCGCAGCTTTGGCGTCAGCCGAAAGCTTGGTGCTGCCGACCTTGAAGTTAATGGTGATAGTTTTGGCGACATCGTAATTGTCCAGGGACGAAATGCGGCCATTCAGAGTCTCAGAGGTTGTAGTAATGCGCTCATTCGCGCTGTTGGCCGCAGCCATCGCTTTGTCAGCGGATTCCTGTGCGGCTCTGGCGCCGCCATTCGCCGTATTGGCGACGGCAGATAATTCTTCGATTTGGCCTGAAAGACGTTTGGCATTGTCTTCAGATTGGGTCAATCGGCCTTCCGCTTCATTGACTCGGCCTTCGACCGGAGTCACAAGCGAAACGACAGAATTGGCTACGCGAAATTCGGCTTCGCTGAATTTGATTTGGTCGGCGAGCAAAGCTCCTGCGTCACTGCCGCGTCCTTCAATTTCGACGGCTAAGCCGCGCGAAAGGTCAGCCGCTCCGTATTTTTTGGCGCCACGGAAAGGATTGCTTTTGCGTTCTTTGATGCTGGTGGAACCACTGATGTTGACGTTGTAGGTTGTTCCTTTGTAATCCCGAACCAGAAGTTTATCAGCTTCACGCTGAATGATGATCCCTGTGATCTTTTGTTTTTGGCCTGCAGGAACGATGGCGTTAACTGCAGATTGCACTTGCGTGGTTGAAGCGACGGCTTCCTGTTGCTGAGCGGCGACGGGCAGAGCCAATGCCATGACAGCGACCAAGCCTAATAGCGATTGAAACGATCTAGCTTTTTTCATAATTTTCTCCCTCCTAGAATTCCTGTTGTTCAGTTGCGAGTTTCGCGCAGGACAACTGCAAGCGATATGCCTACCAGCCAATCCTCGAAAAAATTCTAGGAGGATGGGTTGCCAATTGCGGGCTTATCCCTTTTGTCCACAGCGGTAAAGGTAATTTTCCTGCGCCCGTAATAAACACAGATGTTGCTTGCTGCTAGTACCTAATGGGAAGATGACAGGCAAAGCTTGCATAAAAACAGTACAACTGTGCCCGCTCATGTACCGCTGTTTCTGTCTTTCCTCGGTACGGAGCAATGTCATTCGGTTGAGTTGAAAAGAATTTTGTTGAAATCTGATCGCCCCAAAGCGCGTCTGTAATCGCAACGCAACAATTCAGTTTTCTGCGCTTGAACAATCCAGCCAATTTCTTTGCGAGCAGTGACAAGCGGCAGGAATAGGAACATTCACAAGAAGTTAAAATCATAACCGGAGGATTCGCCATGCAATTCAGTTTGCGCCGTTTTTTCATTTATCTCTTTGCAACAGGATTGGTGAGTTTATTGATGACGACAAATAACCTTGCACAGCAGCGCGCGCTGACGGCTGAAGATTACGCGCGAGCCGAAAAGTTTATGAGCTACAACACTGCGCCGCTGGTGTTGCGCGCTGGCGTGCGGCCAACGTGGATGCCCGATGGAAGATTCTGGTATCGCGTGACGACCGAAAACGGCGCGGAGTTTGTCTTGGTTGATCCCGCGCGCGGAACTCGCGGCCCAGCCTTCGATCACGCCAAATTGGCGACGTCGCTTTCAACTGCTGCTGGCGCAAAATACGAAGCCTTCAAACTTCCCTTCCAACAAATTGATTTTGCGGCGGATGGAAAAGCGGTTTCTTTCAGCGTCGAACGGCAGCGATTCACCTGCGATCTGCAAAGTTATCAATGTCAGGCTGCGGCTGGTAACGGCGGCAATCGCGGCAACGGACAACGCGGCGGCAGATTCGGCGCAGATTTGATGTCCACTTCGCCCGACGGCAAACGCACGGCCTTCATTCGCGATTACAACTTGTGGGTTCGTGAAACAGCGACCGGCAAAGAGACTCAATTGACAACCGACGGCATCAAAGATTTCGGTTACGCGACAAACAATGCAGGCTGGACGAAAGGTGATGGTCCCGTGCTGGTATGGTCGCCGGATTCGAAAAAGATCGCCACTTTCCAACACGACGGGCGCGGCGTAGGCGAAATGTATCTGGTTAACACGCAGGTCGGGCATCCCAAACTCGAAGCCTGGAAATATCCGCTGCCCGGCGACGCCAAGATTTTCATGATCGAACGCATCGTGATTGATGTGGACGCCGCCAAAGTCATTCGCCTGAAAATGCCTGCTGATCCACATCGTTCGACGTTGTGCGATCACATCGTTTGCGGAGGCGTTTGGGCCGACGTTCAGTGGAGCGACGACAGTAAACAGCTGGCCTTCGTTTCGACCTCGCGCGATCATCGAGAAGAAAAGTTCCGCATTGCGAATCCTGAAACTGGCGAAGTCCGCGACGTGCTGGAAGAAAAAGTCGCCACGTTTTTTGAATCCGGCAACGGCAAAGTCAACTGGCGATACCTGGCTGCTTCCAACGAAATCCTGTGGTTTTCTGAACGCGACAACTGGGGCCAGCTTTACCTTTACGACTCCACAACCGGCAAGCTGAAACATCAGATCACCACCGGCGAAGGCAACGTCACGCAAGTGCTGCGCGTGGATGAGAAAAACCGCCTGCTGTATTTCCTCGGCGTGGGCAAGGAAAAAGGCCGCGATCCGTATTTCCGTCATTTCTATCGCATAGGCTTTGACGGCAAAGGCTTGAAATTGCTGACGCCCGAAGACGCCGACCACGACATCGCGCTTTCGCCTTCCGGCGGCTTTTTCACCGACAGCTATTCCAAACCCGACGTGCCGCCAATTGCAGTGCTGCGCGACGCCGAAGGCAAACAAGTTTTGACGCTGGAAAAAGCGGACATCTCGCGGCTGTTGGCGACGGGCTGGAAAGCCCCGCAGCCGATCACCGTCAAAGCTCGTGACGGAGTGACTGATTTGTACGGATTGATGTTCGTCCCCACCAAACTCGACGCCAGCAAGAAATATCCGATCATCAACAACATCTACCCCGGCCCACAAACCGGCAGCGTGCGCGGTCGCAGCTTTTCCGCTGGCGGAGACCAACAGGCTCTGGCCGAACTTGGGTTTGTCGTTGTGCAAATTGATGGAATGGGAACACCTTGGCGATCCAAGAAATTCCACGAAGGTTATTACGCCGACATGGGCGACAACACCTTGCCCGATCAAGTGACTGGGATGAAACAACTGGCGCAGAAATATCCGTGGATAGACATTGATCGCGCCGGAATGTACGGCCATTCCGGCGGAGGCAATGCCACAGCGGCAGCGATGTTCCGTTACCCGGACTTTTTCAAAGTCGGCGTCGCCCAAGCGGGCAATCACGATAACCGCGAATACGAAGACGATTGGGCGGAAAAGTGGCAAGGTTTGCTGGTCACCAAACCCGACGGCACCAGCAATTACGACGACCAGGCCAATCAAAACCACGCCAAAAATCTGAAAGGCAAATTGTTGCTGGCGCACGGCACCGTGGACAATAACGTCCCGCCGTACAGCACGCTGCTAGTCGTCAACGAACTGATCAAAGCCAACAAAGATTTCGACCTGATCCTGTTCCCCAACCGGGCGCACGGATTCGGCAACGAACCGTACATGGTTCGCCGCCGCTGGGACTATTTTGTGAAGCATCTGCTGGGAACGGAACCACCGAAAGAATTTGAATTGAAACCACCGCCTCAACCGGCTTTTGGAAACTGAGCAATGATCAGCTTCGATCAAGGCAATCAGCGCTTCAACTTTCGCGTAGTTGGCGTGGCCATTCACAACGACAAGGTTCTGCTTCATCAAGCCGATGGCGACAGTTTCTGGTCGTTGCCCGGCGGCAGAGTCGAATTTGGCGAAGCTGCCGAAGAAACTCTGCGGCGTGAAATGCGCGAAGAGTTGGACGTGGAAATCGAAGTTGTTCGTCTGCTGTGGCTGGTCGAAAACTTCTTCGTTTACGACGGCAAAAACTACCACGAACTGTCGCCGTATTTTTTGATGCGGCTGCCCGAATCATCACCTTACCTGACTGAACCCGGGCCGTACAAATGCGCCGAAACCGGCAGCAATTTGATCTTTCGATGGTTCCCCAATACGCCGGAAACCTTGGCGAAGTTGCCGGTGCTTCCTGCTTTTTTGCAAGTCGAATTACAGACCTTGCCTGAAACCACTCGACACATAGTTCACCGAGATGAATAGAGGAAAACCCACCATGAAACGTTACTTGCTGACAGCATTCGTCATTTGTTTTTGTTTGCTCGCTTCGCCCGCCGCAGCGGTGCAGGAACCGGTTGACCGCGACGTCATTGCCAAAATCCGGGACGAAGGATTGAACCGTTCGCAGGTCTACGAAACCTTCACGCACTTCACCGAAGACATCGGGCCGCGGCTGACCGGCTCGCCTGCGTTCAAAACCGCCGCCGACTGGGCGCAATCCAAGTTGAAAGAATATGGCTTGGAAAATCCTCGGCTGGAAGCCTGGGAATTTGGGCGGGGATGGGCGCTCGACAAGTTTTCGATTGAGATGGTTGAGCCGCGCTACATGCCGCTGATTGGGTATCCCGAAGCGTGGTCGGCTTCGATGAACGGCGAACTAACAGCGGCTCCGATTTTCCTCGGCGATAAAAAGCAGGAAGACATCGTCCAGATGCGCGACAAACTAAAGGGCGCGATTGTCATGAGCCAGCCGATTCAGACTTCGTTTGAGCGAGCCGACCGTCCGCAACCGACGCTGTTCGACACTCCCGTAGCCATCGGGCAACCGCGTCCGCCTGCAGGTCCCGCCGGTTCGTTTATCACGCCGCAAAACATGGCCCGCATGCTTCGCGAAACCGGCGCTGGAGTCGTCTTGCGTCCGAATCGCGGCGAGCACGGAACGTTGTTCGTGCTGGGACGCGACAATGGCGAAGCGGCTTTGCCCAGCGTCGTGCTCAGCGCGGAACACTACAACATGATTGCGCGAATGATTCAGCGCGGGCTGAACGTCAAACTGCGCGTCAATCTGCAAACGCGCTTTCTGACCGAAGACAAAAACAGTTACAACGTGCTGGCCGAATTGCCTGGCACTGATCCCGCGTTGCGCGATGAAATCGTCATGATCGGCGGCCATTTGGATTCGTGGCATTCTTCGCCCGGAGCCACAGACAACGCAGACGGCGCAGCCGCTGTAATGGAAGCCATGCGCATTCTGAAAACCATCGGCGCTCGCCCCAAACGTACCATCCGCATGGCGCTATGGGGCGGCGAAGAAGAGGGATTGCTAGGTTCTGCCAAGTACGTGCAGAAGTATCTGGCAGGCGATGCCAATAAAGCTGCGCGCGACAAATTCAATGTCTACTTCAACCTGGACCCTGGAACCGGGCCGATTTACGGCTGGTATCTGGAAAACAACCCGGCGGTCAAACCGATCTTCGATGCCTGGCTGGAACCGTTCAAAGATTTAGGTTCGCGGAAAAACATCCTGCAAGGCATTGGCAATACAGACCACCTCAGCTACACGCGCGCCGGAATGGCTGGTTTTAATCCTGTGCAAGATTATGCGGATTACGACGTGCGCACCCATCACACCAATATGGACACTTTCGAGCGTGTCAAAGTAGAAGATTTGAAGCAATGCGCAATGGTGCTGGCTTCCTTCGCGTATCACGCTGCGGTGCGGGCGGAAAAAATCCCCGTCGCCCCCGGAAAGTAAAAATCAATGTTGGCAATGGAAAGAAAGATTCTTTCCATTGCCAACTTGGCAAGATAAAGCTCTTGACGCAACCGACTACTCAACCTATTATCCGCCCGCCTCGATACAGCTCTTAACCAACAACTTCTGACCGCCTCGCGTGCGCCTGAAGCGAGAAAGGTAGGAATCCATGGCCCAAACCAATGAACCCTTCGCCCAAAATTTGGGCGAGCCGGTAGACGATTGCTCCCAGCCCGAATATCCGGACACACCTGTTCAACGACTACTTCATCAAGCCGACGATAAACCTTTGCCCTACAGGGCAGCCATTGAACCGTTAGAGGTTACGGCATCCAACAATGCCAATGCCGGCGAAATGTTCAGTTCCGTTTCTCATCGCTCCAAACGCTTAGGCGGCCCGTTTTTCTTTTTTGGGATCGTCATTCCGGCATCGGCTATCTTTCTGGAATTGCTGGCCGGAGTTTGCGCTCATTTGTTTTTTGATCCGGTTCCGACGATCTGGCACAAAGGACTGGTTTGTCTGGTTCCAATCATCAACTTTTTGATCTGGCGCGAACTCAGATCCGAACACAGCCAATATCATCCCTGGATGGCGGCTGCCAGCGGACTGACGTTGGGAGTTTCCACCTTTTACGCATTGATCTTTATTCCGCTGATCCCGTTTGCGCTGATTGGAATCATCATGCTGGGCATAGGCATTCTGGGGCTGTCGCCCCAGTTGTCGTTCGGAACTTCCGTGCGCGGCGCAATTCAGTTGCGGCGATTGCATTGCGCAAGACCGCAACCGGCGATTGACCGATTTTCCTTTGCCACCTGCCTGATCGCTGGAATCGTGCTTTCGCTGGGAACGCTGGCTGTGCTGGGAGCCAGAACCACGCTGACGCGAATCAATTTGCAGCGTGCAGCATCCAACGACGCAATAACCAGCATCAATGGCATTCGCTGGTTGCGGAGCTATGCCGACAAAACCACGCTGCTGGAATCCTGTTACTGGCGTCCATCCAGAGCGACCGATTTATTCGGAACGCTGCTGACGCTGGGCAATCCGATTTCCCACACACAAGCCCAAACCATCTTTTATCTTGTGACTGGCCAGCCATTTGACTCTTTGCCCAAATCTCAAACGGCTAATGAAGACGGAATCCCCTTCTTGGATTTGGGCACAGATCGCGGCTTAGGTCCTGTCAATGGAGTTATGAAAGGCTTGTCGCTTTCGAGCTCGCGGATTGACGGCTCGATTGATGCCGATGCAGCGTTGGGTTATCTCGAATGGACAATGGTTTTCCGGAACAACTCGACTGCCATGCAGGAAGCCCGCGCACAGATTCAACTTCCGCCCGGCGGCGCGGTTTCCAGGCTGACGTTGTGGGTGAATGACGAACCGCGTGAAGCCGCGTTTGCCTCGCGCGGAAAAGTGCAGGAAGCCTATCAAGCCGTCGTCAACACCCGTCGCGACCCTGTGCTGATTACCAGCAGCGGGAAGGATCGAATCCAGGTGCAGTGCTTCCCTGTTCTGCCCAAAGGCGAAATGAAAATTCGATTTGGCGTCACCACGCCTGTCTCTTTGGAATCGCAAACAACAGGCTGGTTGCGATTGCCTGCGATCATTGACCACAACTTCAGCGTTGAAGGCCTGGAGCACGCCATCTGGTTTGAAGCCAAACGGGAATTGCAATCTTCAACCAAAACGCTGTTGGCCGAACGGCCCGAACAGCGATTGTTTGCGGTTCGGGGTTCCATTGCGGATAACGAACTCGGCGTCGCTCCTTCGATTCGCGTCCAGCGCTCCGCCCAAATCACAGAATTCTGGACGGCTGATCCAACCAGCAAAACATTCGACGCCATTCACCAAACCATCGAACAGCGCGACTGGCAACGTCCGCAGCGGATTGTGATGGTGATTGACGCTTCGAAAAAGATGCGACCGCATCTGGCAGGCATCGCGGAATCCCTGAAACAGTTGCCGGAAGGAATCGAGTTGATCACGCTGGCCGGCGGCGACGAAGTCACGGATTTGGGCGGCACAATCGAACCGGGTTCCGCCAGGTTTTACGACTTTGTGGCAGACAAAATCCGTCGCATCAACCCCGAAGGCGGCAATGACAATTTACAGGCGCTGAACCGCGCTTGGGATTTGGCAGCGCAAAAATCAGACAGCGCGATTTTATGGATTCACGAATCGAAACCTGTTTTGATTGGCAATCCTGACCCCTTGCGGCAGCGCTGGGAACGACGCCCCAACAATCCGCAGCTTTTCGATCTGCAAATCGCACGAGGCGCAAATCTGGTTTCCGAAAAGCTGGATGGCATCGAAGCCGTTGAAGCCGTCGAACGCACAGACAATCTGACGCAGGACCTGAATCGGCTGTTTGCCCGATGGCAAGGCACATCCAAACGAATGCTGATTCGGCGTGAAAAAGTCGCGCGGCAGCAACAGGAACTGCAAAAGGATTTGCAAGAAACTTCTTCGCATTTGGCCAGGCTGTGGGCGCTCGAAGAAACGCGACGCTTGATCGCCACAAACCACATCAATGACGCTGTCAAACTGGCTGCAACCTACCACCTGGTCACGCCGGTCAGCGGCGCGGTCGTGCTGGAAACCGATGAACAATACAAACGCGCAGGATTGGAACCCGTCCCGCCGAATTCCGTGCCGACCATTCCCGAACCCGAAGAGTGGTTGCTGATGTTCGTCGCACTGGCTGTGTTGTTGTGGATGACTTGCCCCAGGAGGTTCACTTGGCGATCCGCTTGAACATTTTTGGGAGCGCAGGCGTCTCGCCTGCGCTCCCGTTGCTACTCCAAGCCATCGCTTTTTGGCCTGTCTGGCGATGGTACGCAGCGCGGATCAACGATTCGTCCGACGATGCCTGGGGTTGGGTTGCGCTGCTGACGGCGGCAATCCTGCTGCTGCGATTCCGATCAGAATCGAATGCACAAAGCGCCCAGCCAAACTTGTTGCTACCTGCACTGCTGACGCTTGCGTATGCCGTCGGCTTTATGTTCGTTTCGCCCTTGCCGCGCGCCCTGCTGGCGATGACAGCCATCGGCGCAACGATCAGCGTGTATTGCTTCCGCGCCAAATTCCAACTCAGCTTTTGCGGATTATTGCTGTTGTCATTGCCGCTGATGGCTTCGATGCAGTTTTATCTGGGTTATCCATTGCGGTCGACTGTCACCGCGATGGCTGCACCGATGCTGCAACTCGGCGGGTTGGCGGTCGTTCCCGAAGGCGCTTGCCTGAATTGGAGCGGGCGTGTGATTTCCGTGGACGCTCCGTGCAGCGGCGTAAAAATGCTTTGGACAGGAATGTTCTTGTGCTTCACGCTGGCCTGCTGGTTTCGATTGAATTGGCTGCGAACGATTGTGGCGACAGTGTTTTCGGTTGCCGCAATTCTGCTTGGAAACCTGATCCGCGCCGTCGCACTGTTTTACCTGGAAGCGGACCTGCTTCCGTTGCCGGAACGCTTTTCTAACGCAGCGCATTCCGCCGTCGGCGTCATGATGTTTTTGCTGACGGCAATTGCGATTGCCTGGCTGACAACTCGAATCCAAGCGATCTCTGAAAAAGCAGAGAGCGCTGAGACAGCGCAGAGCTTGGCAATACTCTCTGCGAACCCTCTGCGGAACTCTGCGCCTCAGCGGTGAAAATTGTTTTCTTCATCAGCTTGTTGGATTTATGCGAACCCTTACTTTCTTCATTCTCTGTTGCGCCTTCGCC
>ERZ650309.814-NODE-814-length-14939-cov-4.569000_pt1 | contig 14939 bp, 10 predicted proteins | sample MGYA00376245_ERZ650309 | MGnify/ENA primary metagenome ERZ650309 (study PRJEB26733, sample SAMN07839294) | wastewater metagenome | biome: urban; feature: wastewater treatment plant; material: waste water | place: USA: North Carolina | collected 2016-04-26 ...
TCTGATGGTATTAGTCGTATTGTTATTAACCCGATTCAGGAGAACCGAGCCATGATAGTTCTAAAAAATGTGAGTCATACTTTTTCGAAGGGTTCACCGGTTGAAACGCGTGCTTTGAAGCAGGTAAATCTTGAAATTAATCGAGGTGAGTTTGTAGCACTGATAGGTGCAAATGGTTCCGGAAAATCCACTTTGCTGAATGTCATTGCAGGTAGTATTTTGCCCGACTCAGGAAACATCAACATTGATGGTGAAGATGTAAGTCGTTTGCCTGATTACCGCAGGAGTCATTTGATTGCAAGAGTCTTTCAGGATCCTCTGGCAGGGACCGCTTCGGAATTGAGTGTTCTCGATAATTTTCGGTTGGCTTCGATACGTGCAGGTTCAAAGAAATTACTTCAGGGCACCACCGCTGCTTTCATACAAAAAGTGAAGGACCGTATTTCGGTATTGGGTTTGGGATTGGAGAATAAAATACTTCAACCCGCAGGATCACTTTCAGGAGGGCAACGTCAGGCGCTTACATTGTTAATGGCTGTGATGGATAAAGCATCGGTTTTGCTGATGGATGAGCCTTCGGCAGCTCTTGATCCGCGTACTGCCGGCACCATTATGGAACTGGCAGCACGAATTTCGCGAGAACATGAACTCACCACAGTGTTTGTGACGCACTCACTTCGAGAAGTCGAAAAATACAGCTCAAAAGTTGTGTTGATGCAAGAAGGCGTTGTCCATAAAATATGGCAACAGCAAGAACATGATTTTGTGACGGCGGAAGAACTATTAAAGTACTTTTAATTCTACAACATTACTTGCCGGAAATGCTGAGTAGTCCGCCTGCACTTTTTAAATAAGCTTTGTAAACATTCTGACGCATTGTGCTGGACGTTAGCTGAGGAGCGAAATCGTTAACAAAGTCATTCCATTGTTTGGGTCCCACATTATTTGTTGATACTGCAATGGAAAGTGATAATAAACGAGTGGTATGCCACCAACCGGAAGGAAGGAAAACCGTTTCGCCTTCATAGAGTGTGGCTTTTACAGGTCGCGCCTGGGCAAATAGCGGAAATTTTTTCAAATCGGGTTCGTACACATCATTCACCAGCGATTTGTTACTTCCGGGATGTAATGGGTAGAGGTATTTGGTTTGATCGGGAGCATATAAAATGAACTCTTTATCACCTCTGATTTGTGTAACAAAAGTGTTCATGTGAAAGCCGTCATAATGGAGCGTTGGGAATTTAGTTCCTTTGCCACCTATCAGTAACTCTACTACACCATTGCGCATGCCCCAGCTTGCAGGCATAAATCCGGTCATGAGCCGGTCGGGGAGAGCATAAGAAAGAAAGGGATCAATATCGGGAAGTAGTTCCGGAAATAGTTGGTGAATGTTTACTTCATTCAGATACTGAGAAGGTTTTTGTTCAGTACTGGCAATAACCGTATCCATGAATTCGCGAAGGGTAGGAGTGCCCCCATGTACTTTGGCAATTTTATCGCCCAGAGTATCGCGGAAATAGGATGGATCCCATTTAGAAAAGGCTTTCCATTGTGTTTTCATTGCCCCGGGAATAATGACAGGAATTCCGGGATTGCAATAGTTTCTGATAAATTCAGAGGGAGTCAAATCGGGCTTTCGGTCGATTTGTGTTAAGCTAAACGCTTCGGAAATTTTCATACTATCAAGGGGGTGGTTTGATTTAGGATATGCAAATTACAAAATATCCGAATAAAAATCAAGTACTTAAAAGCCATTTCGAACGTTAACCATTTGCATGCATTTGTGTTTCAATGAAATGCGAAACGACAAAATGCGTGAGGGATTGAAGCGGCCAGCTCACGCCTTGGGCGTGACTGATAGCGCAAAGCCCGGCCCTGCCATAGGCAGGGACACGCCCTGAAAAAGAGAAAAATGTTTATAAGTATCAGAAAATCAAATATATGTATAATTTGCCGGAAGCCATCGGATTACGTATTTTTGGGGTGAATTTGACTCATCAGGTATTACATCAAACCCATATGCTCAGGAAAATAGTTGCAGTTGTTTCGTTTTTGATATTCTTTGCGGCCACATCATGGGCCCAGATTCTTGAACCTGTTAAATGGTCGACCCGGGTTGAGCAGTCGAAGGCGGGTGAAGCGACTTTGGTTACTACGGCTAAAATTGATGAGAAGTGGCATTTGTATTCGCAGTTCATAGGCGATGGCGGTCCCGTGAAGACCACCTTTACTTTTAAACCGGGTAAAAATTATTCAACGGTTGGTGGTGTTACAGAGTCGGAGGTTATTGATGTTTTTGACAAGATTTTTGAAATGCAGATCAAGTATTTTGAGCATGAGGCTGTATTTCGTCAAAAAGTAAAATTGAATACCACTCATTCGTTCAAAATTGAAGGTTCGGTGGAGTTTATGTTGTGTGATGATTCACATTGTCTGCCTCCCGATATTCATAAGCTTGTGTTCGACATTACCGGTGCCGATGGGCCCGAGAATACAACAACTGCTGAAGCTACTGTTCCTCCTGCGAAAGTCGATTCGCTGCCTGCAGACACAGCTGTTACCGCTGTATCAACAAACGATCAGCAACTGGTTGCAAGTGGTGATTCGAAAACTGAACTTGAAAGTGGTTGTGGTGAGTTGGAAGGAGAACAGCATGTAAGTTCTATATGGGGAATTTTCATAGGTGGAATTTTGGGAGGCTTACTTGCTCTTCTCACACCATGTGTGTTTCCGATGATTCCAATGACCGTGAGTTTCTTTACCAAGAGAAGCGGGTCGAGAAGAAAAGGATTGATGAATGCCATCATTTATGCATTGTCGATTATTGTGATTTATGTGGGACTTGGTTTTTTGGTGACAGTAACACTTGGCTCGGATGCTCTGAATGAAATGGCGAGTAATTCATTTTTTAACCTTGCCTTTTTCATTATCTTCATTGTGTTCGCTGCTTCTTTTTTTGGTGCATTCGAAATTGTGTTGCCATCGTGGCTGGTTAATAAAGCCGATTCTGCATCCGATAAAGGAGGATTGATTGGCATCTTCTTCATGGCATTTACACTTTCGCTGGTTTCTTTTTCGTGTACAGGACCCATTATAGGAACCTTGCTGGTGGAAGCGGCACACGGAAGAAGTTATTTAGGTCCGTTGGCGGGAATGACCGGCTTTGCTCTTGCACTGGCGCTTCCTTTCGCATTATTTGCAGCCTTTCCATCATGGCTCAGTTCATTACCTAAATCGGGTGGATGGCTGAATTCTGTTAAAGTGAGTCTGGGTTTTCTGGAGCTGGCACTGGCACTTAAATTTTTATCGAATGTGGATTTGGCTTACCACTGGGGATTCCTGAAAAGAGAATTGTTTATCGCACTTTGGGTGATCATTTTCGGAATGCTTGGATTTTATTTGCTTGGCAAATTGAAATTTTCTCACGACAGTGATGTTAAACATATATCAGTTCCACGACTCATGTTTGCTATTATCACATTCACCTTTACGTTGTACCTGATTCCGGGAATCTGGGGAGCACCTCTTAAAATGATCAGTGGTTTTCCGCCGCCTGAATTTTATAAAGAATGGGTTGACCCGAAGGCATCGGATTGTCCGCATGATCTCACCTGTTTTAAGGATTATGAAGAAGGTATGGCTTATGCCAAACAACAAGGAAAGCCGGTGATGGTTGATTTCACAGGATGGAGTTGTGTGAACTGCAGAAAGATGGAAGACAATGTGTGGTCGGATCCGAAAGTGCTGAAACGACTGCGTGAAAATTATGTTATTATTTCACTTTATGTGGATGATAAAACGCCGCTTCCCGAAAAGGAACGTTATACCGCCTCATCAGGTAAAGAAATTATTACTACCGGAAACAAGTGGAGCGATATGCAAAGGACAAAATATCAGACCAATTCACAGCCTTATTATGTGCTGTTGGATAATAACGGAAGAATTCTGGCACAACCACGTGGTTATACTCCTGAGAAAGAAATTTATGCAAAGTTTCTGGATGAAGGTGTATGCAGGTACGAGAAGCGTACAAAGTAGCATCAGAAGTATTTGATGATTTATTGATTCGTTTATATTTTACATTTCATGTTTATAAAATCGCAATTTGAACAGGCTTCTGAAGTGCTTTCGAAGTTCATGGCTTCTGAAGAGAATTTTCTGAAAATTGCTGCAGCCGGCGATTTGCTGGTGGCAGCGTTTAACAATGGAGGTAAAGTGATTTCGTGTGGTAATGGAGGAAGCATGTGTGATGCGATGCATTTTGCCGAGGAATTATCGGGTCGCTTCAGGAACGATCGCCGAGCCTTGCCGGCCGTTTCCATTTCTGATGCCTCGCATCTCACCTGTGTTGCGAACGATTATGGTTTTGATAAGGTTTTTTCGAGGTACGTAGAAGCGATGGGTTGCAAAGGCGATGTGTTGCTTGCTATCAGTACCAGTGGCAATTCTGCAAATGTACTCGCAGCTATTGATGTGGCTCTCGCTAAAGGTATGCATGTGATTGGTCTCACCGGCAAAGATGGTGGTAAAATGGCCGACAGATGTACCGTTGAGATCAGGGCACCACATGCTCCGTATGCCGACCGTGCTCAGGAAATTCATATCAAAGTGATACATACTCTGATTGGTTATGTTGAACAGCAACTATTTAATGCTGTTTGACCTACGATTACAGAGTGCGCTTTGGTAACCAATAATAAATGACATGAAACGATTCTTGTTTGTTGCCGCCTGGATAATTGCTTATGCGGTGTTGACACCATTATGTGCTCAGCAACTTCCTGCAATAAAAATTCCCTTTCCGACAACTTCAGAGGAACAGAACAAAGTTGTGCCGCAGGATGCAGCTAGTGGTCCTTCTTCAGGTGTTTATGGAGTGATGAAATCGCTGCCCGCAGTGCTTTCATCACTCGAAACGTTCGATACAAAAATTGCCCGTATGCAATTGACTGATACCATTTTTGTTGGTGATGTGCCCGGCGATACGCTCATTATAAATGGTAATTTCACCAACAATGGACCGGTGCTGGTTTTTAATGATGGCGTTCTGATTATTGAAAGTGCGAATGTAACATTGTTGGGCGATGTTTATGTTTTTCAAAACGGACGAATGCTCGTTTCCAATTCTGTACTGGCTCTTCCACAGCAATATTTTTATCAGCGTGGAATGATTGTGGCTAACGATGGTTATCTGGAAGTGCAAAACAGCACCCTTGATTTCAGTGGCTTGTCGCACAGCCTGGGACTTGCTCATAATGCTGCCGTTGTCATGAATAATGTTACTAATATTGGATTTACTACTGCAGCAGCAAATGGAAATGCATCCATTGAAATCGACAGCACCAATCTCGCCGGTGAATACATCATGCAGGATTCCTGTACTTACAGTTTTTCAAATGCCAACACCTTGCTTTTGTGGCATCAATTACCGGCGACAGCAGTAATTAATTACAGTTTTCCTTCAAATGGTACAGTAGCCTCGTATCAGTTTAACAACCTGGTTCCCGGAGTGGCAGGCATCAATTACGAAACTACTGTAACCAATTGTACCGATGTGATGTGGGCTCTGATGCCTGTGAATGGATCAGATGTTACTGTTTCTAATTCTGCTTTGAGAGTGATCGGACTTTGGTTTATGAATAATGATACCACGAATGTTACCGGGTTGGTGAATAATTCATCATATACATCATTTACCGCTCCATTGACGGATCGGAATCTTCAGCTTAACAATACTACAGTTCAGACATGGAGTTTGTACGTTTTTGATTTTTCATATATCAACCTTTCGGCATGTATTATTGGTGAACTGGGAACCATGAACTTTGCCAGGGCTGATGCTCAGAATTTATTATGTGATGGATCGGGAGGTTATTACTGGTCGGCCGATTCGTCATTCGGACTGGTGGTGAACAGCACCATATTGGGTAATCTGCGAAGTGAAGAAAACAGTATTTTGTTGTTTGCTTACGGATCTGTTTCCGCCGCAGCATCTGCAATTGGGCACTCTATTTTAGTAATGGCTCAAAGCAGTATTCCGCAAGATCCGGTCCCTTATGATGGTGGCACGGTATGGTTTTCGTATATCGACCAGCCGTTAGCAGTGTTTGCCGATTCTGTAGTTGCCATTACAGGTTCAGCGTGGATCAACAATGGGCCATTGGGAGGCACTTTAGATTTGGGAAGTTATCAATTATCATACAGTTCCGCTTCAACTCCGGGTAACTGGATTAATATCAATGGTCCGATGACTAATGAAGTTTCGCATGCATTACTGGGAAACTGGGACACTGATGGACTGACTCCCGGTGGATATAATATCAGACTGCAAACCATCAGTAATTCGGGTGATTCTATTGAGGCTATCAGAGCGGTTACGTTGCTTCCTTCGTTATTGGGTTTGAATGAAAATGATTTGTCTGTAGCACATTTGTCTGTCGAAGTTGTAGGTGGACAACCCATTCTGCATTTGAAAGACGTTCCTTCCGGAAGAGTGAGATTAACTGTTTATGATAGTGTTGGCAGGATGGTTGCTGAAAAGCTTTCCCTATATGATAAAGGTGCTCAAAGAATTGAAACAGGTATCTTTCCAAATTCAACAGGACTTTATTTTATACAACTAAGTGCCGGGGAAATATTGGAAACAATACCATTTTTTGTGAATGAGTAGTTGGCGTAATTATTTGCCGAGAAACTTTTCGACGTCGGACTTTGACTTAATTCGAAAGATAATCGACTTTCCTTTTTTCTCCTCAATTATTAAATCGAGCTTGACTAGTTCTGACAAATCCTTTCTTGCAGTTTGACGGACAATTTCATGTTTTTTTGCATATTGTTGCAACGAAACAACTGAGTTTTCTTTTGTGTATAAGTGTCCTAATAAATCTGCTTGCCTTTTAGACATTCCTTTTTCAATCAGCCTGTATGCAATAACAGATGCTTGTTCCTTGTCGGCTTTTTTCCTATCCCTGTATCTCACAAGACTTTCAAATGCAACTCGAAGACTTTTGATTGAATAGGTTATAAAATAGTTCAAGTCATTTTGATCATATTCAGTTTTCAAAAACGCCTTGTCATATTGAATCCTTGAATCTAAAATTGCTCTCGAAATAGAAATGTTCTTTATTAAAGTATAACCTTTTTTCGATAAGTACCAATAAAATAATGCTCTCGCCGTTCTCCCGTTTCCATCTTTAAATGGGTGGATGTATCCAATAAAAAAATGAATCATAGAAGCTTTGATAATTGGATGAATGAACTCATTATCTGAATTTGCAAAATTGCAAAGACTATCCATTAAATTTTCTAATTCGTTCCAATCAGGCGGAATATGTGCAATTTCTCCATCGAAGTGATCTTGAACGAATATTTCTCCCTTGCGGTAATCTCCGGCACATTCTTCTGCTGTGGTTTTTACCGTCATTATTCTATGCAATTCAATAATAAAGGTTTTGTCAATATTTTTATCTTGATTCTCTTCTATATACCTTATTGCTCGCAGATTATTAAATATCATTTGTTCTGACTCATTCCGTGGTTTCCTTCCAGACTTCAACATATCCCAAGCAATTTTGGTTGTCGTTACCGCACCTTCAATTTGCGACGATGCTATTGCCTCTTCCATCAAAGAATTTTTTAGATACTCTGCTTTTTCGAAATCTGTTATCGGGTTCTGATATAATCCGCCGATCATTTTTAAATCAAATTCATGTAAGTCCTTCTGAATTTGATACGTCAAATAATATTTAAAAAGGTGCGCTCCAATCTCAACATTCTTATAATTTAGTGCTCTGTTTATTTTTATTAATCTCCAGGACTTCTCAGGATCGAAAGGCAAATCCTTTCTATGCTTAACCTCGTCCCAATAAAAATACCTGGACTCAGCCGTTTGCAAAAATTCTTTGTATTCTTCCTGCACTATTAACTTAACTATTTCAATATCAAATAGTTCGTCAACCGGAGGCTTTTCAAGTTTCATGTAAAACGTGTTAAATTGTAACACAAATGTAACACGTTTAACTTATTAATGCAAATAAAAGCGCCTAACAGCACCTACCGGCCATTGGGCGGGATCGGTCATCGTGCGCGTGCGGACATTAGGCCACTTCATAAAATTTATACGCGGCTCACTAATACAGAAAGTATCTTCAAATAAACATTTGAGGTTTTGGCCGGTTGATGCTTCGAACGCCCATCGGCCAGTAGCCGCCAAACGTTGTGTTAGCGGTCATGCTAATGAAGCCTATCTTACGACTTAAATGAATATATTTGAAACGAAATAAATGAACTAATATGACAGAAGATAAAAGAACTTTCAAAATGGGAAAAGCTAATTTAATGGCTTTTGTTTTTGGAATTCCTTTAATTGGAATCTTAATTCTTCCATACTATTTTGCTTATGGAATTGAAAGCACCAATCAAATTAGACTTTTTTTTGCATTGAGAACTTTTATTCCAGCAATCGTAATTGGTATAATTATTCATGAAGCAATTCATGGTTTTACATGGTCTATTGCAGCTAAAATTCCCATTTCTGATATAAAATTTGGATTCCAAATCAAAACTGTAACTCCTTTTGCACATTGTAAAGTTCCAATTAATATCGTTGCATACAGAATTGGGGCTATAATGCCTTTTTTAGTATTAGGCTTATTGCCTTATGTGTATGCATTGGCGACAAAGAATCCTGTTGCATTGGGCTTTAGTCTGTTTTTTAGTTTTGTAGCAATTGGTGACTTGATGATACTTTGGATAACCAGAGATATTCCTTCAGACAAAAAAGTACAAGACCATCCAACAGAAGGTGGTGTGACAATAACTGATTAAATCATTACAGAGGCAAATCGTCATTGAAAAACCTCGAAAGCATAAAACTTAATAGAGTAAATCAAACAATAGCCCGAACCGTTAATGCGGGTTTGGCAAAAGTGGCGGTTCAGTGCCACTCAGACAAATTTGTGGTTAATCAAAGTTTGGTTCTCCGCAACAATCCACCATGTTGCGAATGGAGAAAATCGCCACCTTCGGCAAGCCCGAAACCGTTGTGTTACTATCATAAAAAAAGCCGGCCACATAGCCGGCTTTTTTTTATATATTCGGAAATAGAATTAATAGGAGAACACTCTTACCAGAGTTCCTGAAGAAGTGGTCCATTGAATTTTAAATCCGTAGGCGCACTGATAGGGGGTAGGGTTGCCGCTTTGATCGACACCCAGTGTAAGGATGTAAGTAGCGTTATTTAGGCTATGAGTAAGCTGTCCCGAATTCGGGCGCCACAAACCGCAATAGGTGTTCGACACCCAAGGTGCATTATAGTAGGTAGTAAAATTCTGTCCGAATCGGTTCACTCCCCATGAATCAACTGCATTGAAGCCGTTGAGTGTAGTATCGCCGTTTGCAGTGAAAACGATTCGTGGATTGGGAGTTTGATTATCGTATGACCATTCAGTGGTACGTGCACTGTTCCAGGTGGCAGAAGCGCCATTGTCGAAAGTTACTGCAATGTTAAAAGCTCTTTCACGGTATTTGTGTGTTGCAGTGGATGCAAAGAAACCGATCCAGTTATGGCCATTTACATTCTGAAGTGTTTTTACACCATTGAAGGTAATGGATTTATTGTCGGACAAGCGGGTAACTTTAAAATTAGTATAGGTGATGGTAAGGACTGAATTCACATCGCTCCAATAGGCACCGCTGGTTAACTGAACCTTAATTTGTCCGTGACGTGTTCGTGATGGACTAAAGCATGGGGTGATGCCATCGAAATTAAAGAAGAGTATTTTTTGAGCGATTTGCGATGAGTCGATAGTCACTCCACAGAGGGGAGAGGAAAGGGTGATGGTGGACCTTCCGAATGCGGGAATTTCTCCCAGTGCGCTGTTGATATCGCTATCGGCCTGATCGGATTCGCCCTTGTAATTCTGGCTGTCGGAGTTAAACTGTTGTACCTGAGAATCAAGCTGTTCGTCCTCATTTTCATCTTTTTTGCAGGATTGCATGAAGACACCGGCAAAAGCAAGTGTCAGCAATAGTTTCATTGCAGGTCTTTTCATCTTAATTTGGGATTATGGTGTGGTAAAATTACACCGGTTTACTCCAAATAAACAATTTTTGTGCCATATTATTGTATTATTCCGGAGTAACTATCAGAAGGTGATGGAAGCTCCACGATTAATGCCGGCCATTGTTAAAAGAGGCGAGGTGCAGAAAATTGGTTCACTGAGTAATTAACAGATTTATTCCTCAATCTTCATTACTCTAACCACCGCTTGCTTTTCTTTCCATTTCATTTTGCAGAAATATAAACCTGTTGGGAAATTTCTCAGGTTTAGTTTTTTAAATTGACTCCATGGTGAGACAGAAGTCTGAATGACTATTTCACCCAATGAGTTAATAACTTCCAAAGTGCCTTCATGATTTTGGACAGGAAAGGATACGGTAAAGAAATCTTTTACAGGGTTGGGGGCAACCGATAGTTTAATTTCTTCTATATTACTAACTCCTACACCAACAAGAGTGTCACAAGGACTTCCAGTCAAAGCGCCAAGCCAGTAGTTTGGGTAGTGAGGTAAAATTGCTATATTAATTGCACCAGCTCCGAATAGCGAATAAAAGTCGATTTGCCTCAGTTGAACATCACAACCTAAACCAATGCTATCAGGATAATTAATAACATCAATTGTATAATTTCCATTAGCAGTTTGACAGTAAACCTTGCCATCAGGACCTAGTTTCATATTAGAAAAGCCTGATGAGAATGGGGTGGGTAAATGATCATGGTCACCAACTTTTACCCTTGAGGCCTGAATGTTTCCAGTATTTAGATCAAACTGATAGCAGGAAGACCCTGTCCCGGCATATAAAAAGCGTCCATGTTTAGCAAACGCCACTCCACTTACACCTTGCTGCCATACTCCAGTACCGATATCTGTCATTGTCAACAGTTGTCCATTTGCAAGTTCGCCGGTACATCTATTAAAATCAGTTAACAAAAGTCTCTTTATATTCCCTGTTTGGTATGCATATGCAATGGCAAACTTGCTACCGGTTTCATTAAATGCTGTCTGCCAAACTACATTTCCTGAAGTACTAAATGCCCATCCTTTTGCCTGACCATAAGGTCCGAAAATGGAATCTTTTGTGACCAACCAAGTATAAATTGTATCTGACAAATTTTTCCCAGTTATTAGCCACCAATCTCGCCCATTTCCATGACGAACTGCGTTGATGTTTCCAGTCCAGAGAGAGTCTTTGAGAAACACATTTTTAACATTTGATATGGCTCCTGCGCCGCCGTTAAGACTCATATCAATGATACTATAATACAAATCACCATAAGCTATGATTGCAGGAGGAACGGGTTCAGTATAGCTGCTGTGGAAAATATAGAATTGATCTGGATAATCAGGTCTCGGTAAAATCAATGTGCCATTAATAACATTTGAACCACTTTCAGGAAATGTGAATGATGGATTGTAATATAGTTCACCATTTTGCAACGTGTCCATATTCTGATCCATGACGGCAATTCCATTTGAAAAGAATTTCATATTGCCTTGTTGATCATAAAAGGGAACATTGACGTAAGTAGTATACAATGAATCATTGCTTAAAATAGGTGTTCCGGTAATTCCGGTGAAATCTATTTCACCATTAGTGCCTACTCTCCATTTCAATGGTTGCTGTGCAAAGTTTGGAAACCAGCTAAGACACACCAATATTGTGGATAATAATATTTTAAACGAATGAGTTCTCATTTAATCTTTGCAATGTACTTACTTGAACTGGATACTTTAATGGAATTGGAATTATTTTATAGAATGTTCACGTGGAATTGAAACGAGTTTAAGTTTACTAAATATTTATTCCTCAATCTTCATTACTCTAGCCACCGCTTGCTTTTCTTTCCATTTCATTTTGCAGAAATATAAACCTGTTGGGAAATTTCTCAGGTTTAGTTTTTTAAATTGACTCCATGGTGAGACAGAAGTCTGAATGACTATTTCACCCAATGAGTTAATAACTTCCAAAGTGCCTTCATCGTTATGAACTGGAAAGGATAAAGTAAAGTAGTCAGTGATCGGATTGGGTGCTACCGATATTTTAATTTCTTCCGGATTATTCACACCTACCCCAACAAGTGTATCACAAGGACTTCCAGTCAAAGCACCTAGAAAGTAATTAGGATGATTTGGGATGGTATTAAAATTGAATGCAGGTAATTGTACACTATGCTGATTTACAGCACAGCTTAACCCGGGAAGATCAGGTTCATCAATGGTGTGAAAATTAAATGTACCATTGCCCGTTGTTATATATATTTTACCATCTGGAGCTAATTGGGGAAGTGCTAAAAAAGTGCCAAAACCAGGAGGATTTTGATATCCATCATAGACTGCCACCACTGTTTTAGTCGATAAAACATTTGGACTTGTCACATCATATTGATAAATATCTTCTGAATTGCATACATATACAAATTGTGAATTGGGTGAAAATTCCAGACCGCTATTAAAACCTGAATTGTTAAATAGAGAATCATTCAACATATGTATTAAATTTCCTGTACATCGGTCAAACTGAAACAAATCAAATCCACCTAATTCATAAGTGTAACCCAAATAATTGCCATCCGGTGAAAACTTAACTTGCCCTCCTCCTCCACGGCGAATCACTCCAACATATTGGGATGATACTTGTGGCAAACCTGAAGGAGTAAATAATAGTTTGTAAAATTTGTTGCTGTTCATCTGGTGGCAAATGACCCACCAATCTCTTCCGTTTGCATGTTTTATTGCATTTATTTCATCTGCCCACCAGAGAGTATTTAAATTATGATTTTTAGTAGTAACATCTCCAAGGCCATTATTTAATGACATATCGATGACTGAATAATATAGCCCCTTGTCAATATTTAAATCGAGCGTAAATAAATAATATTTATTTGCACTCGAAGGCATCGGCAAAATAATTAATTCATTATACCATGCAACTCCTTTTAAGCTATCTCCATTGGGCATTTGTTGATGCAAGCTATTATATACATTGGTAGAGAAGCCGATACCATAATAGTTTATTCCTGCATAAAATAATAGGTTTCCTAAACTGTCTGAAATAGATGCACAACTCCCTCTTGAGTCCATTGCGCTTTCTATTGCTTGCGGATTTGATAAATTATTAAAATCAATTCCGGCGGAATCGCCGAAAGCCCAAATATATTGTGATTTTTGTCCTAATATTGAATTGCTACTTAATAAGACTAAACAACATATAATAATCCGGTGTATAGTTTTCATTGCTTAATGAAAGTTGAGTATGATTTTTTGTTGTTCAAATAAATTACCTCTATTTTATATGCGCCACTTTCTAAATCTTTAACTGAAATATTTACTTGTTGATTTCCGTTACAATTCAAAGTTTTTATCGTCCGTCCGGTAATATCATAAATACTTATAAGTTGAATTAAGTCTTCATTATTTTCATTTTGTCTAATGATGCAAGATACAAGATACAGGATGCAGGATGCAAGATAATAGGCAATAGATAATAGACAATAGATAATAGACAATAGACAATAGATAATAGGCAATAGATATAGGATAAATGATACAAGATCAATCTTCAATCTTCAAATATCTTTTTTCTTTCATCTAAAGTCTAAAGTCTAAAGTCTATAGTCTATAGTCTATAGTCTATAGTCTTTCTTCATTCCGTTACCACCACTTTAACCGTTCCCAAAACATTTTTATTGCTATTTAATTTTAAGACGTAAATACCAGGATTTACTTGCTCAAAACGTATAGGAGTTGTGTAATGCGTATTATCGATTAATTGCCGTGCGCAAAGTTTTCCTTGAATATCGAATAACTCGGCCCAGACGGGTGTGGCAAATGTTTGAAGAAGCTCTATGTAAAATGCTCCATTATTCGGATTAGGAAAAACTTTATTAATAACACCTTTTGTATTGGTAATAGTGGCAAATCCAGTAGATAAACTATCGCAAATACTTCCTACAACTGGACCCATATCGTAATCGGGATTATTAGGCAATCCCCAATACGTACGTTTTCCATTTAAATAAAAACTCCAAGGCTGAAAATTACATGTCAATCCCAAACTATCGGGTGAATTAATAACTCCTAAGTTCATGTTGTAGGCGTTGTACATGCTATCGGCGTAGGGGTAGTTGTTAAAAGCAGAAGGGACATACGCACAAGAAAAATAAATCTTATCATCGGGACCTCTTTTTAAGGCACCTGCGGTAACTTTTGGATAATAGGTAGACCATAAAGTATCCATTGTAATATTGTTCGGGTAGTTCCTTAAATCAATTTGAATTAATCTCGAGGAGTCGGGAATAATAGGGTTTGCGCTTATGTATAAAAAATTACCAGTACTTGAAAATTCACAAGACCAAATTTTTGGTGAAGGGTTAACTAATACCGGTTGTCTGATAGTAACTGGATTAGACAATAATCCGGTACACCTATCAAAATCGTATAACTCAATTAGGCCCGGTAAATTTATCATTGCCATTCTATCACCTTGTTTATTCCATTTAAACTCCACAAAACCCGTTTGAGATCCCGTACCAATTTGTTGAGCAGGCATACTGTCAATCCCACTAGGGCTTACTAAATAGCGATAATATTTATCGTCGAAGTTGTTTGCCGCAGTACGCATCAGCAGCCACCAATCCCTACCATTGGCATGCTTAATTGCTTTTATTGTACCTGCCCAATAATTTGAGTTTAAATTATAGTTTTTTAAAGTAACATCACCTAACCCTCCATTTAAATTCATGTCAATTATTGAATAGTACAATCCAATATCAAAATTCACATCAAGTGTAAATAAATAAAACTTGTTGGCATTAGATGGCATTGGGACAATTGTTAATTCATTGTACCATGCAACTCCTTTTAAGCTATCTCCATTGG
>ERZ650309.815-NODE-815-length-14916-cov-3.763273_pt1 | contig 14916 bp, 6 predicted proteins | sample MGYA00376245_ERZ650309 | MGnify/ENA primary metagenome ERZ650309 (study PRJEB26733, sample SAMN07839294) | wastewater metagenome | biome: urban; feature: wastewater treatment plant; material: waste water | place: USA: North Carolina | collected 2016-04-26 ...
ATCGGACATTGGAAATCGGACATTGGAAATTCTCGTTACGGATCACTAACAGCTAACGAATCATTAATTTGGTCATAGGTCATAAGAGATAAGGGGGATTTTTGGACAAAATGAAGCTCCCAACTCTTCATTCTTAATTCTTCATTCTTAATTCTTTTCGGTAGTTTTGCAGCTCAAAACACATTCACCACTTAACATCGCCACTACAATTATGATTCACTTTGAAAAATTTGAATTGCCTAACGGACTGAAGGTCATCGTAAATACCGACACCTCCACTCCACTGGTTGCAATGAACATACTGTATCAGGTGGGTGCACGGGATGAAGATCCTTCCAAAACCGGTTTTGCTCATTTATTTGAGCATCTCATGTTTGGTGGTTCGGTGAACATCCCTTCTTATGACGAACCCCTTCAAATGGCAGGTGGAGAAAACAATGCGTTCACCAACAACGACTTCACCAATTACTATCTGACCATTCCAACACAGAATATCGAAACTGCCTTCTGGCTCGAATCGGACCGCATGCTGAGTCTCGCATTCTCAGAGAAAAGTCTGGAAGTGCAACGTCAAGTGGTAGTGGAAGAATTTCGCCAAAGATATCTTAACCAACCCTATGGCGATGCATGGCTGTTACTGCGTCCTCTCACTTACAAAGTTCATCCCTATCAATGGGCAACCATAGGCAAAGAAGTGTCGCACATCGAAAATGCCACTTTACAGGATGTAAAGAATTTTTTCAGTACCTGGTACCACCCCGCTAATGCGACGCTAACCTTATCGGGGAATATTACTCTTCAACAAACGCGAGAACTTGCTGAAAAATGGTTTGGCCCCATTCAGGGAAAAGCAATGTCGCCACGTAATTTACCCGTTGAACCGAATCAAACAGAAAAACGCACACTTTCGGTGGAGCGTGAAGTTCCCTATGATAGTGTTTACAAATGCTGGCACAGTTGCTCGCGATTCAGCCCCGATTTTTATGCCACAGATCTTATCACTGATATTCTCTCTGGAGGAAAATCATCAAGATTGTATAATGCACTGGTGAAAGACAGAAAAATTTTCACCACCATAAATGCTTATACGATGGGGGATCTCGACCCTTCGCTGATTGTGGCTGAAGGGAAACCTGCTGCAGGCATTTCATGCGAAGATGCAGAGGCTGAACTGACTTCAGAAATAGAAAAACTCATACATGAAAGTGTGAACGAAAAAGAACTGAATAAGGTCAAACAGAAAGTGGAATCGGGACTCGTTTTTGGTGATATGAATCACGCTTCAAGAGCCTTGAACCTTGCCTATTTTGAAATGCTTGGCGATGCAGATTATGCCAACCGGCAGATTGAATTTTATAGAAATGTAAGTGCCGAACAGATTCAGAAAAATGCCCGGGAAATTTTCCGGGAAGACAACAGTTCCGTGTTATACTATCGTGCAAAAAAATAATAAATGACGCTTTCCAGAACCACTCCTCCTGTCCTCAGGAACCCTGAAAATATTGCTATTCAGCAGGCTGAAAAAATCACTCTTTCTAACGGTTTATGCATATATGCCATAAACGCAGGGACAGATGAGGTTGTAAAGGCTGAGTTTATTTTTCCAACCGGTTGCAGCGATGCAGCATCGTGGTCGGTGGCCGGTATTTGTCACCAACTTATTGATGCCGGTACCTCAACTAAATCGGCATTGGAAGTGGCAGAAGCTTTCGACTATTTTGGGGCTTATCTGCAAACCGAAGCCGGCCCCGATTGGAAAAGCATCAGCCTTTTTTCACTCTCGCGTTTTTTCGATAACACATTACCATTGGTAATGGAATTGTTAAACGATGCCGTTTTTCCTGAATCAGAAATTCAAAACTGGAAAACCCGCAACCTGCAGTCACTTCAGGTGAATCGTGAAAAAGTGGCATGGCTTTCCAAATCTCATTTCAACGCCACCATTTTCGGAGCCAATCACCCTTACGGATTTATTCAGGATGAAAAATTCATTGAGTCGGTAAACCGCGATGTACTGAGAAATTACTATCTTCAAAATTATCCGATTCAAAAAGCCATTCTGATCGTATCAGGTAAAATTACCAAAGAAGTGATCAGCTGCATTGAACGATGTTTGGTTGCATCTTCTTTTGCCGACCATGAACTTCAGGTTGTTCCTGCTCCGGCAACAACAACACCCACAAAAATCAGGATCCCTAAAAAAGATTCTGTGCAATCAGGAATTCGCATCGGAAAGCAATTACTCAAAAAAAATCATCCCGATTTTCTTAAAATGTCAGTTGTTAATACACTTTTAGGTGGTTATTTCGGGTCACGACTCATGTCCAATATTCGCGAAGACAAAGGTTATACCTACGGAATTGGCTCCGCTTTGGTACCATTTCAATCAGGCGGATCTTTCTTCATTTCAACCGAAGTAGGCAGCCAGGTATGTGATGATGCTATCAAAGAAGTCTTTTTTGAACTCAACCGACTTATTCATGACCCGGTGCCGGAAAGTGAACTCAATCTTGTTAAAAATTACCTGATCGGTGCCTTTCAACGCAGTTTGGATGGCCCATTTTCACTAGCCGACAGATTTAAAGGTCTGATTTTACATGACTTAGACTATCAATACCTCAACAACTATCTTTCTGTTTTGTCGGAAATGACCCCAATTGAGGTCAATCAAATGGCTGATTTGTACCTCCAACCCGAATCCATGTCGCTGGTTGTAGCAGGTTAATCAAGGATTTATTCACAGCCTGTTGATAAATTTTTATTAGCCGGCTGATTTTCAATTAATTCCATTTCAAGGGGTTGCATCCTAAATATGCAACGCAACCCCAAGATTCAGCGTCTTTGTTCTGAAATCTCACTTATAAGGTGTGGGACGCATTGAAATTTATTATATTTGTTAGTTGATAGTTACCCCTAAACGAATACCTAAAACTATATCCATTGAAAAGAATCATACTGTTTCTGTTCGTCCTCCTCGGAATGCTCAGCAATTCCGGCGAACTGTATGCATCCCACGGGATGGGCGGTGAAATAACATGGACCTGTCTCGGCAGTGGTCAGTTTAAGTTCAGACTTAAATTTTACCGCGACTGTAATGGTATCACACCCGGAAATGTGCTTTCGATGGCAACAACCGTCCCCGGTGTTCCCAGCATTTCCATGTCTCTCACTCAGCAAAATGACATCAGTCCCAATGGAACCACCTCTAACGGTGTGGGCTCATGTCCTAATTGCCCACAGGGAAATTCCGGTAATCCTATTGCCGGACTTGTTGAAGAATACATTTACGAATCGGCTCCGGTTACATTGAATGGTATTCCGCCGGCAGCGGGATGGACCTTCTCCTGGGGTGAATGTTGCAGAAGTAATGCACTCACCAACATTACCAATGGTGGTAGTATTGGATTTGCTAACCGCGCCGTAATGTATCCGTTCAACGGACAAAACACAAACATCTGCTACGACTCTTCTCCTTTCTTTGCTGAAAAACCTTCTACCATCATTTGTACAGGATACCCATTTAAATACAACCCAAATGCGGTTGACCCTGAATTGGATTCGCTTGTTTACAGTTGGGGACAACCTATTGACGAATTCCTTACACCTATCCCTTTTGCACCCGGCTACAACGTTAACAGTCAGCTCCCATCAGCTACTCAGAATCCTGCCAACGTAGCTGCCACTATTCATCCGAACACAGGTGAAATCTCTTACACATCCTTTACAGGTGGATACTTTGCTACTGTTGTTAAAGTAACAGCTTACAAATGTCAGCAGAAAGTTGCTGAAATTTTTCGTGAAATCAATGTGGTGCTGAATAACAACTGCCCTCCTATCAGCGGAGGAGCTCAAAATCTCCCTCCTACTGTTACTGCTCCATTCTTTGATCCGGTTACGGGACTTCAAACTGCATATACCGATACCGTTTATGCAGGTGATACCGTGAACTTCTTTTTGTCGGCAACTGACTTTGATTTTTTCACTAACGGTACCGGACAAACGATTACCATTGAAGCTTCCGGTAGTGAATTCGGAACAAACTTTACCAATCCCAATACCGGTTGTGTGATTCCCCCTTGTGCAACACTCTCACAAGCCACACCCTTTTCATTCGCTCTCTTCGGAGGTGTCGGATTTAACTGGGTAACAACCTGCGACCATGTTGCCGGCCTCAACCTGAACTGTACTAAAATTTCGAATGTCTATAACTTCGTAATCAAGGCAACCGATAATTATTGTCCGGCAAATGCCTCCAATGTAAGTACCATTTCTATTCTCATTTTACCACCTCCGAAGCTTAAAGCACCGGTGCTGAGGTGCGCCTCTGTAAACACCAATGGAAGTGTAACTTTATCGTGGACCAAATCAACTCCTCGCGATTCACAGAACACTTTCCACTCATATGAAATTTATGCAGCCCTCAATGCCGGCGGTCCGTTTCAAGTGGTCGACAGTGTGAAAACACCTTTCCTCAACCCGGCGACTTACAGCTACACACATTCAGCTGCAAGTCTCACCGCAATGTTCGGAGTTACTGCTCAGCAACAATCCATCTACTATTACATCCGCACCAGATCAGGTTGCAGCGGTGACAGCATCAGTGTACCGTCCGATACCTTACGAACCATTTATCTCAATGCAACTGTAGGTGGACAAAATCAAACGATTCTTACATGGAACGCGCTCAGGGTACCACTTCTGAGCTCTCATGCAACTAAATATAAAATTTATAAAAATTTCCCGATTGGAACCTGGACATTACTGGATTCTACAGCGCTATTGACCTATACCGATACCACCACCAAACAACTATGTGCCGATTCTGTGGCTTACAGAATTGAATTACCGGATAGTTCCGGCTGCATATCGGTGTCGTCGCTGGATGGGGTCCAGATTAGTAATGCCAACCCGATAGCCACCATTTTACCTGCGAACCCTGCATTCTGTACAGGGGGAAATGTTACACTGACAGCTAATGCAGGTATCAGTTATTTGTGGAACACCGGTGCAGTAACACAATCGATCACTGTTTCAGCGGGCGCTACCTACACGGTCACGGTCACACAGAACGGAGGCTGTACATCGACGGGATCCACCACCGTCACAGTGAATCCTTTGCCGGCACCTACCATCACCGGAACCAACGTCATATGTTCGGGTGGCAGCACCACCTTCAATGCCGGCGCAGGTTACTCTTCCTATCTATGGAACACCGGAGCAGTAACTCAAACTATTAGTGTAAGCACAGCAGGAACATATACAGTAACCGTCACCAATGCTAACGGATGTAGCAAGAATACCACAAGAACACTTACAGTAAATGCCTTACCGGTACCAAATATCACCGGCACTGCAGCCATCTGCCAGGGAAATACTACTACCCTGAATGCCGGAGGTGGTTACACCACTTACCTATGGTCCAACGGCGCTAATACGCAAACCATCACCACCGGAAATGCCAATACCTACACCGTTACTGTCACTAATGCTAACGGATGTACCGGAACCGATAATTTTGTGGTGACAGTAAACGCATTGCCTAACCCGGTCATTGCAGGCGACAATTCCATCTGTCAGGGAACCACCACCACATTTGATGCCGGTGCAGGATATACTACCTATCAGTGGTCGAATGGTGCCAATACCCAGACTATCACTACCGGAAACGCCAACACATATACCGTGACCGTTACTAACGCTAACGGATGTACGAAATCGACTAATGTGGTGTTGACTGTTAACCCGCTTCCTACCCCTGCCATTACAGGAACCAACATTATCTGTCAGGGTCAGAATTCAACATTTAATGCAGGTGCAGGTTATTCTGCTTACCTCTGGAACACCGGAGCTTTAACTCAGAACATCTCTGTGAGTACAGCCGGAGTTTATACCGTAACGGTGACTGATGCTAATGGATGTACGAAAAACACCACCAGAAATCTTACTGTTAATCCAAATCCATCGCCATCCATTACCGGCACAACAACTTTCTGTCAGGGTAATAACTCGAATCTCAATGCAGGAGGCGGTTACACCTCCTACCTGTGGAGCACTGGGGCTGTCACTCAGATTTTGAATGTAATTGCTTCCGGAACTTACTCAGTAACTGTAACAGCAGCTAACGGTTGTACAGCAACCACAAGCACTCCTGTTACTGTGAATGCACTGCCGACTCCAAACATCACAGGAACTCCTTCCTTCTGTTTTGGATCCAATACAACTTTAAATGCAGGTGCAGGTTATTCATCTTACCTCTGGTCAAATGGAGCTGTAACGCAAAACATCACTGTTGCTGCTGCGAATACCTTTACTGTTACCGTTACCGATGCTAACGGCTGTTCCAACTCCGATAGTCAGGTAGTAACTGTAAATGCACTTCCGAATCCATCAATTACAGGAACGAATGTTATTTGCCAGGGTCAAAACTCAACATTTGATGCCGGTGCAGGTTACTCTTCCTATCTGTGGAATACCGGAGCAGTCACTCAAACTCTGAGCGTTAATACTTCCGGAACATACACGGTAACTGTTACAGATGCCAACGGTTGTACAAAAAACACAACTCGGGCACTTACAGTCAATCCGAATCCGACACCATCCATTACAGGAAACAATGTTGTTTGTCAGGGATTCACGACCGTTTTCAATGCAGGTGCAGGTTATACAGGATACCTCTGGTCAACAGGTGCCAATACGCAAACAGTGACCATTGGCAACAATGGACCATATACAGTGACGGTTACCGCAGCCAACGGTTGTACTGCATCCACATCTGCTAACCTTACGGTGAATGCATTACCCAATCCGGTTATTTCAGGAAGTACAGCATTCTGTCAGGGACTCAACACTACACTCAATGCAGGAGCGGGCTACTCTAATTATTTATGGTCGAACGGCGCTATCACTCAAAGCATCACACTGAATACTGCTACTACTGTTACAGTGACGGTAACCGATGCCAATGGTTGTGTGAATAACACCAGTGCAACTACCACCATCAATCCTAATCCAACACCATCTATCACCGGAACTCTTACAACATGTCAGGGATCAAATACTACCCTGAGTGCTGGACCCGGTTACAGCCAGTATCTGTGGTCATCAGGTGCAACTACTCAAAACATCAACGTTGGCGTTGCCGGTCCGGTGACTGTTACCGTTACCGATGCCAATGGTTGTGTGGGAACCGATAATACCAGTGTTACAGTGTTTGCACTTCCAACTGCAACACTCACCGGTGTTGATACAATATGCTTCGGACAATCGGCCAATATCAATGTTGCTTTCGGCGGACCCGGACCATTTACTTACACGTACACTAACGGAACCACTTCACAGGGACCATTTACTACTGCCGCCGGTGGTGTGAATATTTCTGTTTCACCAGGAAGCACTACAACCTACACGCTTGTATCGGTTAGCAACAACAATTGTGCTGGTACAATCGCGGGTCAGGCTACTATCAATGTAACTCAGCTGCCCACAGCTGTACTTTCTGGTACAACTGCAATTTGCAGCGGTGGTAACACCAACCTTTCTATCGACTTTACAGGTGTTGCTCCTTACACATACAGTTATACTAATGGCACTAATATCTTCGGACCATTTACCACTTCGAATGACCCTGTTTTGGTGAACGTTGCTCCGGGAGGAACAACAACTTACAGTCTGACACCTACCGTTACCGGAGCAGGCTGTTTAGGTAACACCAACGCAGCCAGTGCAACTGTTACAGTTAACTCACTTCCGACTGCTGCCATTACCGGAACGAATACCATCTGCAACGGAACTTCAACAAATCTGAATATTAACTTCATCGGAACTGCTCCTTACACCTATTCATACTCGAATGGTGTAACAACTTTCGGTCCGTTTACCACCTCCAGCAATCCTGCTACAGTTCCTGTGTCACCTTCTGTTTCCACTACCTACAACCTGATCACTATTAATGATGCTAATTGTTCAGGATCAGTGCAGGGAGCAGCATCGATTACAGTGAATGCACTTCCAACAGCAGTTGTGTCAGGTACCACTTCAATTTGCGACGGCACCAATACAAATCTGTCAATGCAATTTACAGGAACCGGTCCCTATACTTATTCGTATAGTGATGGTACAACTGTCTTTGGTCCTTTCACAACGAACAACAACCCGGCACTCATCAATGTTGCACCTACTTCAACAACTACCTATAGTGTAGCAACAGTAAGTGATGCCAACTGTGCAGGATCAGGTTCAGGAACAGCAGCAATTACCGTAATTCCATTACCAACTGCAACAATAAGCGGCACCACTGCAATCTGCCGTGGATCGAGCACCAATTTGCTGATCAACTTCACTGGTGTGGCTCCTTTTGAATACAAATATTCAGACGGCAGCACGATTTACGGTCCGTTTACAACCAGCAATATGTCTGCAAACGTGAGTGTATCGCCTAACAACAATACCAATTATACAGTCACAACAATTACCGGCTCAGGATGTGCAGGCACTACTGCCGGCCTTGCCAGCATCACTGTGAATGATATTCCACAGGCTGCAATTGCATTGACCGGTGATCCTGTAATTTGTAATGGTGAAAGCTCAGAATTCCAGATCACATTTAATGGAACTGCTCCTTATACTTATACCTATTCAAACGGAACCACCACACTTGGGCCATTCACCACTTCGAATAACCCTGAAATCATTCCTGTAACTCCAACTTCTACAACAACCTATAGCATGTTGTACTTATCGGATGATAATTGTGTAGGAACCATCAGCGGTAATGCTCAGGTAGTTGTCAACCAACTTCCAACTGCAACCACCTCAGGCAATCCTTCTATTTGTGATGGATCTTCCACATCCTTTAATATCGGTTTCACCGGAGCAGCTCCATATACTTACACATACTCCGATGGTACAACAACGTTTGGACCTTTCACTACTTCCAGCAATCCTGAGGTAATTACAGTGAGCCCTACATTAACTACTTCTTACAATGCAGTTACTGTTAGCGATGCGAATTGTGTTGGAAGTGTAAGCGGAGTGTCGAACGTAACCGTGTATCAAATTCCAACAGCGACCATCAGCGGTACCAATGCCATTTGCTTTGGCGCTTCCACAAATCTGACTCTCAACTTCAATGGTGTTGCTCCTTTCAGTTATACTTACTCGAACGGAACTTCGAACATCGGACCACTTAGTACTCCTAACTCCAATGTAACTATTCCTGTGAGTCCGGGACAATCATCAAATTATACATTAATTGCAATCAATGATGCTCATTGTCCGGGAACTTATTCAGGATCTGCTTTCATCACAGTGAATGCACTTCCTGAACCGGTAATTACCGGCGATTTTGAGATTTGCGATGGCGAAACCAGTACGTTGAGTGTAACTCCATCCGGATTTACCAACTATTCGTGGTCAAATGGTCCGGTGACACCTTCTGTTGATTATTCTACTGCCGGAGTATATACTGTAACAGTAACCGATATCAACGGTTGTTCAGGTACTTCACCTGCTGTTAATTTCATTGTGAATCAGACACCGGTTATCAGCTTCTCCAATGACACCAGTCTGACTTGTGAAATTCCTGAAATCAACTTCTTTAACAACTCCAGTTTCCCTGCAGGATCTGAATTTGCATGGGACTTCGGTGATAACACCTCATCAAATGCGCAGAACCCAAGTCATATTTTCACCGTTCCCGGCAACTACCCTATTACACTTACCATTACAACCACAGCTGGATGTACTGCAACACTTCAACAACCAGTTGACATCATGTTCTTCCCACTGCCTGAGGCTAAGTTTATCCCGACTCCGATTGTGACGAATGTGTTTAATGGTAAAATTACTTTTGTTGATCAGTCGCAAAACGCCGTTTCCTGGTTATGGGATTTCAATGACGGCGCTCAGTCGCTGGAACAAAATCCTTCTCATTACTTCAATGAAGTTGGTGAGTACAATGTTCGACTGGTCATCTCCAACATAGCAGGTTGTCTCGATGAATATGTACAGCAGGTAATTGTAAATCCTTTCTATATTCCGAATGCATTTACACCGAATGAGGATGGAATCAACGATTACTTCTTCGATGCAGGTTATGTACTCGATGTTCAATCGTACAACATGTCAATTTTCAACCGTTGGGGACAACGTGTTTATCTGGGCGATGATTATACCAAATTCTGGAACGGTTACACTGAATCGGGTGTGAAGGCTCCTGAAGGTGTTTATGTATACTCCATTAAAGTGGTTACCAAAGGCGGTAAAGAACATACCTTCACAGGAACTGTTACGCTGCTGCGATAAGCAACTGCGAACATTAAAAAAAAGCTGTCACCTGTTGACAGCTTTTTTTTTGCAATTATATTGCAGGGTGCCCCTTTTTCGACCACCTACAAATCACTGATATACAAGTCATTGAATCGATTTGAAGGGTAGGCAGAAAAGGTGCCGCTATAATCCTTAAATTTGCATTGCGACATTGAAAATATGTGCGGAATACAGGCGTTATTTGTGCATCTAAGATTACCGGAGCTTTGAATTCACCATTACATTTTTTTGAGAGGAAAGGAGCATTCACAATGTTCCTGGCTTTTATGATCCAATGTTTTGTTGTCTTTTCTGCGAATGCGCAACCTGATCCCCCTTCTGTAAGATGCATCTCGGTGGAGTCGAATGGTAATGTTACTTTAAACTGGCTGGCACCTGCTAATGCGGGTACTGTATTCGGTGGTTATCATATATACATGAGCAACTCGGCTTCCGGACCTTTTGTTCCTGTCGACAGCATTTTCAATATCGCAACGTTGACTACAACTATTACAACGGTGAATGCCAACAATGCAACGCTTTATTTTTATATCAAAACCCGCGATGGTTGTTGCAACAATTATTCTGTTCCTTCCGATACTCTGAGGACCATGCGGATGTTGGTTACAGCACTCTCTAACGAATCTGTACGATTGAATTGGAATCGAATTCACACACCTCCATTGGCCACCACACTTTCTACATTCACTGTATCAAAAGAACTCAGTGCAGGTATTTTCACGGCATTCCGTACTACAACCGATACAACAACAAACGATACCAACTACTATTGCAGCAAGTTCATTAACTACAGAGTAACGCAGGGTGATGCTTCCGGTTGCATTTCAAAATCATAGGCCGATGGTGAATTGTTCAGAGATGTAAAAGGACCTTCCATTCCTGTGATAGATACAGTTAGTATTGATCCTTTAACAGGACTGGCCGGTATCAGCTGGCTCGCTGATTCCAGTCTGGATACTCAGGGATATGTAATATACCAGTTCAATGGAACCTCTTATGACTCCATTGGCGCAGCGAGCGGAATCAATACCCTTGATTTTGTTTATACTCTTTCAACAGCATCGTCAGGAGTAGAAACATTCAGTGTTGCAGCATTTGATAGTTGCCGGAATCTGGGCCCACTTGCAGTCAACCATTCTTCGATGTTTCTTCAGAAATCTTTCGATAAATGTGCAGCAACCGTTTCACTCGACTGGACCCCATACCTCAATTTACGGGGCGGCTTGCTACGTTACGAAGTCTGGTATCGTATCAATCAAGGAAACTGGTTAAGAGATGCTATACTGCCTTCGAATGTACTCACCTATGACAAATATCTGACTGCGCCTGATGATACTTTTGATTTTTTCATAAGAGCCGTAGGTAATTTAGGACAAACAGCTTCATCAAATATCAGAACACAGATTGCTGATATATTTGTTCAGCCTTCGTGGCTTTATCTGCGATACGCATCGGTAAATGGAAGCAGTGTTGAAGTAAAATGTGATACCGACCCTGCGGGTGATGTAATTTCATATAGGCTCTACCGTGGGAATAGCAGTGCGTTGGTAAGTGAGTTTGTCGGAGAACAATCTTATGACCCTTCCGGTGAAATCTCATTCACCGATTTCTTTGCCGAAGCTGATGAACGGACAAAGTTCTACAAGGTAACGGCCGTCGACAGCTGTGGAAATGAACAGGTATTCAGCAATATTGCCCAAACCGTATTTCTTTCTGCGGAAGCAAATGCGAACCTGAGTTCTGATCTTGCATGGACAGACTATTCTGGCTGGCCGGGAGCAACCGGGCAGTTCAACATTTACAGAGTGGAAAACGGTGTTGTTGCCGGCGCTCCTTTTGCATTTGTGAATGGCGACACTTTATTTTTTACTGAAGATGTTTCCGGCTTTCCGGGTGGAGAAGGTAATCTTTGCTATGTAATTGAAGCCATTGAGGATTCGGTAAACAGTTTCGGATTTCAGGACCGCGCTTTTTCTAACATCGCCTGCGCCCCACAGCAAGCTGTTGTTTTTATCCCTAATGCCTTTACTCCCGAAGGAAAAAATCCGGTCTTTCGCCCAATCACCATTTATGATGACCCCGGAACTTATATGTTATTGATTTATAACCGGTGGGGACAACTGGTCTTTGAGTCGGAGAACCCGGAACTGGGTTGGAATGGCACCTTTCAAAACAATCCCTCACCCTCGGGAGCATACGCCTACATATTGACTTTCAAAGGTTTTAATAAAAAAGAGGTGCGTCGTACCGGAACCGTAATGTTGATCAGGTAAAATGAGTTGGCGGGCAAAACGGTGATCCTTTTTGTTACCTTTGCATGCCAAAACCAGGATTTTTCCTCCTGATAAAATCCGTTATCTGTCATGAAAAAAAATGCAGTAAAGATTCTTGGCGAAGGCTTAACTTACGATGATGTTTTATTGGTTCCTGCTTACTCGGAGGTATTACCCCGTGAAGTAGATATTTCGAGCCACTTTTCACGTAACATCAAAATCAATGTTCCTGTGGTATCTGCCGCTATGGATACGGTAACTGAAGCCTCTTTAGCCATTGCTATGGCTCAGGAAGGGGGTCTCGGAGTGCTCCACAAAAACATGAGCATTGCAAACCAGGCTGCTGAGGTCAGGAAAGTGAAGAGGTCAGAAAGCGGAATGATTGTCGACCCTATTACCCTGAATGAAAATGCCACCCTTCAGGAGGCATTACTCATTATGAAGGAACAGAAAATTGGTGGTATTCCTATTGTGAATGCTAAAAATGTACTCACTGGAATTCTGACCAACCGTGACCTTCGTTTCGAAAAGCAACTCACCCGTAAGGTGAAGGAAGTGATGACCAAAGACAACCTCATCACCGTTACAGGTATTACCAGCCTTCAAAAGGCGGAAATCATTTTGCAGGATTATAAAATTGAAAAACTTCCTGTAATCGACCGCCAGGGAAAACTCATCGGATTGATCACTTACAAAGACATCATCAAATACAAATCGAGACCCAATTCCTGCAAAGACAAACTGGGCAGGCTGAGGGTTGCCGCTGCTGTGGGGGTTACACCTGATATGCTCGACAGGGTTAGTGCTTTGGTAAATGCCGGAGTTGATGCCATTGTGATTGACACAGCACACGGGCACTCGAAAGGCGTACTGAATGCGCTTACGCAAACCAAAAAAACTTTCCCCGACCTCGACATCGTGGTTGGAAACATTGCCACCGCGGCAGCAGCAAAAGCACTGGTGAAAGCCGGCGCCGATGCAGTAAAAGTTGGCATCGGACCAGGTTCGATTTGTACTACCAGGGTGGTTGCAGGTGTTGGGGTGCCCCAGTTGACGGCGGTGATGGAAGTCGCTGCAGCACTTAAAGGCACAGGCGTACCCGTAATTGCCGACGGAGGAATCAGATTCACAGGTGATGTTCCTAAGGCAATAGCGGCAGGAGCTCATTGTATAATGGCCGGCTCCCTTTTTGCAGGAGTAGAAGAATCACCCGGGGAAACGATCATTTACGAAGGACGTAAGTATAAGGTAATCAGGGGCATGGGGTCAATTGAAGCCATGAAAGAGGGCTCAAAGGACCGGTATTTCCAGGATGCTGAAGATGATATTAAGAAATTGGTTCCTGAAGGAATTGTGGGACGGGTGCCTTACAAAGGAACTCTGGCTGAAGAGGTTTATCAGCTCATCGGTGGACTGAGGGCCAGCATGGGATATTGTGGAGCCAAGGATATCAAATCACTCCAAAATGCTCAGTTTATCAGGATCACCATGAATGGTGTGAGGGAAAGCCATCCGCATGGGGTAACCATTATCAGGGAGGCCCCTAATTATTCACGATAATTTCATATTTAAAAGAATAGCTTTGGTTCCATTTTTATGGAATTGATGAACTGTTTTATTAAATTTGCATCCCCTTAAAACTCAATATTATAATAACCAAATCATTATGAAAAAACTGATCTCAGGTTTACTTTTATTCTCTGCTACAGCATTTGTAGCTCCTGCTTTTGCGCAGGATGCAGGTAATCCGGTTTTGATGACCATTGCCGGCACGCCAGTTACAAAAGCAGAATTTGAAAAGGTATACAAGAAAAACAACAACAAAGAAGGTGCTTACGACATGAAAGATGTTCGTGAATACCTGGAATTGTATATCAATTACAAACTAAAAGTTAAAGAAGCTGAAGAAGAAAAGCTAGACACCAGCGTCACTTTCATCAATGAGCTCAGAGGGTACCGCAAACAACTTGCACAGCCTTACATGACCGATAAGGAAGTTACCGATGCTTTGATAAAAGAAGCATATGACAGAATGCAGAAAGATGTTCGTGCCAGCCATATTCTGATTAATGTTGCTGCGGATGCACTTCCGAAGGATACCATCGCTGCCTACAACCGCGCAATGAAAATGCGTGAACAGTTGTTGAAAGGTGCCAGCTTTGAAAAAATGGCAAGAGATTCTTCTGAAGATCCTTCAGCAAAAGAAAATGGTGGTGACTTAGGATACTTTACAGGAATGCAGATGGTGTATCCGTTCGAGACTGCTGCTTACAATACCAAACCCGGACAACTTTCAATGCCGGTGAGAACTAAATTC
>ERZ650309.816-NODE-816-length-14909-cov-4.477380_pt1 | contig 14909 bp, 9 predicted proteins | sample MGYA00376245_ERZ650309 | MGnify/ENA primary metagenome ERZ650309 (study PRJEB26733, sample SAMN07839294) | wastewater metagenome | biome: urban; feature: wastewater treatment plant; material: waste water | place: USA: North Carolina | collected 2016-04-26 ...
TAACGAACAAGCAGAGAGGAGACTATAGATTTATGGCAACAGCAGCAACGGCAATTCTTCCGCCGGGACCAAGATCGCTGATTCCAGGCCTCAACTTAATTAAACTTCGTCGCAGTCCGATCAAATTTCTTTCCCAGCTTGCAGCGGAATATGGTGATGTCGCTTATTTCAAGCTCGGTCCGCAGCCGGTCGTTCTCATCAACAACCCAGATCTGATTCGTGATGTGCTGATCACGCACAACAAACAATTCATGAAAGGGGAAGGTTTACAGCGAGCCAAGCGGCTGTTGGGAGAAGGATTGTTGACCAGCGAAGGCGACTTTCATCTGCGGCAGCGACGTCTGGCTCAACCGGCTTTTCATCGTCAACGAATCGCTGGTTACGGTTCGACGATGATTGAATACTCTCAGCGGTTGAGTGATAGCTGGCTGGCAGGTGATGAGCGTGACATTTCAAGGGAGATGATGCGCTTGACCTTGGCCATTGCAGGCAAAACTCTTTTTGACGCCGATGTGGAAGCCGAAGCGGATGAAATCGGCGATGCGCTCAGCGAAGCAATGGAGATGTTCAATTACCTGACGTTGCCGTTTTTTGGGATTCTGGAACGATTACCGCTTCCGGTCATGAAACGATTCAAAGCGGCTCGACAGCGACTGGATGAAACCATTTATCGCATGATCCGCGAACGGCGCGAACGCGGCGAAGATCGCGGCGATCTGCTTTCGATGCTGATGCAGGCGCGCGATGTGGAAGGAGACGGATCTGGCATGACCGACGAACAGCTTCGCGATGAAGCCATGACCATCTTTTTAGCTGGGCACGAGACAACAGCCAACGCGCTGACCTGGACCTGGTATTTGCTGTCGCAAAACCCTGAAGCTGAAGCAAAGCTTCATACGGAAATTGCCGAAGTGCTTGGCGGGCGATCGGCGACAGCGGAAGATTTTCCCCGGTTGAAATATGCAGAGATGGTTTTTGCAGAGGCAATGCGTATGTATCCGCCAGCCTGGTTGATTGGTCGCCGGGCGTTGAATGATTATCAACTCAATGGTTATCACGTCCCGTCGCGTTCGATTATTTTGATGAGCCAGTACGTGATGCACCACAATTCAAAATACTTTCCCGAACCTGACCGCTTTGACCCTGACCGTTGGACGCCCGAAGCCCGTGAAGCCAGACCGAAGTTCAGTTACTTTCCCTTTGGTGGAGGCCCGCGCGTGTGCATCGGAGAAAGCTTCGCCTGGATGGAAGGTGTCTTGGTGTTGGCAACGCTGGCTCAGAAATGGAGGATGCGGCTGGCTCCCGGCCACGCGGTTGAATTGTTGCCGTTGGTTACTTTGCGCTCAAAACATGGAATGAAAATGAAATTGGAACGGCGGTAATAGACTTATGGATATGTTTCTCTTCGTCTTGCTGCTTTTGTTGGCGGCGATGGTTGCAATCATCGCGCTGATTTACCGTTACGCCTGGATGAAGGCGCGAATTCCTGTGCTGGTTCAGCGCGAATTCAACGAGTGGAAAGGCGCTGCCGAGTTTGAAATGCAGGAGCGGATTCGCTCTCGCGTAGAAGAGTGGCGCGACCGTGAAACGCAAACCATTCTGGCCGAAGCTCAGCGAGATTCGCTGTTTGAAGCTCACAAATTGTTCAAGGAGTGGTGCGAAGGAGAACTGGAAGCTGTTCGCAGGGAACAGCGCGAACTGGCTTTGCGCGAAGCGAGACACAAATTGTCGGAATGGATGCTGGATCACGAGAAAAACATTCGCCAGGACGCCATTCAACGCAGCCAGGCCGTTACCACAGGAAAGATCGTCGAGCATCTGGTTCCTTACTTGCCGAACTTCAATTACAACCCGAAAGACGCCCGTTTTGTTGGCAGCCCAGTGGACTTTGTCGTTTTCGACGGGTTAAGCGACGACGAAGACGATCAACTCAGCATTGTGTTCGTGGAGATCAAAACCGGTATGGCAACATTGACGCGAAGAGAGCGAATGGTGCGCGACGCGATCAAAGCCGGTCGAGTCAAATGGGTGGAATGGCATGCCAGCAACGAATTGCAGCAAACTGCGCCGGGAACGTTTGAATGAAATCGGTTTGCATTTGTTTGTACGGATTGGCCACGAAGCCCCAGAGGCTCAAAGAAAAACTCAGAAACATCGGTGTCTCATTGGCAAAATCCATACACCAACAAGAAATTTGATCTAGGAGTTTAGCTCAAAGGCGTAAACGTAGTGCTGATAACCTCGCCAGAAAAGTTCCTTTTCAATTTTCAAGCCGTTGCGTTCTGCCACCCCGCGCGATGACAGGTTTTCCGGGCGAATCATCGAAATGATCCGGCGATGATTAAGCCGAGTAAAAGCGTAATCCATACAGCCGCGCGCCGCTTCTGTCGCCAAGCCTTGTCCCCAGAACTTTCGGTTGAAATGGTAGCCAACTTCCAACTCTTCGACGCCGTCAACTTCCTGAACCATCAAGCCGCAATCGCCGACGAACTGTTGATTGTTTTTCAAAATCACTGCCCACAAACCGTACCCGAAGTCCTGGTAACGTTTCAGGTTACGGTCAATCCATTCGCGCATTTCCTGCCGGTTGAGAGTCTTGGGAAACATGTGCATCGTTTCAGCGTCTCCCCAGATTTGCAGTAGATCATCCAAATCCTCATGAGTGATTAGGCGCAAAATCAGTCTTTCAGTTTCCAGAATTGTTGGGATCATAGTCGGTTTTCCCGCTCGAATTTGGAGCAAACTGTAACAAGTTTTTCCTGGAATGACGACGGTTGGCAGAAAGTTTTCTTTCCGAAGCGGTTCTGTTACAACTCCGCTCAACTGAGCAATAAACCTTTCGATCACGGGAGATTCGAATGAAGAAACGTCGAATAACTGGCGAGCCCATCAATCGCCGAGAGATGGTGAAACGCACTGCGGCTGGCGTCGGTGCTGCGGTTGCCTTGTCTGAATCAGGGAAAGCCGACACAACTACCGAAACAGTTTTCTCTGGGCTGACTGCCGACTACGAGAAATACGACGGGCTTGGACTGGCAGAGCTGATCGCCAAGAAGCAAATCACTTCGCTGGAGTTGCTGAACGCGGTTCGTCAGCGGGTCGAAGCCCTGAACCCTAAGCTGAATGCATTCTGTGATTTGTTTTTCGATAAAGCCGAAGCGCAGATCAAAGCAGGAGCCGGCAACGGAGCTTTCAAAGGTGTGCCCTTTGCGTTGAAAGACATTGGCATTCATATGGCTGGCGTGAAAACCACTTCGGGCAGCCGGGCGTTCAAAAATTACACGCCAAATTTCGACAGCACGTTGGTGGAACGTTACAAGCAAGCCGGGCTGGTGATTTTTGGACGGACGGCTTCGCCGGAGTTTGGGTTGACGACAACGACCGAATCCGTGTTGTTCGGACAAACACGAAACCCCTGGAATTTGGAGCGAACGTCCGGCGGTTCGTCCGGCGGAACCAGCGCGGCGGTGTCAGCTCGAATTCTGCCGATGGCTCACGGCAGCGATGGCGGAGGTTCGATTCGCATACCGGCCTCGTGCTGTGGGTTGTTTGGCTTTAAGCCAACGCGAGGCCGCGTTCCGATGGGGCCAACTCAGTTTGAAAGCTGGAACGGCTGTTCGCATCATCATGCATTGACGATTTCAGTCAGAGACAGTGCCGCTTTGTTGGACGCCACGGCTGGCGAGGAACCCGGCTCGCCGTTTTTCTCGCCGAAGCCTGCCCGTCCGTTTTTGAAAGAACTTGGCGCGGCTCCTGGCAAGCTGAGAATCGCGTTGGTTATCGAACCGACGACAGGCAGCCCAGTTGATCCTGAATGCAGGCAAGCTGCGACTGATGCCGCCAAGTTATGCGAAAGCTTGGGGCATACAGTCGAAGAGGCCAAATTGCCCATTGTGGATTCCGTGATGCGCGGAGCCTTTCTGACTGTTTTACGCGTGTCGCTGGCCCGTACCCTGGATGACGCTGCCAAAGTTGTCGGCAAAATCGTAACAGAACAGGATGTTGAACCAATCACCTGGCTGATTGCTCAGGCTGGAAAAGAAATCAGCAGTATTGATTACTCGCGGGCGATTGCGACGATGCATCAGACGGGATTGGCGTTGGCAAAGTTTATGCAGCGTTACGATGTGATCCTAAGCCCGACGTTGGCCAAACCGCCTGTGCCGTTGGGAATGCTGAGCCTGACGCGCACAGACGTGCAGGGTTATTCCAAAGACGTTGGGGAATTCGGGCCGCACACCGCGCTCTATAACGTGACGGGACAACCTTCGATGTCAGTTCCGCTGCATTGGACGAAAGATGGTTTGCCGGTGGGCGTAATGTTTAGCGGTCGCTTTGGCGAAGACGATTTGCTTTTTCGGCTGGCGGCTCAGCTTGAAAAGGCTAAACCCTGGATAGGGCGAAGGCCAAAGATTTGATTGGCTTCTCGCACTGAAGAAAAAAGCAGCCGCCGAAGTGCAACGCAACTCACTTCGGCGGCTATCTTTCTTTCAGGCGATATTGAGACTATTTTGCCGCTTTGGCTGCAGCCGCCTGACGGTTCAACACTTTCTTTGCCGTCACATGTTTGAGCAATTCAGCCTTGTTCAAAAAGTATGTGGACTTGGCTTTGCCCTGGCTGAACAGTTTTTCGGCTTGATCGTCCCAATGGCCGGAATCCTGGTGATCGCTTTCGCCGAGTGGAATGATCGTGAAGGATTGCGGCGTCTTCGTCAGAATCACAATTTGTGTGGATGTCTGTCCGCCTTGGCCAACCATTTCATTGCCGACTTTGTTGTAGCTGATTGCGCGGGGCGTGGCCATTCCTTGATCGCGCAAGGTGCCTCCGCCGACCGGATAGGTTTTGCCTCCTTGTCGGCCTACACGGAAATAGCGACCGTAAGAGACGTTATAGGAATGGAATTCATTCCACAGCCATTGTTTGGCATTGGTCAGCGCGGCAATGATTTCTTCGTCTTTCAGCGTAGAAGGGACTTCGACGGAACGGCGAAGCTCCGGATTTTCAAAACCCATCTTGAATGCGTAAAACGCCATGGCTCCTTCGGAATCCGGATCGCTGCGGCGGTTCCAGTCCTGAATCAATTTACAAACAATGGACTCGCTGCTTTGTTCGTGCGCTTTCGCAAAAGCTTTGCACGGCTCCAGTATGCGTTTCTGCCAATCTGCCGCTTTGAGTACTTGAGTGCTGAACGCGATCTTGGGCATTTGTTCCGCTGTCACGTTTTTTGCGGCGTCCAACTCTTCCAATGTCATGGCTGCGCGTTGGTGACCAGGATTGTTGCCATCATTGTAAATGTACGAGATGTATTTTTCGGCACGCAACGGGCTGTCTTTCATCATCGCAAACGGAGAGCAGTTGTTATTCTGCATATATCCCTGCGGTGGATTGGTGACCTGAACCAGGTCGCTCATCGGATGAAGACCTTGCCATTCGCAAGCTCCTGTTCCTGGCATTGGCTTTGACGGATCGCAACCTTTCGGGCGAACCGGAACACGACCATTCCTCAGATAGAAAATGTCGCCTTCGGTTGTGCCGACCATCACGTTTTGCGACATCAGTTGAAACTGATTCAAGGCTTTTTTCATTTCGGTCAGATTGTGCGACGTGAACATCTGGTAAATCTGATCTGTCAGGCCAATTTCGTTGAAATAGGGAATTGCCATCGAATACGCCTTGCCGTCTTTGTGCGCGACGATCGGGCCGTGAGAGGTGTATTCGATTTCGACAGGTTTTTCGACCAGCTTGTCACCATCCAGAACTTTGATGACGTCTTTACGGACTTTCATCTCCAACCACTGGTCTTTGAGTTTGTACTGGCGCGGGTTGGAGGGATTCAGTTCTTCTTCGTAAACGTCGGAAGTGTCCGGGCCGCCAGTGGTCATCGCGACGGAAGCCCAGCGGCTGTGGCCAAGTGACGGAAAAGGAATGCCCAAAATGCTGACGCCGGAAATATTGAAATCGCCCGCGTAAATTCTGACTTCGTAAAAGCGGAATTCGCCATACCAACTCAGGTGCGGATCAATCACAGCAATCGGAGCTTTCATTGCTGTTCGTGAGGGAGCCAGCAGCATCTGGTTCGAACCGCGATACGCGACCGGATCGGGTTTGATGCCACCGCGTTGCAAATCGGCTCCGGCTTCACCTTCCGGCCAGCCCCAAATGATGTACCGGCCAAGCGCGATGACTTGCGACGGATGAAGTTCCGGCGCCCATTTCGGAACCTGTTCCGGATGTTCTGTCATGAAGCGCTTGATGCCTTCCTGATAAGCTTCGATGGCGGCGCGCATTTTGGGCGAAACCTGGTTGTAACGTTCGCGGCTGATCGCGGCGTGTTGCCAAATGCGTTGACGGTAATCATGGCGAAACCATTCCTGGCCGAACGCTTCGGACATTGTGCCTTCAGCCTTGCGGTAATTTTTTAGCAATTCTTCCAACCGGTCTTCGGCTTGCGCGTAACCGATGGCGAACGCGGCGTCTTCCAGTGTCGAAGCGAAAATGTGCGGAACGCCGAATTCGTCGCGCAGAAGTTCAGCGCTTCCGGATTTGGCGGCATGTTGTTGCCCTTTGGCAACGGGTTGAACAGAAGCGATGACCGCAAACAAACAAAGAAGTGAACATAACAGGATGGTGCGTTTCATAATCAAGCTCCATTGAAGATGGATATTTCTTCAGAACGTTTGTGACTTAAGCCGTGGCGGATGTTGATTGGCGAGTTCTCAATGACAAGCCGATCAGTGTGGCAGTTGTAAACAGCAAGCCGCCGACCCACCCCAGCCAGGATGGATGAACGGCGATTAGCCAGCCTCCAAGGATTGGCCCAATGATTCGAGTGATGCTTTCCAGCGAGGTGACAGCTCCGAAAACGCCGCCTCGTTTATTGGGTGGAGCCGTGCGGGAAATCAAGCTGGTTAGCGGCGGACGTGAAACTCCATGTCCAAAGGAAAAGAGCAGCGCCACAAAAATCAACTTCCACCAGGCATTGACGAACACCACATAAAAAAGGCCGATGGAACTGGCAGCCAACCCTATGATCAAGGATTTATATTCCCCGAAGCGTTTGACGACCGGGCCAATCATTACCGCTTGCCAAAGAACTCCCAGCAGTCCAACCAGCGCTAAAAAATAACCTGCTTGCTTCACGCTGAATCCGAGTTGTTTTTTGGCGAACAGCGAAAACATCGTGGTGTAAATCGTGAATGGCAGCGACATGAAAAAGAAGATCGAAAGCAAAGGGCGCAGTTCGGACACCGACAGAAAATCCAGCGCGCGTGTGTACATTGCCAATCCGCGCGGACGTTGTTCATCGTTTTGGTGCTGCGTTTCAGGAAGCAGAAACATCGTGGCGAGAATGCTGGTCAGCGAAATCATCGCGGCGACATATGCGGTGATGTTGTACCCGTAATGCGAAGACACCACAGATCCAAGCGCAGGGCCGATGGTGAACGCCAGTCCGAACGAGCCGCCAATAATCATCCCAAAAGTTTTTGCGCGGTTTTCCGGAGGGGTAATGTCGCTGATGTAAGCCTGAGCAACCGTCAAATTTCCGCCCGAAAATCCGTCAATCATTCTGGCGACAAACATCCAGGTCAATGGCGAAGGCAGCTTCATCGCCAACCCCAGCAAGATGAAACCGGCGAGTGAACCAAGTTGGCTGTAAAGCAACACAGGCCGACGACCATAATTGTCGCTGAGGTGACCAAGAAGTGGTGCGGCGATGAACTGACACATCGAATAAGATGCGATCAACAACCCGATCATTTGATCCGAAGCGTTGAAAATACCTGCGTAAAACGGCAGCAGCGGCAAGATGATGCTGAAGCCGAGGATGTCCACGAAGACAACGATGAAAATTGGGATGATGCGTTTATCTTTCATAAAAGTAGGCAGTAGTCAGTAGACAGGAGTTGGGACTCAGGTTCAGTTCTAAGTTTCTATTCGCGAACGTCTACTTCTTAAAATTGCTAATCAAGACAATCTCGCGTGTTTCCAATCCGCGAGCCAAAGCCAGAAATTTGCCGTCAGGTGACCAATCGAATCCGAAAATATGGTTTGATCCGAAGCTGGTCAATTTTTTGGGAGCGCCTCCATTGATGGGCTGGCTCCAAATGTTTGATGTGCCACCGCTGGATGCCGCATAAGTCAACGATTGACTATCCGGCGACCATCGCACAAGTCGCCAGGGAGTTGTTGGAATGTCGAACGCGATTGTTGGCGAACTTCCTGACGCAGAAAGTACGGAGCTCAGGGGCAGCACTGCAAATTTTGCCGCACCGGGTGTTTTCTCGTCTCGGTAAGAACAAGCCAGCCACTTACCATCAGGTGACATGACAGGGTATTCCGAAAGCACATCAAGAATTTGAGACGGTTCACCGCCCTCCGCTGAAACTTTCCATAAGGTGCGTTTTCCAGATTTGATCGAAGAGAACACGACCGCATTGCCGTCAGGGGTAAATCGCGGGTCAAGGTCGAGCTGACCAGAAGTTAGCTGTTTGGAGTTGTTGCCATTGCTGTCAACACGCCAGATGCCGATGCTGCCACCCGAGGCGCTACGGTCGGAAATGAAGGCAATAAATCGCCCGTCGGTCGAAAACGCCGGAAACGTGTTGTAACCAGCATCTGTCGTCAGAAGTTGTGCGCCTGAACCATCGGCGTTGACCTTCCATAAGTCGGGTTTGCCGCTGGCGTTTGACGAATAAACAATTGAATTGTCTTGCGCCCAGGCTAATCCCTGCACACCATCGCTGCTGCCGGAACCCAGGGTGATTTGGCGCGGATTGCTGCCATCAGCCTGAGCCACCCACAAGTTGGAAATCTGGTTGATTTGGACTGCGGCAATGGTCGCTCCGTTCGACGAAATCGTGACGCCTCGGTAATCATTCAAATCGTTGGTGACGCGAATGGCTTTGCCGCTGGGGTGACTGACAAACCAGACCTGGCGACCGGCTGCACCTAAATTGCCAGGCTCACGCGCAGACATCAAAATTCCTTTTCCATCTTCTGTCCAAACGACTCTTCCAATGTTCGGCCAGGATTCCGCAAGCAATTTTTTTTCGCTGCCATCCAGGACTTGAACCGTGACAACGTTTTGATTGATGCCTCCGGAAAAGTTGGCAATGGGGCAGGCGATGGTTTTGCCATCAGGTGACCAATCCGGCCCTTCAATCGAAAAGGAATCCGGGAGCTTTCGATTGGCTAGTTCTCGTTCGTTTGTGCCATCGGCGTTAGCCAGCAGCAAGACACTGGAATCGGCTAGTTCGCGGACAAAAGCAATCTGTTTGTCGTTGGGTGAAAGCGCCACGGGGCTGCTGACACCAGACAGCAATTTACGCGATGGGCCGCTCAGCGTGGGAACTCGGTAAAGATCGCCAACGGGAGAATCGGATTTGCGCTGAACGAAATAAATGTGATTGCCATCGTGCGAAAACGTTGGAGAGCGAAACCGCAAATCCGAAGCAGGTGTGATTTGAATGGCATTGCTGGTCGGCGTTACTTGTCGAACCCACAAACTTCGTTTGTTTCCATCATCAATGATATAGGCGACGTATTTGCCATCCGGCGAAACTACGGCATCAATTGGCCGCCCTGAAGTGACCAATTTTGTGAACTTGGCGTTTTTGAACGTCGGTTCGGTCGGTTGAGCGGTCAACCATTGGGCGACTCCGAATCCGATTGCTGCCACGGCGAGAACCAAAACCAATAGCCCGACAATGACACCGCTTTTGTGCTTTTTGATTTCGTTCAAGATGACCGCGGAACTGGTTTGATTGGCCGCGGAAATTTCGCTGGTTTGTTGCGGCATCTGATCAATTCGAGTGGCCAGGTTTTCAGGGTCAGCAACTGCTTCGTCAGTTCGGCGCGAACTTTGAATTTGTGGGGGCTTCGGTGTCGGCGACGCGAGCGGCAACGCTGTGCGCAGTTGCAGTTTTTTCAACGCAGCCTGCAATTCTTTTGCGGATTGAAACCGTGCCTCTCGGTCTTTGGCCAGCAGCTTGTTCAGGATTTCGTCCAGGTCGAAAGTGACTTCGGATGAATAATGCGACAACGGCATCGGCTCGCGTTGCAAAATTGCGGCCATTACGTCACTGGCAGTTTGATCCTGAAATGGAGAACGGCCGGCAATCATTTCGTAAAACACGATTCCCAGGCTGAACAAGTCTGACCGGGCATCCAGTTTTTGAGCGCGGGCTTGCTCCGGCGACATGTACGTCGCAGTTCCAAGCACCAAGCCGGGGTCGGTTTCATTTTCGATTGGAGTATCTGTCGAAGAACTGACGCTGCGTTCGGTCAGTTTTGCCAAGCCAAAATCCAAAACCTTCACGTATCCGTCAGGCCGCACCATGATGTTTTCCGGTTTGATGTCACGGTGGAGAATTCCTGCTGAATGTGCGGCTTCAAGCGCGGCGGCAATCTGAAAAGTAAGTTCAACGGCTTCGGTTACGGAAATCGGCGACTTGCGAATCTTGCGTCTTAAGGTTTGCCCTTCAATGTATTCCGTGGCGATGAAATGAAATCTGCCTGAATCGGTCTGGTCAACTGCCGTCTGGCCGACTTCGTGTATGGTGATAATGTTGGGATGATTGAGCGCGCTGGCAGCTTTGGCTTCTTTTTCAAAGCGGCGCACGCGTTCAGTGTCGTTGGTGTAAAGCGACGGCAGAATCTTCAACGCTACCTTGCGGTTCAGCTTTGTGTCCTGAGCAAGATAAACCTCGCCCATTCCGCCCACGCCGAGCAGCGAAACAATCTCGTAACGGTCGAAACGAGAGCCGATGTTGATAGGCATAAATTGAAAACCACGTGGGATATAACGCGGGCGCAGTCTAGCATCAGGCTGAGGATTTTTCTATTTGCTTATCGTGTAAGTTCAATCAATTGTTCAATTCTGGTCAGCGCCGGTTCTATTCGGGAAGTCGGCGAATATCCCATCTCCTGCGGCGCAAAAATTAAGTGCGTGACGCCAATTTCACGGAGTCTTTGCACGTCTCCGCGAAGTTCGCTGAGGGTACCGACCATTGGTGGGCGAGTCCCGCCTGGCGAAGCGTCTGTGATAACCGGGTATGAAAGCAGCACTACTTCCAGATCGTTGCGACCTGCTTGGTGAGCCGTTGCTTGAAGCTGTTTGACTGAAGCATCGAACGAATCGAAATCCATCGGTCCCACAGGATTCCAGCCGTTGCCGTACTTTGCCGCGCGGTCAAACGCGTACTGCCCAAACCCTGCCAGATGGATTGGTGGATGAGGTTTTTGAACAGGTTTCGGGCCGATTTTGGATTCCGGGATTTTGTAAAGCGCGCCATCAAAGCGAACTTGGTCGTGCGTCCAGATGGCAATCATCGCTTCCAGGATTTCATCGGTTCGTTGGCCGCGCCCAGCGAAAGGAACCCCGGACGCTTCAAACTCATCGTGCGACCAGCCGACTCCGCCGCAGATTTCCACTCTTCCGCCGGATAGCACATCCAGCGTTGCCAGCCTTCGCGCCAAATGAATCGGTTGGTGGTAGGGAAGCACGATCACGCTGGTTCCCAGTCGCAGTTTGTTTGTGTGCGCGGCGACAAACGTCAGCGTTTCAATCGGATCGAATACGTTCTGGAAATTGGTTGGCCAACTGCCATCCGGCGAAGGCGGGTAAGGATCACGCGGATTGGTCGGGCACAACAACCGTTCAAAGACCCAGACCGAATCGTAACCAAGTTCTTCTGCGCGAGTGGCGACGCGAATTAAATTTTCAGGTGACGCGACAGAGCCACTTTGGGGAAGAGTACATCCGACTTTCATATTGATCTCCTGATGCAAAGCGTTAAGATGACTTGCCACGCAATCTACTCTGGCGCTGCATCAAGGATCAAGCCGGACTAGAAACTAAATCGCATTCCTGCTTCCATTCTGCGCCCGGGTGTTGCAGCGGTTGGCTGGCCGAAGAACGGCGACGTTTGCACGCCCGAAAAGCCAATCGGATTGACGTGATTGAATAGGTTAGTGGCCTGCACGAAAAACTCCGTGCGGAACCGCTTTTGGGCTTGTCCAGGCATTCCGCCGCCCATCATTCCCAGCATGTCGCCGCTGTCTGCGCTCCCACGGATGATGCGGACTTGCGGCCCACCACCGCCTTGCGCTTCCGGCGGTTTGCCAAAGCCGAAGCCCCAACTCAATCGGGAACTCAGGTCCCAGCGACCAGCGCCGCGCGCTGTGTTGCGGCCAACTCCTGCCGGACGGTCGTTGATGATTGAATCGCCGTTGTTATCAAACCCAGTTGTGATGTTGTATGGCGTAGCCGAATTCGCCTGAAAGATGGTTCCCAGGCGCAAGCCTTTCGGCAGCGTGTAATTCGACATCAGGAAAAAGCGATGCCGCGTGTCTTGCATCGAAGGACCGCGTTCTGCTCGCAAGTCGAAATTATTCACCGGCAAGCCGAGCGCGCCATCGGTTTCGTCCGTGGATTTCGACAACGCATAGTTTGCGCCAATCATGAACTTACCCATCTTCATCCAGTTCAGATTGAACATCCAGGTGTGATTGAACGAATTCGCCGACGATTCAATCTGAGTGATGTTGCCCGCCGTCGTGTCTGGACGATTGCCGTTCAATGGCGCATTGGCGTTGCGACCGCGCAGTTGATGAATGCCTCGGCGAAAAAAGTATTGCGACATAAACCGTATGCCTTGGGCCAGTTCGCGTTCAATGCCAATTGAAGTTTGGACAACGTAAGGCATTCGCAAACCCTGTTGTAGCTGAATCCGGCTGGGCGGCAAGGTCCGCGCCAATCCGCCACTGAAGGGGTCAGGAAAGCCCGGAGATTGAATTACCAAATCTCGCTGTTGCTGTCCATTGACACGCAGCGATTGTTCCAGCGTGTCGGCTCCAAACCAGTCGTAAAAAATCCCGCCGCCTCCGCGAATGGTGGTTTTGCCGCTTTTGGTCGGCGACCAGGCGAAACCAATGCGCGGCATGAAGTTGTTCTGATCGCTGAGTTTGGTTTGGACTTCGTGTCGCAGGCCGAAGCTGAGCGTCAGGCTTTTTGCCGCACGCCAGTCGTCCTGGGCAAACCAGCCGAATTGGTATTGATCGAAATTGACCGATCCAGCTCCGCTGCGTCGCGTGTACGTGAGGGGCCGTCCAGCGCGAAACGCATCCAGGCTGGAAAACACAAACGTTCCGTTTTGGTTGCGAAGCTCATTGCTGCGATAGTCAAAGGCTTCAAGCTGAGCGCCAAACCGCATCGAATGCTTTTTGAGCGCGACGTCCAGATTGTCTGCAAATTCGATCTCTCGCGAACGGCGTGAACTATTGATTTGCGCGCCGCCCTGATTGAAGGCATTCAATACCTGAATCGTCGTTGCGCTGGACAGGGAATCAATCGAAACATCCTGCCAAATGGATTGGAATCGGATTTCGTTGAATAGCTTTTTGCCGAAGGAGCCGGATTCCGCAAAGCGCAAAACGTTTTCGGCGGAATCGGTTGTATAGCCACGTTCGGGCAAATCGAAATTTCCTACGCCATTGTTGTCGCGTCGGATGGCGTTGCGCTGGTATTCGCCGCGCACGGTGTGCGTTTTGGTCAGCAGATGTTCAATCCGTGCGCTCAAATTCAGCGTCTTCCAGGGTTGACGAATCTGATCGAAGTAGTTTCCCGTCGGCAACGCCGAAACAATGGTTCTGGCTTCGTAACTGTTTACACCATCCGCCGAAAGAAACGCGGACGTGTGGTTTTTCCAAAGCGGCCCGCCAAGTTCAAATCCATAACGCCGGTTTTGTTCTGCCGCACGAAAAGGCGCAAATGCGTTGCGCGCATTCAGTGCTTCATCGCGAAACCCGAAATTGAAACTGCCGTGCCAACTGTCCAAGCCGGGTTTGGTGTAAATGTCTACGCTGATGAAAGACGATTCATGATTTTCGGCTGCGTAGGCATTGGTGCGAAAGCGAATTTCTCGAATCTGATTTTTGGGCGGCAGTTTTCCGCCGCGAAAACCGTTGACGCGAAAATTGGCTCCTGGGCCAGCCATATTGCGAATTGCCTGTTCGAACTCTTCCGGGTCATCTGGCAGCGCCGCGATTTGTTCCGCAGTCAGCACCGTGGAAAATGCGTCGCCGCGCGGGTCGGTTTTCGCTTCGCGCTTGTCTTGAGCAACCGTGACGCTTTCTTCAACCGTGGCGATTTGCAGTTTGATTTCGATCTGATTTGCACCGGGTTTTAGGTTGAAATCTTTGACGGTGCGCGGAGCAAAGCCATTGGCCGTGGCCAGAATTTGAACTTTGCCGATTTGCAGTTGCGAGAAAGTGGCCTCGCCCCGCGAATTGCTGGCCGCTTCTTTGGATTGTTTGTTGATGACAATGTGAGCATTCGGAATCGCTTCGCCGTTTGGGTCTACGACCAGAACGCGTAAGCTGGCTTCTGCCGGCTTTTGGCTCTGAGCTAAAGCCGGATTGATGACCGTCGCGAAAATCAGCAACAAGCTCGGCAGTTGTCTGAAGAATCTGGTTCCTAACATCTCTTCTCCTGAAGCGTGAACTGCAATGGTTGCAGCGCATAGAAACTGAATTGCTCAATTGCTGTTCGGCATAAGCTGACTGCGAATGTACCGGCTGACGTTTGCAGCGTTCGGTGGATCGTAATTTCCCAGCACGATGATCGTGTACTCAGGAGCAACTTCCAGTTCAGCGTTGATTCCCGGAGCGCCGCCAGCAACGGCGGCTCTGCCCAAAATTCGTCGACTGTTTTGGGGATTGAGCAATTTGTTGTCGCGCAGTGCGTTGGCAAACTTCAGTAAATCCTCCGTTGTCGAATATCCGCCGCCAGCCGAACTGCCTCGGCCTGGCCGAGTGTCAACGTTGCTAACGCGTTCGCCCGTTTCGTTGCGGCGATACCCTTCCGCCAGGTTTGGCGTTTTGGCTCCGCTCAAAAAGCTGTCTGTGT
>ERZ650309.817-NODE-817-length-14893-cov-7.800580_pt1 | contig 14893 bp, 17 predicted proteins | sample MGYA00376245_ERZ650309 | MGnify/ENA primary metagenome ERZ650309 (study PRJEB26733, sample SAMN07839294) | wastewater metagenome | biome: urban; feature: wastewater treatment plant; material: waste water | place: USA: North Carolina | collected 2016-04-26 ...
GTGGTAATCATCGCTAAACCAGAGCTAACAAAAACCTCACGAACCGCATCAACTGATGCCATACCAGCTTGTTTAAACTTTTGATAATGAGTCATAAAGTGAATGGTATCGTCAACGACAATACCAAACGATAATGTCCCTACGGCTGCTACACCAATATCAATACGACCATTAATAAAGCCCCATAAACCCAAAGCTATAGCCACAGGTAACGAGTTAACAAACAAACTAATTGTCCCTAAACGCCAAGATTTTAAAGCTACTCCTAACATTAACGAGACAATCACTATACACAAAAACGTGCCATAAACCATGGATGGAATATTGGTCATCGCCATATTGGAGAAAATTAAATCCAAGCCAACGCCTTTGGTTTTCATGTCAGGGGTGGCATTTTTTGCTAACCAATCTTCGGCGCTTTTGTTTAATGCGAGTAATGCTTTTGAATCGGTTTCGGAAACAATCACCGTTAACATGGTTTTACGTTTATCCATGCTCACCATATTGGTCAGTTCTTGGCCTTCGGATAAAGACATTTCATGAACTAAGGCATATTGAGCAGCTAACTCGACACTATTTGGTAAAGTATAGGCTTGCGGATCATTATTGTGCATAGCACGATTTAAACGCTTCATCACATCGGTGTAGGTATAAACGTTAGACACGCCATGTTGCTGTCTATACCATGTGGCAAAAGCATCTAAACGTTGCAAATAAGCTGGCTCATAAATACCATTTTCTTTGCCTGAATCAAGGGTATACAACAAACGGTGAATGCCACCCAACTCTTCATTTAATTTGGTGTTAGAACGCTTAAACTCAAACGTATCATCCAAATAAGTGGTAAACATTTCATTGAGTTCATTACGTGGCATACCTACGGCAATAATCGTAATGGAGACAATCGCCATCACTGCTAAAATTTGCTTTGGATATTTAATCACCCAATTTGCCCAAGCGGTCATAAACTGCTTAGCCCCATTTTGCGGTTTACCTGCTTTAATTGGCAATACCATCACCAAAGCAGGTAACAAGGCATAGACTAAAAACCAAGCAACACCAATACCAAAAACAACCAAATTACCTAGTTCACGATAGGTTGGTGACTCATGAAAATTAAGTGAGGCAAAACCAACGGCTGTGGTAATACTGGTTAAAAATACCGCTTTTCGACTTTCAGTTAAGGAAGTAAGCATCGCCTCTTTTTTGCTCAGCCCTTCTCGGTAATGCAATAAAAACCCTGTTAATACATGGACACAATCGGCAATGGCAATGGTCATAATCATCGTTGGTGCAAACATATTTACGGCAGTAATTGCGCCATCAAACCAACATTTAATACCCATGACCAACACACTGACCACACTCACTAAACTCAGTGTAATCACCGTTGCCCAAAAACTACGCAACAATAAGGTTAACGAGGCAATCATTAAGCCATAGCCGATTGGTAACAGTAAGGCCATATCTTTGAGCATGGCATCGGTAAACGACATTGATGCTTCGACTGTGCCTGTGACATGAAATTCGACTTGTGGGTACTTAGGCGCAACTTGGTCAACAATGTGATGCACATGATCAGAAATTTGTTTAATTTCGCCAACAGGATTTTCGGGCAATTGAAAGGTCATTAGCACAATAGAACTACGACCATTATTTGATACTAAATAGCCTTTTAACTCAGGACTATTTAAAATTGCTTGTTTGCCTTTGGCTAATTGCTCATCGGTTTTTGTGCTCGGATTATCTAAAACAGGTTCAACAACAATATTGTCGTTATCACTTTCAACACTGTTAAAGTTAGTTAAAGAGTCAACCCGACTAGCAAATGGACTTTTCCATCCCAAATCGGTTAACTCATCAATCGCTTGCAAGGCTTGGCGATTAAAGATATTGCCATCTTTAGCAATCACCAATACCACCATATTGTCATTTTTTGAGAAGGTATCTTCTTGCTCATTCATGGCAATTAATAAGGGATTGGTTTTATCGAAGTTAATCTTAAATGAGGTACTTAACCAAAAGTTTTTAAAACCAATACATGCAAGTACAATCGCTAAAAACATCACCGCTAAGGCAGATTTTGGATTGTTTATCACCAAACTGTTAAAACGAGCATTCATCTAATCAATACCTAAACTATTACTCCATCTAACTTGATGGAATATGTAAAATTTGAGGAGTTTTTTGGGAGGTTGAGTTAAAGCGCGAGAATACTTGATTTTAAAAACAGTCTATATAGGCAAACTCTAACTAGGCATCCAAAGTCAAAGAATTGTCGTTAATCTCCAAAAACTAGCCAATGAACAGCAAATCCTAATCAAAGATGCGCAAAAGTAGCAATTACGCTAAAATAGCTTCATCCCTCTCTTCATCTCCTTTCAGCAAGAGCAATTGCTAATGAGCGAAATCGTTAAAGTCGTGACTGGCGAAAAGTTACGTGGTGCCGAAAAGGTTTCCCGTATTCCAGTTAAAGTGATTCCAACCGAAACCCTACCGCGTAAACCTGACTGGATTCGTGTTCGTATTTCTAACCCCAACGAAGTTCAACGTATTAAAGGCTTATTACGCGAACAGAAATTACATACTGTTTGTGAAGAAGCCGCTTGTCCTAATCTGCCTGAATGCTTTGGCGGTGGCACAGCTACTTTTATGATTATGGGTGATATTTGTACGCGCCGCTGTCCGTTTTGTGATGTCGCACATGGCCGTCCTAATGCCTTAGATGCTGATGAACCACGTCATTTAGCCGAAACCGTGGCTAATCTCAAGTTAAAATATGTCGTGGTGACTTCGGTTGACCGTGACGATTTAAAAGATGGTGGCGCACAACATTTTGTCGATTGTATTAGCCAAACACGCTCGTTGAATCCAAATACTAAAATTGAAGTTTTAGTACCTGATTTTAGAGGCCGTATGGATATTGCCTTGCGGATTATGCGCGAGTGTCCACCCGATGTGTTTAACCACAACATCGAAACCGTGCCCAGAATTTATAAAGCGATTAGACCTGGTTCGGATTATCAACACTCTCTCACTTTGCTTAAACGCTTTAAAGAAGAATGTCCAGACGTAACCACTAAATGTGGTTTGATGGTCGGGATTGGCGAAACCAAAGAAGAAGTTTTAGCAGTATTGGACGATTTACGCGCCCACAATGTTGACCTCGTAACCATTGGCCAATATTTACAGCCGTCAAAAAATCACGCACCTGTTGATCGTTTTGTCCATCCTGATGAATTTAAAGAATATGCTGATTATGGCAAAAAATTAGGCTTCACCAATATTTGGAGTGGGCCAATGGTACGTTCTTCGTATCATGCGGATAGACAGTATGAAGGAAAGGCGTTAGGGTGATTGAGAGTAAAATGTGTGGAGGTATAAAAATACCTCCTAACATACGCCATCATCAATAACTGTGACGACCTATAATGTCGCTGCATTTTTGAGATACCATTGCATAAAAAATGATTTGACGCGATATTAAGGATAACTCTTTTGTGCATGGAAAATGCCATGAAATCGTACGCTGTATCGCTTCCATTTCCTTTTTCTTTAATGATACTCTGGAATGATTATCATACTAGCACCATACCCACTAAAATTCCTTTTGTACGAATCCAAAGACCTCCTATTAATATGCATGAGCTACCTGAAGGGACAGACTATATCGCTACTCTCATGAGTCGATACCCTTACATTTCCAAAAAAGAAAAAGCAATACTCAAACCATTTATAGCATTCTAATTATGCGCCAAGAAAAAACAACAACTCTAATGCGTCAATGGCATATTTTACGTCTGCTGCGTCATGTGCATTACATCAGTACTCAAGATATTAAAGAGTCATTATTATGCCATTACTCAATTGATGTTGATTTACGTACTATTCAACGCGACTTACAAGGTTTAGCGACTATTTTTCCATTGGAATGTAGAGACGAGAGTTCCCCCTATGGCTGGCGATGGCAAAAAGAAGCCAAACATGAATTACCAATGTCACATACTCAAGCATTAACGTTTATGATGGTGGAAACACAACTTAAAGACATATTACCTCATACAGTGCTTCAAGAGCTGCAACCTTATTTTGATGCTTCTAAAGCGATTGTAGAAGGCAAAACTCTTACTCCCATAAAAATTATAGGGGGTGCAGCTTGTTTTAATTTTCCGCTATTATTCAGATTATTTGATGTTAAAGCACGCCCATCAACAGCGGAAAAGGAGAAACAGGCGATTCAAGAGTTATTTGCTATACTCAACCAACAAGGCTTAGCTGAATGGCGTGAGGAGCTGAACAAATTTATATCTCAAAAAATATAGATAAAAATAGCATACACAACCATATTGTTTTTAGAGGTTTTTATGGCAAGCTTTGGATTTGGAGCCTTTTTGGGATTGATGATGTTGGCTTTATTAGCCATTATATCTTGGATTCAAGTTTTTAGTTTTTTACATCAAGCTGGGTTGGATTTTATTAATATGCTTATTCTTTGCGGAATAGCTTTTGCAGGCTATAAATATCTATCTACAAAAAGGAACAGCAAGAAAAACATCAATCAACAACAAGCTTTGAATGTTATTACAACGTCTAAAAATGCTCAAGTAGTAGTCAATACAGCCGTTGAACTCCCTGTGACAAACAAGCCTCAAAAATACGATGATTATTCAGACTCAAGTTTTTGGGATAAACTAAAGAACTTCGCAAAGGCAGCAGGAAAAGAAGTGATAGAAAAGGCTCTTTTTTTGTATTATGCTGCTCAAGAAAATGATACTCCTGTATGGGCAAAAACAGTAATTTATAGTGCATTAGCTTATTTTATTTCACCTATAGATGCGATTCCTGATATTACGCCTGTTGTTGGCTATTCAGATGACTTAGGTGCATTGGTAGGAGCATTGGCAACAGTGTCTATGTATGTTACAGAAGATGTAAAAAATAAAGCTAGACAAAAACTATCTAATTGGTTTGATAAGTAATCATCACAAGGATTCTATGTATGTCTTTTTTTGAAAAAGCAAAACAAGCCGCACAAACGGCATTAGAGAATACCACTAAAGCAGCCAAAGAAGTCGCTGAAAATGCACCCAATAAAGCCCAAGAAGCCATTGATTTTATTAAACAGAATATACCTAAATCACTTCCTTTAAGCGTATCAGAAACCAAATTAAATCAGATGGTTAAAAGCTCTATTGCAGATGATAGTCGTATCAAAAGCCTTACTCTTATCTGCGAAGAAAACGTTTTAATTGTAGATGCTGCTATACAAGTGATGGGTTTAACAATCAACGCAAAAACACAACTTGCACTAGAACATTGTGAACTCAGCCCAACATCCAAAATCATTACTATGCGCCGCTTAGACCAAATAGAGCTTGGCGGCACAGGTATTGCATCTTCTTTGCTAGCTCACGTTGTAAAATTAGTTGTTTGTGGATTATTAGGTGTGGATATTGGTGCATTTTCACTTAAAAATATCAACGGAGTTACCATTGAAAAAGAACTTATTACTGCCGATTTGATTGCTATGGGTGCAACCGAAGCGATTAATAATGCTATTAATAGTAAAATCAATCTCTTATTAAGTAATACGCCTATCAACCCTATGTTAACTCCTCTATTACCCACATTAGCTCAAAAACTCATGCAAAATATCACCATTGAAAACCTGAAAATTGCTAAAAATGGGATTACTGGCGTTTTAAAATTAGGTATTTAAACCCAAAAGCTTAATTTTTAGTGCTTGCAATTATAAAAACATTGGAAATTTCTATTATGACGAATTCATGTTATGTCTGTGCTGTCGAAAAAGGTATAGAGTCTTGTATTGGCTGTGACAAATATGTTTGTAAAACCCATGCAGGCTATATGAAAAATTATCTTTCGATAGATGGAAAAAAGGGGCGCGCTTGTCAAGCCTGTATTGAAGAAGGTATTGTCACTCCAGATTATGGAATTTTGAGTACACAACTCATTATTAATGATATTGTTAAACGTTTTGAAAATAAAATGTATCCAAGAATGCAAGGAGACATAGAAAAACTAACTGAAAAGGTAAAAACTGAATCATTTGCAGAAGCTCATATATTAGTCAAAGAGTTAGAAGAATCAGTGGCAAGAACAGCTGAAACCATAGCACTACAATTAGAAAAAACGGCAGACAAAATGGTTGCTGATAACTTAGCCAAAGTAGAAAGTACTCTCACAACATTAACCCATGAACTTACAAAAGCTATTAGTAATCAAAGAGTTGAAGTATCATCAGATGCTGAGAAAATTGTACGAGAACTCCGTCAGACTATTATATGGGGCTTATCTTGTGCGGCATTAATTATTGTTATTGGCTTGACTGGTATCAAGTTGACTTTAGGTTAATTAAATGCTCTTGTAAGACTATAATAAGTTTCGTAGCCCGAAATAAAACCAAATAATTCAATGTTATCGGCTAAGTTAGCCACTAAAATTTTTTGCTGTTGTTGCGTTTCTATATCCAATAAATGCATTTGAGATTCGGCTCGTTCGCGAGTTTCGTCTTTCCATTCAAGACTAAATTTACGCGCATTGGCACGAATTTGATTGGGGGATAACAAAATAACACTCCTTGTATTGAGGTGTAAAAAACAGCGTTAGGTATTTGTTGTCACCGCTTTTAAGCCTAAATGGGTGACGAAAGGTAAAAAGTCTTTATCGGCAAATAACAGAGAATGGCCATATTCAATACAATGTGTGGCAATAATCACATCTGCTGTTTTACGCACGGTAATGCCACGCTTGCGTAAAAAACGAAAGTTATCGGCGGCTTGTATGGCTAAGTCTGTCCCTAACATGTCAAACACAGCTAATGTGAGCAATAATTTTTTGGCGGTTTGATAGTCTGTATCTACACGAAATCCGCGTAATACCTCCGTTAAAATCAAATCGCCAATAGCAAGCGGTTCAACACCAAGCAAACTATCTAATTTATTAGCTGATGGCGTAGGTTGGCCATTAAAATAGTCAATCCAAACACTTGAATCTATAAGAATCATTGATTGAGTCTCATGTCTTCAAGGTCATCTTCCCATTTCAGTTTTCCACGAAAAGCCTTAATCGACTCTTGTTGCTTGAGTTTAATGAGCATTTTTAACCCCAACTCAACCGCTTCTTTTTTGGTTTTTAATCCTGTGGCTTTTAGAGCATCGTGCATTAAAGCATCATCTATCACAATATTGGTACGCATTTTTTGAACTCTATAATGTGTATTTTATATTGTAATATACACATTATAGATAATTTTAGCTACGACTACTTCGGATACAACTTGCCATCAAATTCATCCATTTTTGGATAACGTAATGGCGTTAAATTGTCTAAATTGGCTAAATAATTTTTATAATCTACCAAAATTTGTTCGCGTGCTTCGGGTTTAATATAGGGCACATGATAGCCAATAAACGGTGGCAACACCTCAAAACCCACATAAGCCAATGTGCCACGCAACAAGGGACGTAACATACCGTCCACCAACTCGCCATGAATAGCTTTTTCACCAAACATATGCTCACGGCCACCCAAGGTTAAAGTCACTAAAGCTTTTTTACCTTTTAAGCCGCCTTGGTCATAAAAACGCATTCCGCCATAACACACCCCCGAAATTAACACGCGGTCAATCCACCCTTTTAAAATCGCAGGCACAGAAAACCAATATAACGGAAAGTTAAAAATCACCAAATCCGCTGCTTTTAACTTTTCTAACTCAGCCGCAATATCAGGTGCAATTGCTTGTTGTTCGTAGTTATAACGTTGTTCTAAGGCATACACCAAATACTCAGGATTTTTGCGCTGGGCAAAATCGTTAGCAGAAGCCACAGGATTCCAATTCATCTCATATAAATCGGACACCTGTACTTGATGACCAGCAGCAGTTAATTGCTCTGTCGCAAGCTGCATTAATGCGGTATTAAAGGATTTTGCTTCAGGATGGGCGTGAATAATCAAGACATTCATCATTTATGCTCAATTTAAACTAAAAATGGGCTTGATTTAAGCACCAAAGTACCAGTATAAGCAACTCAGTTAAGTGATTTTTAGGAGCAAATAACAACATGACTTATCAAACCCTTTTATATCAAGTCGAAAACCGTATTTTGACGATTACACTCAACCGTCCCGAACAAATGAATGCCTTTACCGTTGAAATGGCCAATGAATTAGAGCACGCCTTTAAAACGGCCAGCGAAGATGACAATATTGGCGTGATTGTCGTAACAGGCGCAGGCAAAGCTTTTTGTGCTGGCATGGATTTAAGTAAACAAGGTAATGTCTTTGGTTTAAATGAACAATTACAACCGACAACAGCGGATATGGAACAACGCTTAGACGATGAAGAAATGATTGCAGGAGTAAGGGATACAGGTGGTCGTGTCACCTTGGCTATTTTTGATTGCAAAAAGCCTGTGATTGGTGCGATTAATGGCGCAGCCGTAGGCATTGGTGCAACCATGACCTTGGCAATGGATATTCGTTTAGCCTCCTCTAAAGCACGGATTGGTTTTGTTTTTGGCAAAATTGGCGTAGTACCAGAAGCCTGTTCAAGTTGGTTTTTGCCACGTATTGTGGGCATTAGTCAAGCTTTAGAATGGGTGTATAGTGGTGATATTTTAACTGCCGAAGAAGCTCAACAAGGCCGTTTAGTCAAAGCGGTTTATAGCCCAGAAACCTTGTTAGAAGAAGCTTATAAACTCGCCCATAAGTTTATAGATAATCGTTCACCAGTTGCTATCGCCTTTGCTCGACAAATGATGTATCGCAATGCTGCACAAACACATCCCATTGAAGCTCATAAAGTAGACTCTTTGGCGATGTTTTACACCAGTCTTGAAGATGGCAAAGAAGGTGTAAAATCCTTTTTAGAAAAACGTGCCCCTGAATTTACAGGCAAAGCCAGTCAAATGCCTGAATTTTATCCTTGGTGGAAATAAAATATCTAAATTGAGGCATTTTTTAAATGCCTCCGTTTTTGTTACAGAGTCATAGCACATCATAAAGTTTATTTGCACCTGCCCCACCTTCTTCGTAAAATAGCACGCCTTCCCTTTTTCTAAACTGCATACCCACCATGAATAACCTAAATCCGCGTCAACAAGAAGCCGCTAAATATATTGATGGCCCATTATTAGTTTTGGCGGGTGCAGGCTCGGGCAAAACCTCGGTTATCACCAAAAAGATTGCCTATTTAATTACCGAATGTGGCATCAAAGCCAATCGAATTTTTGCGGTGACCTTTACCAACAAAGCCGCAAAAGAAATGAAAGAGCGGGTTAGCAAATTAGTTAATGGGGCAGAAGCCAAAGGCTTAACCGTCTCCACCTTTCATACCTTAGGCTTGACCATGATTCGCCAAGAATTAGAGGCTTGTGGTTTAAAAAATAATTTTTCTATTTTAGATGCAGACGATTGCCAACGTTTATTGGCCGATTTAATGCACAAAGATAACAGTCCTGAAGCTGACCAAAAACAAGCATTAAAATGGATTAGCAAAAAGATTTCTGATTGGAAAAATGATTTAATCGCGCCTGTTCAAGCAGTGAGTGTTGCTGAAACTAAAGAAGATTTGATTGCAGCCCATCTTTATGATGCCTATCAACGCCATTTACGCGCTTATAACGCTGTAGATTTTGATGACTTGATTGCCCTACCCACACGTATCTTGCAAGAGAATCAGGCCATTAGAGAAAAATGGCAAAGTAAAGTGCATTATATGTTGGTGGATGAATATCAAGACACCAATACCGCCCAATACTTATTAGTCAAGTTATTAGTGGGTGTGCGTGGTCGTTTTACCGCCGTGGGTGATGATGATCAAAGTATTTATGCGTGGCGTGGTGCGCGTCCCGAAAATATGTTGGAACTCACCAAAGATTACCCCAATTTAAAAGTCATTAAACTTGAGCAAAATTATCGCTCTATGGGACGTATTCTTAATGCTGCCAACTCGGTCATTGCCAACAATCCTCACGTTTTTGAAAAGAAATTATGGAGTCAACATGGGCTTGGCGATCTAATTCGCGTAGTAACTTGCGAAACTGACCGTCAAGAAGCCGAATATGTCGCTAATGATTTAGTGAATAATAAGCTAATGAATCGCCGCACCTTTAAAGATTATGCCATTTTGTATCGTGGTAATTTTCAGGCCAAAGCCATTGAAACTCAATTACGCGAACTGCAAGTGCCTTATAAATTATCAGGCGGCACATCCTTTTATGCACGAGCAGAAATCAAAGATGTGATGAGTTATTTACGCCTGATTATTAACCCTGATGATGACAGTGCTTTTTTACGCATTATTAATACGCCAAAACGTGCGATTGGCCCTGTTACTTTAGAAAAATTAGGCGTTTATGCCCAAAGTCGTGGCGTGTCTTTATTAATGGCTTGCACAGAGTTAGGCTTAGCTGCACATTTGGGACAAAAAAAAGCAGTGGTTAGTTTGCATGAATTTGGCACGTGGCTCGAAGAACACAGCAAAGCGATTTTAGATAACACCGACCCTGTGCCAAAAATTCGCCAATTATTAAGCGATATTGCCTATGAAGATTATATTCGTGAAACAGCACCCACGCCTCAAGGTGCAGAAGCACGTATAGAAAATATCAATTTCTTGCTGAACTCTATTCAAAATATGTTGAATAAAGCTGACGATGAAAATGACAAAAATATCGAAGCGATTATTCGCAAATTAGTTTTAATTGATTTACTCGAACAGCAAGCCGAAAATGACGATAGTGACCGCGTGCAATTAATGACTTTACACGCGGCCAAAGGCTTAGAATTTCCTCATGTGTATATGATTGGTTTGGAAGAAGATTTGCTACCCCATCGCAATAGTATTGATGCTGATACCGTTGAGGAAGAACGGCGGTTAATGTATGTAGGTATTACTCGAGCCAAACAAACCTTAACCATTACCTTAGCCGAACGGCGCAAATCGGGGGCAGATTTTAAAAGCACTACGCCAAGTCGCTTTTTAGAAGAATTGCCTGCTGACCAATTACAATGGCAAGGACGACGCAGCCAAAAATCTCCGCAAGAGAAAAAGCGTATTGGTAACGCCCATTTAGCCAATTTAAGAGCCTTATTAAATTCTTAGTGAGATACAAAGATGACTGATGAAATGTTAACCAAATGGGGAATGCAATTAGGTATTCCTGCCGTTATTTTATTTTTAATGTTTATTATTTGGGATATTGCCAAAAAGTCTAATGCAGGCAAAACAGGTACTTTTGCGCTATTTTTAGCCTTATCAGTGGGTTTTGTGGGTTATATGATTAAAGTTATTTTGCAGTGGCAATTAGAGAAGTAATTTTTTCATATTAACCCTAAAGGCTTTGTTAATCCAAAGCCTTTTTATTGAGCTTTATTAATTTTTCACCACGCAAATCGGTTAATAACAACTCTCCGTTTTCTGCCACTTTAAACTCCCCATATTTAGCTTGGGCATAAATATCACCTTGCCCTTCTTCAAAGAAAAAAGCATCAGTAGCAAATTTAATTTTTCCCTCACGAACACGATATTGCAAAGCGGCTGTATGAGGCTCAATAATCGTTGGTTCTGTTTGCAAGTTAATAAATTGAGCAATCCCCTTGTCATCCAATTTAACCAACACAAAGCCCTGACTATTTTCAGTTTGGTCTTGAGGCAATTGGGCGCGTACTTGGCTTTCTAGTTCAAAGCGTAAACGCATATAATCGCCTTGCATAATTGAGCGAGGATCAACAGGCGCTAAAGTTAAAAATACCGTTTGGCCGTTGCTTAATACTTGCTCTTTTTGCCAAATAGACCCATTTACGCCAATTAAAATCAATAAACCAATCGCGCTTACCGCATATTTATTCATGGTGTTGCCTCCAACGCTGGCCAATTTGACGAACAATCAACAAAAATGCGCCTGTTGCCATTAACAAATATGACTTGTCTAATAATGTCCAATTTAAAAAATAATAATAACGCGCCAAATATCCCCACAAAACAAAAACGCCCAAGGCCAACAACACCCGATGGCCATTGGCAAAACCAATGACAATCAAAATCCACGCCACTGCCAAACCTGTTGCCTGTTGTGAAACTAAAGCCAGCACCGTCGCCAACAATAAGGCCAACCATGCTTGTGGTTGTTGATAAGCAATTTGATAACGCTTTAATAGCATGCCTACCGTTGCAACTAGGGCAAACCCCAACAACACTTCATTAACCGCCAATAAGAAGCTACCTGCGGGTAAATCACGGCCATGTATCAACTGGCCTAAACCATTAACACCTAACAGCGTTAAGCTATGAATTTGCAACGCACTAATGGTTAATGCATAAGCAATTGGACGTACTCGATCACTGTGTATCAACCATTTACTTTCTGCTAACCAAACGGCAGCCATTGCCACCACCACAATACTGGGCAACAACCACACAATTGGCCAATCCATACAACCCAGTAATATTGCGCCAATTGCCATTGAGCTTGATAAAAAACGATGAATAAAAGACGGCATTAACCACACTAAACAGGCCGACATGAAGGCAATTAACCACCAGCCTATGGGGTCGTGTAATAAATCACGCCACGCATAAATACATAAACTCTGGCCTGTTAAACTAATTGCTAAGGCAAACTGACCAATAAAATCACTTTTTTGTGCTTTTTGATAAATAAAATACGCGCCTGACAAGGTTGCGATACCAAAGACTAACGCCAACTCTTTGTATTCAAGCACTTTATAAAACAAAGCAAAAATAGAAGCCAAGACAAACCATGCGGCAAACCAACCAGTAAAGCCTTGCAAACTGCGTAGATACCAAGGGTGATTTTCTATGTCCGTGTTTGGCATATCGCCTTGCACCAACCCCGCTTCCTGTAGTTTTTGCCATAAGGCAGCATCATGCTGATTACTCATGTGGAACTTCCTGTGCGATTGCTTTTAAATGACGAACTGCCCACCCTGAACTAAACATGATCCATAAACCAATGACCAGCAAGGCAAATCCATCTTTGCTTTGTAATAACAAATCTGAAAACCATGCAGTTGAAATAACAATCACGCTTAAACTAACACCAGCCAGCATAAAAACATCAAGTTGTTGATAACGATAATAGCCATAAAAAGCTGCTAACCATGCCAAATAGATGATGGGCAGATAAAAATCTCTAAAGCCATGACTAAAAATAAAATCAATCATCAGCCAGACCATATTAAAATGAGTAACGATGGCTAATAAACGCACTTGACTACGACTTTGGCTTAACCATGAGTAACGCTTGGCGGCAAATTCCCAAATAATCAAAGCCAATGTATTAAATAACCACAACGCCCATTGCATGGCTGTGCCACTAAATACCAGTCCAAATAAACCATGAAATACTTGATAATAGAGTACTAAGCTTAAGTTAGCTAAAATGAGCCATAACATCCATAACGCTGCAAATCTTGCTAACAATACCCAAGGGCTAATTAATAACGCCCACATCGCAAATAGTTGCCACGTATCTGCACCTGTTTGATAGGTTTGACCATAAAAAGCCAACAATACCCCCAATAAAACAGAAGCGACCAAAATCAAATAATTAGCATTCGCTTTTGCGGCAAATTTATAATGAGCCACTAAAGTGCCAACAATGAGTAGCTCTAACATCGCAAACTTGTGAAAACGAGTGATTTCTTGCCAATTAAAGGCAAAGAAAAAAATCAGTCCAATTAAAATTAAACCAACCCCGTTACTTAACAACAAACGATCTAAAAAACCAAACCATGCTGAGGCTGGTGGTGTGACTGTTGCAATGGCTAAGGCTTGTTCTGTTTTGTCAGGGGCAATATGTTTTTGACTGAGCCATTGTTTAATCAAGGCTTTATGGTGGGCTGGTGTCATCTACAGACTCCTTGCGGCGATCATCAGGCGTTATTAATGCCATCCTTGTCGCCATGTGACTTCATCTAATAATTCATGCCAATCGATACGATAAGCATGTTTGGTCATAACGGCTTCTAAGATAATCAAATCACGCTCTGCTATTGGCGTGGAATTATTGGCAATTTGGGTGACTAAAAAATGTTTTTCTTGTTGTTGTGGGTTCACTGCTGTCCATTTAGACAGCAGCAGTTTTTTTGGATTCAATCGACGAGTCATATTAAAACTTAGGCTTTTGGGTTAAACGTTCCCACCATTTTAACAAAACATTATCTAAAGTATTGCTGGCCGTTAAACCCACTTTTTGCATCAAGTTTTGTTTATGAATAAAACGTACTGCAAAAATATCAGCTGTTTTACTTAAACTCACTAAATATTCATCACTGGTCATTAATTTATCGACCAAGCCCAAACCTAGAGCTTGTTTACCATACCAATGCTCACCTGTTGCCACTTTTTCAATATCCAATTGTGGACGATAATCAGTAACAAACTCTTTAAATAGGTTATGGGTATCTTCTAAGTCCGCGATAAATTTCTCACGACCTGCATCAGTATTTTTACCAAACATGGTTAAAGTACGTTTATATTCGCCTGCGGTTAAAACTTCGTAATCAATATCCCATTTATCTAATAAGCGATGAAAATTAGGCAACTGAGCCACCACACCAATCGAACCAATCACTGCAAACGGTGCTGCAATAATGGTATTGGCTAAACAAGCCATCATATAACCACCACTGGCAGCTACTTTATCCACACAAATAGTTAGCGGTAATTGATGGTCTCTGAGTCTTGCTAGTTGTGATGCGGCTAACCCATAACCATGCACCATACCACCTGGGCTTTCTAAATTGACAACAACTTCATCTTTATCTTTATTGGCAATACTTAAAATTGCAGTAATTTCTTGACGTAAATTCTCAGTTGCAGAAGCACGAATATCACCATTAAAAT
>ERZ650309.819-NODE-819-length-14861-cov-7.083210_pt1 | contig 14861 bp, 19 predicted proteins | sample MGYA00376245_ERZ650309 | MGnify/ENA primary metagenome ERZ650309 (study PRJEB26733, sample SAMN07839294) | wastewater metagenome | biome: urban; feature: wastewater treatment plant; material: waste water | place: USA: North Carolina | collected 2016-04-26 ...
CTAACGTTTGGGGGCTTGGCGAAGGCTGCCTAACGGATACTCGATTTTCGCAAAAATTTCAATGGCAGCTTTTGCCAAACCGCTGTTATGTGCTGGGCGGTTTATCAGCACTATTTTTAATTTGAAAACGAAATGAAACTTTTGCTTTGTAAAGAATGTCAAGATATAGTTAGATTGATTGATGTTAAAAGAACGTGTAAATGTGGTAAAGTTGGCGGTAGATATATTGATGATTTAAACGCTGTTTACTTTGGTGATTTGGCTGTGCCGATTGGATTTGCAAATAGCACTTTGGTAAAAGCAGTTCACAAACAACCTGAAAACGGAATTGGTGAAAACTTTACCGCATTTGTTATTCCAAAAGTTTGTTCAACCTATAAACTCGTTTTGGAACACGAATGTTAGCCTTGCACATAACTCACATATTGACGCAACTTCATCTCGCTTATACAACAAAACAACCAAAACCATGATTGACAAGAAAGACCTACGAATCGGGAATAGAGTAATGTTTGAAGGCAAAATATTGACCGTAAAAGCTATCGAGCATAATCCCGTAACTGATAGATGGTACGTAAAAGTTTACGAAAATTATAGTCAGATAAAATGTGAATATCTCGAGCCAATCCCCCTCACCGAAGAACTGTTGGTGAAGTGTCCACAGTTCGAGGTTCAAAAATGCTTATCATGGAGTACGGGCAAAGAAGTAAAGTATAATGTTTATTTGTTTGATAAATTTGAGTACAATGCAATTCAGGATAATTGGTACTATGAAACGAACATAATTGAAATCAAGCATCTTCATAAGTTGCAAAACTGCATACAAGATTTCACCAACCAAGAACTAACAATCGAGATATGAACACCAAAAAGCAAACATACAAGCAAAAATATTCTCCAAAAGTTGATGATTTAATTACATACGGACAAGAATTGTATTACTCAAATCAGCATAGATCATTCCTTAGTCAGTGTGCTGAGAATCAAAGGTACATGGTATTGTTTGCTTTAGACTTATTAAAACAAAGCCCTACAACATACGTTAGAAAAGCAAAAACTTTATTAAATCTGTGCGGATGGCACACTAACCAACAATTGTTCAATATGCAAATTGGATTTAAAACTAAGCAAGATTTATGGAGAAACTTATCTAATACCGATACTCATCAAATAATGGTAGGAAATATTAAATACCACCGAAAACTTAGTACAGGATTAATATTTAAACCATAACCTATGAACACACCAAATGAACGCCTCGAAGCGTTTAACATCAACTACGACCTCCTCGCCCGAATCTTAGAGGCAAAACGATCTCAACCGACATCGACAATACGCCCGACTATGACCTATCGAGTTGATGCCAGTCGGGAGCAATTCCCGAAGTGGCGAAAATTGAAACTTAATAAGAGTAAATTTGCGATTGAATAAAACTTATACCGATGAATAAACTATTTCACAACACCGCTAAGTCTGACAATGCCGAAATCCACGAAGCGATTAAAAGCAACTACGGGCAAAACGAGGCTATCAAAGCATTCCTAAAAGACAATGAGGGGATTAATTTTACCGCATGGGATATTCAAGAGGCGTTTAATCGCCCTAACAAGTACTTTGATAAGCCTATCCTAATAACGTCCGTTAGAAGGGCGTTAAATACCCTTGAAAGAAACGGTTTTGTCGTTAAAGGCGAATCGAGAAAAGGCAAAATGAAAATGACGAATTTCACTTACACGTACAAGGTCGGCGAAAAAAAGCTATTTTGCAAGTCAAACCAAATCAAACGAACGCCTGAACATGGATGCTGATTTGAGAATAGAATATATTCCTTTCTTAGTCGATGAACGAGATCACAACATTGAAGAGATAGACCGACTAAAGGAAAGGCGAAAACAATGGATTAAAACATTCAGAAAGTCGATTGTTACAAGGTCTAATAGAGTAAATTTAGATCAAACGAAATCCGATCATATAGCGGTAATAAGAAATATAGATGATAAAATATCCGACTTAATGATACGAAACTTACAAATCGATAACTTAATATGGCTAAAACATCAGAATCAGAATCTTTCTTAGATCGGATAGTTGACTTGGAATATGAGATTAAAAAGCTAAATAAAGACCTACGCTATCAAAAGAAATCTTCACGATATTCGCAAGATACCATTGACGCTATTCAGTCAATGATTGACCACAAAAAGAAACGAATAGCACAATTAGAAAACGACTTACTTATACTTATTCAAAATAAACAAAAACCATTATGTCAGAAATTAAAGGAAAATTCATCAAGTTCGAGGAACTCGACAAAGTAAGCAAGGCAGGGAAAGCCTACAAAGAACGAACGGTATTAATCGACACGTCAGACCAGTACAATCCTATCGTTGCGTGTTCGTGCAATGATAAAGTAGCGGAGTATCTAAAAACTCAACCATACGGATCAGTCGGGACGTTTCAGTACAATATCCGCTCGAACGAGGTCAACGGCAAATGGTACACGAGCCTATCCATTTACCGGGTTGATATTTCGGCAACGGCTACTTATTAACAGTCGAACGAGAGAGCAACGCAAAATGGATTTGGCTCGAATGAAAAAGGGGATTTGCAAGAGCCGATGAGTTATAATGATAGCGATTCATTGCCATTCTAATTTGGATAATTAAAAACTATTTCTTAATATTGCAAGGTAAATTTGAAATACCGCTATTGGCAAGAATAGCATCGTTAATATAACATCAGCCTTCTACGTTGATGTAAACAACGAAAAGCCTCATTGGTCTTGCCACCTTTGAGGCTTTTTCGTTTTAAATAATATGGCTTTAAGAGACCAACCTTATTTACCGTTATACGTTCAAGATGTATTAACGGATGAAAAACTAATTGAATGTAGCGCAGAGGCACATGGCATTTATTTTAGATTATTATGTATTTTACATAAACAAGAAACGTATGGAGTAATTTGCTTGAAGCAAAAGTACAAGCAAAAGCCTAATCAAACAATAAATTTTGCTGATATGCTTTCGAAGCAAATGCCATTTCAAGCAAAACAAATTGAAGATGCAATACAGGAGTTATTAAATGAAGATGTAATACAAATAGAAGGCGATGAGCTTTTTCAAAAACGAATGAAAAAGGATGGTCAAATAAGTTTATTGCGTACAGAGGTTGGTAAAAAAGGAGGAAGTAGTGTTACAAAACAATATGGTTATAGCGGATTTTTATATTTAATGAGTGATGGATTTACAAAAAATAAAATTGGAATATCTGTAAATCCATTAAATAGACTTTACAGATTACGTTCTGACTATAAATTACCAAAACATTTTGAAATAAAACATACTTTACAAGTCAAAGATATGGGTAAATCTGAGGATTTTGCACAAGAATATTTTAAGGATATACTTGATGGTGAATGGCTTATAGGAGATTATTCATCTATTGAAAATAGATTTGTTTTGCTTAAAGCAAAAATGGAAGCAAACTCTGAAAATGAAAGTGAATATGAAAATGAAAGTAAAATTGAATATAAAAAAATAAAGGTGTATGCTAAAAATTGCAAAGTTGAGCGTGATAGAATTGTTGAAGATAAAATATTATTAGAACCATTTGCAATGCATAGAAGATGTGAGATGGAGGAGATATTTAAATTACTTGATTTATTCATCACATCAAATGCTTTTTTTGAAAAAGAATGGGAAAGTGAACAAGAATTTAGGAAGCACTTCATGAATTGGATGAACAAAAAGCCAACACTTGAAAAACCAAAACTTCCAATTAAATCAATTAAGATGCTATGACTAACGAAGAATTATACTCAGAATCAGTTGAGGAATCAGTAATAGGAATGATTCTTAACGGACATTTGCCTATTTTAAAGGCTTTAGGCGAATTATCTCCTATGTGCTTTACTCGTACTACCACCAAAGCCATTTGGAGCGTTCTGAGCGAATCTAATAAGATTTTGAGCCTACCCGAAATTGAACAAGCTACAATCCTAAAAGGAAATAAGGTAACTGTTCAAGATATGGCGAAGATGAAGCTAAAAGCCATTGGTTCAGATTCGGACGCATTACTCCCAAGCCTATTTGAGTATTACCGTAAGCGAGAACTATTCAAACTAATATCTGCTAACTACCGAGAATCATTAGACTTAACCAACGATAGTCGAGATATTGCCAATCGGTTAATCATCGGTTCGAGTAAGGTAATGGAGATAGTCGATTCAAAGGTTCAACAAGCCCCCGAAATATTCGACACGTTAGCTGAAATCGAAGATAAGCGAAACGGTAAAGTCAGCCCAGTAATGCCTACCTACTTAGCTAACTTCGATGCAATCCTTTGTGGTGGTTTTGAAAAAGGGACGTTGAATGTAGTCGCAGCACGTCAAGGTTGCGGAAAGACCTCACTAACGACATGGATATTGCATAAAAATGCAAAACATGGAAAAAAGGTGGGGTTTGTTTCAATGGAAATGACACGTAAGCAATTAAATAGACGTGAACTATCCATGATGACAGGTATCTATTACGGACGAATGAAGGAAGCAACGGGATTAACGGATGACGAATTTAAGCGCATTCAAGCAGCGTCCATCGGATGGGAATCGACTAAGTTTATACGAGAATATTGCGGAGTAGTAGATATTGACCGGTTGAGGCTAATCATTAGCAAGATGGTTTACCAAGATGAATGTGAATATATCGTAATCGACTACCTTCAACGGATGAGTATAAGCAACGGAAAAGGGCAAAATACGGCTTTTGCAATCGCTCAGATATGTGCAGAAATAAAAGCAATGGCAACACAACACAATGTTGGAATAATCCTACTGAGCCAATTGAACCGAAGTAACGAAAAAGAATCCGTAGTACGACCTCCAAAGATTACAGACCTCAGAGATTCGGGAGGAATTGAAGAGGTAGCAGATACGGTAACCTTGCTACATCGTCCCGAAATCTATGAAGATGATCCACGTGATGAAGCAGGGACGAGCCTTAAAAATAAGATGCTGATAATTAACGCAAAGAATAGGGATGGCGAACCGAGTAAGGGATTTTATGTAATGGTAAACATGGGTACAAACCAATACTTTAACGACCATGAATCATCAGCATGGGAGCAGTCGCATTCGTATTATAAAACAACCTACCAAAATGAACCATTCTAACAAAATTGAGCGATTGGGGATAGGCATAGTTCAATTCGGAAACCCCGAACTAATGAGCCTAAAAGACCAAGATACGCTACGGATGTACGGGATATGGAAACCAACGATTAAAACATCGGTAGCTCGTCAGATTCTTATTAGTTGCTTCTTCTCACCCCAAGTATGTGAACTTGCCGTATTTTATTTAAAGCCCGAAATGTTTAAAATTTATTCCGACCGTAAAATATTTGAAGGTATTTGTGCTACATTTACACCGAATAAAGTCGCTGAATTTAAAAAGGTTAACGATGCTTGTAAGCAAAATGGCGAATGTTTCGGGATGGAATTAACGGAACTGATTAGCCCAAGAGATTTTGACCGAGATATATTCTACGACTTTATACCAAACTCAATTGATACGATAAAACAAATTGGAAGATGAACACCTTCGACATCACCATACTAACAGTCGGGATTATTAGCGGATTGCTTCTTTTCCTATCAAACTTTTACTTAAACCGTTGGATTCATACCGGTTGGAAGATCGGAACGGGATTATTTTTGGCGTTAATAATTTTGCAGATATGGCTCAACAGGTAAAAAAGGATATACGGCTGAATGTATTTATCAATTCAATGCAATCGGTATATTGCGGGAGGCGTAGAGGATATGACGTTTGTCAATGGATAAATTGGGGTAATGGCAAAGCATACGGTCAACGAGAGATTAAAAGGATTGGAAATAATTACGTAGATTTGTGTTTAAATTAGTTTAAAATGGAATACAACGAAGAGATTGCAGCGCAGATATTAAACAAAGTTTCATCATCAACGATGGGACTTGTAAGGATTTGTAAATCAATTGAAAACTGTTGCAATGTTAGGGATTTTTATGAGTGGATAAGAACTAATGAAGATTTTGCGAAACGGTACGCGCGCGCGAAAGAAGACCAAGCGGATATGATGATTGAAGAGATGTTGGAAATAGCTGATGACACTCACAACGATACGATGTTAATCCCTGATGGTGGAGGCGGAATGAAGGAAGTCGAGAATAAAGAATGGGTAAACCGTTCAAGATTAAAAGTTGACGTTCGTAAATTCATAGCCAGTAAATTGAAGCCTAAAAAATACGGGGATAAAATCGACATTACGAGCGATGGCGAAAAAGTTTCGGTTGCCCCTATTTTAGTATTGGACGCTCAGACGAAAGAAAACTTAGATAAAATCAAGTGAAATGCACGTCCGTATTTTCAAAGAACGTTCAAGCCTATGTCGATGGCAAAGCCTACATAATTAATCAAGGTTCATCGAGTAGTAGTAAGACCTATTCGATATTGCAGTTCTTGAAATATTTAGGGGACAAAAAGCAGGTTAAGATTTCGGTAATGTCCGAATCTATGCCACACCTAAAACTTGGGGCAATAAATGACTTTCTGAATATCCTAAAAGCAGATAACGAATATGAGGAGCGTAGGCACAATAAGACTGAGCAAAGTTACCAACTGCGAAAAGGTGTAATTGAGTTTTTTAGTGCCGAAGATTCGGGAAAGGTTCACGGACCTCGTAGGGATATACTTTACATCAACGAGTGCAATAACGTAGATTATGAGGTATTCTATCAGGCTTCGATGCGCACCAACTTATGCACGTTTTTAGATTTCAACCCCGTTCAATCATTTTGGGTGCATGATAAACTGATGCCGATGTGTATGGCTGATGAATATGCTTTTATCCGTTCGACTTATCGAGATAACAACTACCTATCCGAAAAGATTGTACGTGATATTGAGCGAAGGGCAGCGGTTGACGATAATTACAGGCGTGTGTATGCTGAGGGTGAGATTGGAAGCCTTGAAGGGTTAATTTACAAACAGTTTAATTTAGTCGATACACTACCGGAAACAAACCGCAGAGCAGTAGGTATTGACTTCGGATTCACTAACGACCCTACCGCCATCATTGACGTTCGTTTTTTCAATGGCGAATGGTATCTCGATGAACTGCAATACAAGTCGGAAATGTTTGCACGTGATATTGCCGAAGTACTCAGACAAAACAACATAAGTCCATCGTTGGATATTGTTTGCGATTCGGCAGACCCTCGCATGATTGCGGAATTGTATAATCTTCGCTATAATGCTAAACCATGTGTGAAGGGCGTAGGGTCAATCATTAACGGGATTTCATTAATAGGTCAATATCCGATAAACGTTACAAAGCGGTCGGTCAATCTTCAAAAGGAATTACGTAATTACCAATGGAAAAAAGACAAAAACGGGATATACCTAAACGAACCAATTGGAGCGTGGGATCATGCTAACGATGCGTGGCGTTACGGGGCTATGAACATTTTATCGGGTGGCGAACGGTCGGGCAGTAAAGTTGTCGGAAGTTCACGTAGGTAATTGAATTTTATTTACTTTTGAATCATGAAACAAACGCTTAAACAACGCAATACGCTTCGATTCAAGCAACACGCTTTTACGAAGATTCGGAAGCAGATGCAAAAAGAAATACCTACTTCGCCTCGTATCATGTCGGCTATGTTGCAAAACGTGGCTAACGTGTTATTGAGTATGCCAATTCGAAAAGCTAAATCCAACTTAATCAAATCCTATTTAAAGTCCGTACGATGATACATGAGATTAAACAAGTGTTAGGTATTAGCAAGGCTAATGAACGTGCCTCAGAACGGCTAAAAACGTGTAAGGCGTGTATATTTTCCGTTCATAATCGCTTCGGCACATGGTGTGGCAGTCCGTTAATTGGCGGACAGGTTGAATATGAAACCGCAGACCATGTTATTTTAGAGGCGGATTTATGTGGGTGTAAAATGGAGAATAAAGTAAAAGGCGATAGTTATAAATGTCCAGTCAATAATTGGTATCATGATAGAAATCACAATTAACAGAATACCTTACAACCTTCCTCAGTCATGGAAAGAAGTTACCGTATCGCAGTTTAGGGAAATCGTTCGACATTCTGAACACATCAACCCCGTTCGATTACTGTCAATCTTTACAGGCATTGATTACGATTTATTGTCAGACATGGATTGCTCAGGATTCGATAACGTGTTCTTGCTGATGGATTTCATTGGCGAATCCCCTAACCCTGAAAAATGGCAAAGGTCAAAAGTGATTGAATTAAATGGGCTATTAATACCCGTTATAAAGTCAATCGAAAAGGAAAAGATAGGGCAGAAGATAATCGCACAACAAGTAATTAACGAGGCTGCTATTAATCAACAATCAAAGATTGAGATTGTTAGTAAGTTAGTGGCGTGTTATTACTGCACGAAGTTGAATAAGGATGGTAAATGGATTGAGTCGGAATACGAGGCATTGATTGAGCAAGTCGATAAAATGAGCGTGGTGGAGGCATACGCAGAAGCCAATTTTTTTTTATCGAAGTGGAAAGTTTTTGCACCAAAGAATCCAACTCTTTCACCCTTAAACCAACCTCTGACGAATTAGCGAGTGGAGTTAATGAACTATTTGAAAAATATGGACACTTTAATACTTTATATTCGTTAGCTAAAGGCGACCCGATGAGATTAGACGATGCCTTTAACTTAAATCTATCCGATGCCTTTGTAACGCTGTTACGTTGGCAGGACGAAGAGAGAGCAAGGCGAAACTTACAAGCACACTTAAACGCAAAAAAATGAGAGTAATCGACACCCTACTAAAAGAATCAGCTACAAAGGTACTGAGCGAGGCACAGTTCGGACATGGAACGGGATATTATGCTGACTTAGAGTCGAAGAAATTCCCTCGTATTTGGATTTATGATACATTTCCTACGCTCAATATTACAAAATATGGTGGCATTGGCTCAGTAACATATAACGTTTTGGGAGGTGTTCAACTCAATAAGGCGTTAGATGATAGCACAGATGTATTAGTTGAGGCGTTGGGTACGTGTCAAGCTATCTTAATGCAATTAATTCACACCATAGCAAAGTCAGATGAAGTAGTTGAGATGGGTAGGGTGAAGTGCGAGGAGAATTGGCATCTTTCGGCTAACAACGTGCAAGAGATTTCCTTTGCCGTAGATATTACCGTTAATGAAGTATTTACCCCTATCTGTTAATGGGATTAACGAAAGATATATTACAGCGAGAGGGGATAGACATAGTTCGCACTATTCAATCGAAGCTATCAAGCACGGGAGCAAATGCAACGGGCAAAACAAGCCGTTCATTGGAGTTAGAGGCTACCGATACGAGGCTAAAGATTGAAGGGGCTAAGTCGTTTCTATTTGTCGAGGTGGGTCGAGGCGCAGGTAAACGACCTCCTATTGCACCTCTTAAAGAATGGGCTATCGCTAAAGGATTGGCACGTGATAGTAAACAAGCAACAAGCATAGCCTTTGCCGTAGCTACTAAAATTGCAAGTAGTGGAACAACCACCGTTAGCCGAAATAATCCCCGTGATATTTATCAATCCGTTATCACAGACGAAAAAGTTGAATCTATTTACGATCAGATTAAAGGCGTATTCGCCGACAAAGTACTATCTGACGTAATCCAAAATATGAAAACAAAATGAGTATTAACATAATCGGTTACCCACATCGCACCCATGTAACGAGTACAAATGTGTCGTATTGGAATAGTTCACGGCAACCGTTTGTATTCCATGTGGAGCGAAAGGATGGCGTTTTCTTCGGTATCAATGATGCGAGTGGATACGCTCAATTAGTCGTTGCTTCTTACATCGCTTCGGCTTCGGAAGTCGTTGTAGGCTCAAAGATATTCCTAAAAGACTTGGCAGGTAACTATGAAGGATTAGCAACCGTTACGGCAATACCTGTAACGGGAGTTCCTTACTATGCTTTTACAACTGATATACCTTATTCGTCTTTTTCGATTGGAGGTTATTTCAATATCATATCACGTATCAATTACGGAATAACGGCGCAGATAACGATTGAGCAACGAGGATTTACAACCATTAAGTCATGCAAGGTAAGCCCTGATAGTACAGGGGTAGGGATGTTAGATATTCGCCCGTTCATTAACGCTTCGATGTTAAAGACTGATTCACGTCCGATTAGTGATGTAGATTATTTGGATAAGAATGTATTTTGTAAAATAAACCTATCATTGACCGAATTATGGAAAGGATCAAGTGAATCACCTTTAGTCGTTCCGTTTACATATCATGCAATTGATGGCGTTAAGTATATTGGTGATGTGTACGGTCAAAACTTTGCCGACTTTCTTCCACAATCAAACGCTCCGACATCGTTAGGTAAATTTCTGACAGCATTTGAACAGCCTATTTACTTCGAGGGCTATCCGTTCGATTTAGCGTACATTCAACCTACACATCTATCGGGCGTAAATTGTACGGCTAACCGTATTGCATACAGCAATAACGGCACAACGGTTGATAGTGATGCTACGGATTTGGATTCATCTTTAGGTGAAGGGGTTCATCGAGTTAAGTTCAACCTTGATACGGTGGCTTCGGGTGCTTCATCGGTTGACTTCTTTATCAAAGCAGGAGGCACGGCAGGGACGTTGTATGTTGACTTGGGATATGTAGCTGATACTTACGTGGAGGGTGAAGTAGCAACTAGTGGAACACCTGTAGAGATAACAGAACGCAAAAGAGTTATTTACGATAAAGCGTGTGGAGATTATAAAAAGCCCGTGTATCTTAAATGGCGAAATCATCTTGGGGCGTGGGATTATTTCCTATTCCAAAATCGTCAAGAATCAGACACACAGACAAAGCAAATAGCAGACTATCAAACTGAACCTATCGAGTTATCCGATGCAGTAGGGCGTGATGCGATTACCTCAACTCAACAAGGCTCACGTATGACAGTAGGTGCGTTAGTAGGATTGAAACAGATTGAAGGGATAAAAGGTATTGAACGCTCTCCCGTTGTTATGATGATGACCGATAAAGCTAATAACAAATGGGTACGAGTTCGTATAGTTCCGAAGGGATTTAAGTATGATACACGTGCAAAGGTTGTTCCTATCGAATTAACTTTTGAATTGCCCGACTATTATAGCATACCAAACTAATGGAGATATACATCGACACGGATAAATTAGACCTTTCGGAAAAGCAAGTAATCGCTATGACGTTTCAGGCGAATGACGTAGGCGAATTTGCCACACGCCAATCATCGTACTCGAACGGATTTAAAGCGGTAAGGTCAGATAATAACGATGCTATTTTAGGCAATGCTTCGGAACTAACCTCTGTTAGTCCTATACCCTATCGAGTTCAGAATTGCCGTGTTTATTCACGTGGGGCATTGATTGATGGCGATGCGATGTTGAACGTGATTGATGCAAGTTCAGAATATTCGTTAAATGTTTATTCGGGGTTTATCAACTTTGCGGATGCAATATCGGATAAGTCGTTGCAAGATTTAGACACTACGGATATTGACCTTGTAAAGTCAAACGGTGGTAGCCATTGGGATATTGGAGGCATGAGTACTATCTACGGTAGTGCGACCTCTCCGACTTTTGTAGCCGTTCAAGATGGTAATTTGCCTATCAATTCACGTGATATTGACGTACGAAAACAATACCCTTCTGTTTATATTTGGGAGTTAATCAAGCGAATCACAGAGGGCGCAGGATGGACGCTAGAGAGTGATTTAATATTTACCGATGATTTCAAAAAGAAGATTTTACCATTTGCAAATGACTATCCTAAACAGGCTGATTTAGAGATAAATAACGCTTATGTAAAATTAAATAAATTAACAACTGCAATCGTACCATTTGCAACACCATCCGTTAATACCGTTCCAATTTGGAATGAATTATCGGACGTTGGTAACAAATATGATCCGACAATAGCACAGTACATTATTGACTATGCAGGAAAATACATTATCGATATTTATCAGCCTATCAGATGCCACTTTAAAACGGCTACGGCTTCGGTAGGTTATTCGGCTACGCCTTATGTATATTATGGACTGTATAAAAATGGCACGTTAGTATCGAATAAATTAGTGCAACAAACATTCAATTCATTAACGCCTCTATCATTTGTAAAAGAGTTTGACATTAGCGGTCAATGGTCAGTAGATTGCTTAGATGGAGATGTGCTAACGATTAAGGTTATTACTGTTTGCGGTGGATTTAGTCCGTCACCCTCCCATCTAACGGGATCGGACTATTATGTAGAATATTTATACCGTAATGATTCGACTAATGTCCCTGCTAAATTAACATTTACCTTAGACGATCATTTACCGTATCATGGTCATTGGAGAATAGCGACAAACCTACCCGACATTAGTCAATCCGACTTCGTTAAGTCGATATTGTTAATGTATAATTTAGTTCCATTTGTTGACGCTCGTAATAAGGTATTGACGCTAACTAAATTCTCAACCATAACAGACCGTTCAAGGGCGAATGATTGGAGCGAGTATGTCGCAAACGATCAACCATTGATTAAGTTACACGCAACGGGATACGCTCAACTTAATACAATCACCTATAAACAAGATGATAATGTTGAGGGTAACTATGATGGACAATTTACAGTTGACGATACAACATTGAACCTTAAAAAGAACCTTGTTGAATTGCCGTATTCTGGATGCGACTTAGGAGAATGTTTGAACGGGTTATTAGTTGCTGAATGTTTGCGAGTGCTACAAGATTCATCGACCGCGACACCTTCGCCAAAGATATTAACCGTTGCAAGTGATAGTCAGGGATGCACGTTAGAAGATTCATCGTTTAACGTGACCGAATCAATCACACATTACGCTACCTTTACAGATGATTTACAATCGTTAATTGATACGTATTATGTTGAGTTTGTCGAGATGTTGCAGAGGTATAAAGAATGTTTATTTGAGATGATTTTGCCCGAATACATTATACAAGAATTGGATATTTCAAAGCCTGTTTACATCGCAAAGCACGGCAGTTATTTCTACATCAATAAGGTTGATGCGTGGAAAGATGGATTAACACGTTGTAAGGTTACACTAATTAAATTATAGTCATGGCACAGGATAAAGTTATATTGCTCGACATACAGTTAAAGACCGATACTTTAGTGAACAACATCACTAAGGCACGTACGGCATTAGAATCATTGAAAGCAACTAATAAGGCTTTGAGCGATGAATTGAGCAAGGCTAAACAGTCGGGTAATGTTGCAGAGGTGGAACGACTGAATAAAGAAATCGAAAACAATAACACTGCTATTCGTGCCAATAATAGAGAGGTGCGTCAATCACAACAGACACTTGACAAATACCAACAAGCACAGAAAGCCGAAGCGAATAGCTACGAGGAAATAACCCGACTATTGCAGATTAAGCGAACTGAACTCAAACTAATGGCTGAAACGTTGCAAAAGAATGAACAAGGCGAAATTGTTCTAACTGAGCAATACAAACAACAATCAGCCGAAGTGAAGCGATTGGCAGAGGCTCAAATTGCATTCGATCAGGGCATCAAAGACGGGCGTACGAATGTCGGTAATTACTCAGATGCATTGAAAGGCGTTGCTGAATCGACAGGAATATTCAAGGGCGAATTAGGTAATGTGGTTGAGATTTACAACCAAGTAAAAGCAGGAGCGGTTGGAGTTAAGGATGGATTTGAGCAAGTTAAGCAAGGTATATCGGTAGCAGTTGATGCTACTAAGGATTGGTTTTCGGTTACTACGGACGCAGGAGATACGGCAACTACAACAGCAACGAGTGTTGGTGAGATTGGTAAGGCTTCCGAAGTAGTAGGTACGAAGGGCGTAGGGGCAATGAGTGCCTTACGTGCAGCCATTGCAAGTACTGGTGTAGGATTATTAGTTATCGCTATTGCAGCGGTGGTAAACTATCTTCGACAGTTAGACCCTGTAGTTGAGAAAGTGGAGCAACTGATGGCAGGATTTGGGGCAACCATTACGAGCGTAGGGGCTTCATTAACTGATGTATTTAAGGGGGTATTTTCGATTATGAAATCTTTGGTTCAGGCATTTTACGACCCTCAGGCAGCGTTAAAATCTTTTCAAGAAGGGATTAGCGGAGTAGGGGATGGATTTAGTAATTTGACCTCAAACGCTTCTAAGGCTGCAAAATCAGCAGTTGAATATACTAAGGCGTTGCAAGATTTGGAAGACGTACAACGTGAGCAGATCGCCTCCAATGCTGATTTAGAAGCACAGGCGAAACGTGCAAGGATTATCGAATCTGATAAGACACGCTCAGCAAGAGAACGACTAAAGGCAAACGAGGAAGCGAACGAAGCGGAAAAGAAGATTTTAAAAACTCAGGTTGATAATGCAAACACGTTATTGGCAGCCGAAGATAAACGACTACAACAAGCGAAAACGAATAAGGCTAATTATGAGGCTATCGAATTGGCACGTAACGAGGCGTATGCTAAAGCGGTTGATTTACGTCAACAGTTAGAAGACAAAGACATTCAGAACGTAGCCGAATCAGGTAAGCTAAGAAATAAACTTTATGCTGATGAATTGGCAGGACGTTTATCAATCCTAAAAGAAGAAATAAGAGGGCGTGAGTTAATCAACCGTGAAACAATCGACTTGCAATTACGGCTTGCAAAAGAGGAACAAGATGGTGTTTTGAGAAATACCGAAGCGACTAACGAGGAAAAGAAAGCTGCGGAATTAAAGTACCAAAACGATATTTTAGAAATCCGCAAAACAGCCTCCGAAAAAGAGCAGCAAGATTCATTC
>ERZ650309.820-NODE-820-length-14860-cov-4.442553_pt1 | contig 14860 bp, 10 predicted proteins | sample MGYA00376245_ERZ650309 | MGnify/ENA primary metagenome ERZ650309 (study PRJEB26733, sample SAMN07839294) | wastewater metagenome | biome: urban; feature: wastewater treatment plant; material: waste water | place: USA: North Carolina | collected 2016-04-26 ...
GGTTCCGGAGCGGGCTCACGAACGATGAGTCTGGGCATGAACTCATCATTAATATCTTCTGCCTCAGCAGTTGCTTCATTGATGGCTGCCTTGGAGCTGATTTCTTCATCGCTCATCAGGTTGTGAACAATCAAAGGTTCTTCTGATTTGGAAAAGTCAGGAGTAAACTGAACGGGTTCCGATTGAATAACAACATTCACCTGTTCGGGCTTCACCTGAAATGCCTGAGGCACATTTACCGATGGCTGAACAACAGGAGTCATAACTACTGCCGGAGCCGGTGTGGCCGCAACTACAGGTGCTACTGTAGAGGTCACCGGAGCCTGTGCTACGGGTGGCTGAACAGTGTTTACCGGAGCAGGTGCAACCGGGGCCATCACAGGTTGTGGTGCTGCGACAGGTTCCGGGGCAGCGGAACCATGCAGGTCATAAACCACCCGGGGCTCTTCCTTTTTAGGAATTACATTTACCAGCTGATCCTTTGTTTTAAATCCGGTTGCAATGACTGTTACGCCAATGCGTTCACCAAGAGTTTCATCTTTACCAACACCCATGATCACTTCTGCACTCATGCCGGCCTGTTCCTGAATGAAATCATTGATTTCTCCCATTTCATCCATGGTAACTTCTGAATCACCTGAAGTGATGTTGAGCAAAATATAACGGGCACCTTCAATTTCATTATCATTAAGCAAAGGAGAATCGAGAGCGCTTTTCACTGCATTGATAGCACGATTTTCGCCATCAGCAGAAGCTGCACCCATGATAGCCACACCACTGTCTTTCATTACTGTTTGGATATCGGCAAAATCGACATTGATATGAAGAGTGGTAGTAATTATTTCCGCGATACTCTTTGCTGCGATAGCAAGAATATTATCGGCATGTCCAAAGGCTTCCGTCAATTTGAGGTCACCATGTATCTCGCGTAATTTATCGTTGCAAATCACCAGCAGTGTGTCAACATTTTTCTTAAGATCTTCTATTCCGGCATCAGCCTGCGCTTTTCTTTTTCTGCCTTCAAAAGCAAATGGAACGGTAACGATGGCAACAGTCAGGATTCCCATTTCACGTGCAATCCCTGCGATGATTGGCGCTGCACCGGTTCCTGTACCGCCACCCATTCCGGCAGTAATAAATACCATTTTGGTATTTTCATTTAGTATTTCGCGGATCTCTTCCACATTTTCAATGGCTGCCTTTTTTCCTACTTCAGGAATGGAGCCGGCGCCACGTCCTTCGGTAAGGCTGGGCCCAAGCTGCACTTTGGTAGGAACGGGGCTGATGTCGAGCGCCTGATGATCGGTATTGCAAACCAGGAAATCGACACCTTTGATTCCTAAACGGTACATGTAATTTACGGCATTACTTCCGCCGCCACCTACTCCGATCACTTTGATGATGGATGGTCTTTCTTTTGGTAATTCGAACTGCATCATTTTGATTAGGGTTTTATAATTGAAATTTGGGTTAATTTCTGTTTGTTACTTTAATGTTGGGTCATCACTCTCATCATTCAGCAATTCCTTGCCTTTTTCAAAGATGTATTTGAACCATCCACCTTTGTGTCGCGGAGTTTCGTCGGCAGTGGTTGTAACTCCATTCTTTGATTTTCCTCTTGCGACATTTTTGTCATGTTCCTGCATTCCTTTTATCACCAGACCCACTCCGGTGGCATACATCGGACTTTTAACCTCATCGTAGCCTTGTCCCAGGTGTTCATTAGGATAGCCGATACGAGTATCCATACCAGTGATATATTCAACTAACTGAGTGATATGCTTCAGTTGAGAACCACCGCCGGTTATTACAATGCCGGCAATCAGTTTTTTCTCGAAACCCGAATTTCTGATTTCATAGTAAACGTTCTCAATAATTTCTTCCATTCTGGCTTGAATGATACTTGCCAGATTTTTAACCGAAATCTCTTTGGGTTCACGTCCCCTCAGACCGGGGATAGAAACAATTTCATTATCCTTCATTTGCTTTGCAAGAGCAGAACCGAATTTTATTTTCAGCAATTCAGCCTGACTGCGAATGATAGTACAACCTTCCTTAATGTCTTCAGTGATAACATTGCCTCCAAATGGTATAACGGCAGTGTGTCTGATGATACCATCCTGGAAAATGGCAACATCGGTAGTACCACCACCGATATCCACCAACACCACACCGGCTTCTTTCTCTTCTTCGGTCAATACCGCTTCCGCAGAAGCTAATGGTTCGAGTACCAGATCAATCGGCTTTAAACCTGCTTTGGTAACACATTTGTGAATGTTATTGGCGGCAGTAATCAATCCGGTAATAATGTGACAATTGGCTTCAAGACGAATTCCCGACATACCAATTGGCTCCTTAATACCTTGTTCATTGTCGATGATATACTCCTGGGGGATGACATGAATGATTTCTTCACCGGGAGGCATGGCCAGCTTATACATGTCATCAATGATGGCATCAATATCGCTTTGGCTGATTTCATCTTTGGTATTGGTACGGGTAATCATACCGCGGTGCTGCAAGCTCTTTATATGCTGACCGGCAATTCCCACATACACTTCTTCAATCACAACATTCGATTTATTTTCGGCCTCTGCAACTGCTTCCTTAATAGAATTAACAGTTTTTTCGATGTTGGCAACCACACCTCTCATTACACCAAGAGATTCCGATTTTCCCATACCGAGAATTTCTACCTTCCCCACTTCATTTCGCTTGCCTACAATGGCACAGATCTTAGTGGTACCGATATCCAGACCGACAATTATCGCAGAGTTTTCCATTAATTACTGATGTTGACTGTATTTTATTAATTTGTTTTTTGTGTCGTTTGATAATTACGGATGGTTCCGACTACCTGATCTTTGAATTTCAGGTTAATCATGGAATACTTTTCCCATCCCGTTTTATTTGTTGCTTCCTTATAAAATATCATAAGGTTCTCCATCTTCTCTTCGAGATTTTCGGAATTCCCAAGCAGGATGGTATGATTTCCTACCCGGGGCACCAGTTCAATTTCATATTTTTCATTCACATAAATCTGTTCAATCTGTGCATCCCAGAACTCATTTGAACGGATGAAGTTTGCAATTTCATTAATCTGAACCAAAACCGGTTTTGCAAGAGAATCGCGGGTATTGGGCACAGCATAATTCAAATTTTTCTCTGCATAGTCATCAAAAATAAAGCCGCTGGCAACAATAACCGGACTGGTATACTTGTCGGTCACAGGCATGAACGCACCTTTTTCGTCAACATAGAAATGCTCATTATCTATGTTAACGACCCTGAATGCCGGATTGCGTTGCCACGCATCAATATTTACATAACCATCAATCGTTGAATATACTTCTGCCTTCTCTACGAATGGGTTTGAATAGACGATTTTTTCCAACAGCGGGATGTTGATATCCTCCATCTGGCTGCCCTTAACTTTTGTCCCTCTTGTATTGAGTACCTCCATGATATCTTTTGGTTCAATGAAAAGGTTTCCGGTTTGGTCGGCCACCCTTATTCTGATACCAAGACACTTGCGGCTACTTTGTTCCTTACCGGCAAATCCCAGTGAAACAATGAGCACCAGCACCGCCAGTGACCATGCTCCGGTATTCAAAATTTTCTTGTTTATTTTCATCCGGCTACTGTTATTTGATGTTTTGACATTAAAGCATTCTTTAGAGGTGCCACAAACTGATCTATATCACCGGCACCAAGTGTGAGTATTACTCTGGCATCAGATGTCAGCACTTTCTCAATAAGCTTATCTTTTGTCACTACACTCTTCGAAGGTGTGGTGATCAGGTTCAGAATCATTTCAGAAGTCACTCCCGGAATCGGCAATTCGCGGGCTGGATATATATCGAGGAGCAGAACCTCATCGAGCAGCGACAAACTGGTACCAAATCCCTCAGCAAAATCGCGTGTGCGAGTGTATAAGTGCGGTTGAAAGATGCCCAGAATTTTGTCATTCGGGTAGAGCTCTTTCACCGAATTAATGGTGGCTTTAAGTTCTTCAGGATGGTGTGCGTAATCATCAATAAAAACCACTTCATTGGTTCGCAGCTGATAATCGAATCTTCTTAAAACACCGGTAAAAGCAGCTATAGCAGCTTTGATTTCAGCCACAGGAATTCCATACATCATGCATGCTGCCGTGGCCCCCAATGCATTTTCAACATTATGGCGACCGGGCCAGCTCATTACAAAACCTGCAGTGGTTTTACCCTGGTAAGTCACATCAAACACATAATTACTGTTTTCGATGCGTATATTTTTTGCTCTGAAGTCGGCCTCTCTTTCAATGGAATAAGTGAGCGTTTTTCCTTGCGTTTGCGATAGAGGAAGTCCTGCTTTATGAATCAAAACACCACCTTCCTTTACCTGATTTGCGAACTGTTGGTAAGAAGTGAGCATCGCAGAATGATCTCCATAGATATCGAGATGATCGGCATCGAGTGAAGTGATGACTGCAATATCGGGATGCAGTGTCAGAAAGGACCGATCAAACTCATCGGCTTCAACAACAATAACCTCGCCCGATACTTCACGGTTACCTAAGAGCAGGTTGGTATGGTAGTTCTTTGAAATGCCACCCAAAAAAGCGGTGCAGTTGACTCCTGTGTGTCTTAATATATGCGCAACTATTGTGGAAGTGGTGGTTTTGCCATGTGTTCCGGCTACAGCAATGTTGGGCGCTCCGCGTGTGAGCAAACCCAATACTTCAGATCGCTTCCACAAACGGTAGCCGCACGACAACAAATGGTTGTATTCAATATGTCCTTTGGGGATTGCCGGGGTGAAAATCACCAGCGCTTCGGGATTCACTCCACGACCCGATAAAAACTCAGGAAGGTTATCAACTTTATCTTCAAAATGAATGCTGATACCTTCAGCAACGAGCTCGGTAGTGAGAGCTGTAGGCGTTTTATCATATCCGCACACTTCCAGTCCCGCCGACTTGAAATAGCGGGCCAAAGCACTCATGCCAATTCCTCCGATGCCCAGGAGGTACACATGCTTTATGGATTTGATATCATTCATTTTGTAATACTTTCTTACTGGAACAGGTAGTTTTAGTTTTTTATTAATCCCAACACTTGTTCTGCTATGACTTTTGCCGAATTGGTAAGAGCCATTCCGGCGATATTTTTACTGAGTTGTTGCTGCTTACCTTCATCCTGAATTAAATCAAGAGTAGTTTTTACAAGCTGCTCCATGGCATTTTTATCTGCAATTAACAATGCTGCATTTTTCTCAACAAGAGCTTTACAATTCTTGGTTTGATGATCCTCGGCAGCTGTTGGCAGTGGAACCAGGACAGCAGGTTTACCAATGATACACAGTTCAGAAACTGTGCTGGCCCCTGCTCTGCTTATTATAACATCAGCCATTGCATAGGCGTAATCCATTCGAGTGATAAAATCAAAAACTTTAATTTTATCGTTACCCATTGCGGCAACGGCTTGCTTTGCTTCTTCGAAAAATATTTTACCGCATTGCCAGATGAGCTGCACTCCGGCTTCGGAGATCTCTTTAAGATGAGCTTTGATCGCATGATTGATACTCCGTGCACCCTGACTTCCACCGACTACCAGTATGGTTTTCAATTCTGAATTTAGTCCAAAGAACGTAGCAGCATCTTTCCTTTTGCCTTCAATTTTCACCATCTCCTCTCGCACAGGATTTCCTGTAAGAATGATTTTGGATGCAGGAAAAAATTGCTGCATGTTTTCATATGCCACACAGATCTTTTCAACTTTTGAGGCAAGCATTTTATTAGTGATACCAGGGTATGAATTCTGTTCCTGAATCAAACCGGGAACACCTTTACGTGTCGCCATAAACAGCAAGGGACCGCTGGCATAGCCACCTACACCCACTGCAACATCAGGTCTGAAGCGATTAATGATTTTACCTGCCTTCATAAGACTTGATATCACTCTGAAAGGAAAAGCCAGATTGGAAAGTTTGAGGCTCCTTTGAAACCCTGTGATGTTGAGGCCTTCGATTGCATATCCGGCAGCAGGAACTTTTTCCATTTCCATGCGTCCTTCAGCACCAACAAAAAGAATTTCTATTGCAGGATCGATCGACTTCAATGCGTTTGCAATGGCTATTGCCGGAAAGATATGTCCCCCGGTACCACCTCCACTGATGATCACTTTACGCTCAGGCTTCAACCGGCTTCACCCCTCCTTCCTTTTCAAGATCTCTGCTTACACTCAAAATAATTCCAATAGCAATACTGGTGAACCATATAGAGGTACCACCCATGCTCAGCATTGGCAAAGGCTGCCCCGTTACCGGGAATAAATTGACAGTAACAGCCATATTAATCATAGCCTGAAAGGTGAGACTGAATGCACACCCAATAGCAAGAAATGTAGCAAATGCACGCGGAGAGTTCTGAGCAATTTTAATAGCTCTAAAAAATAGAATCAGATAAAGCAATACAATAAATGCTCCTCCAACCAATCCGTATTCTTCAACAATGATAGCATAAATAAAATCGGAGTAAGGGTGAGGAAGGTAATTACGTTGTGAACTGTTACCCGGACCTTTACCGAACATTTGTCCAGATGCGATTGCAATCTTAGCCTGTTGTGACTGATAACTTCCACCGCCATCGTCATCCATAAAGGTTTCGATACGTTTTTGCCATGTGTCGATACGACCCTCATACCCTACCAGTTTGGCAATACCAATGAACAATGCGAGAGTAATGATACCGGTACCCATCAGCATGAGCACGTATTTAATTTCAATACGCCCAATGATCATCAGGATAACACATGTAGTAAAGAGTACTGCTGCTGTCGAAAAATTAGCCGGCAGAATGAGTCCGCAGGTAATGACAACAGGAAGCATGATAGGTAAAAAGGCAGTCTTGAAATCTTTGATATTATCCTGACGTTTAGATAGTGCACGGGCAACGAAGAGCAACAATGCCAGCTTGGCAAGATCGGAAGTCTGGAATGAAATATTTACAATCGGAAGTGTTAACCAGCGGCTGGCCTCGTTGAGATTAGTTCCCATAGCAAGGGTGAGCACGAGCAATGGAATAGCTACCAGAATAGCAATCTTACTTACACGAGCATAAACAGTATATTTCAACAGGTGAGCTGCATACATCAAACCGAAACCGAAAAGCAGAATAAAGAAATGCTTAAATAAATAATATTCGGTATTACCTGACTGAAACTTATATGCCAATGTTCCCGTAGAACTATAAACAGCAAGAATAGAAAAAATAGACAGCAACATCACGGTCAGCCAGATCGTGCGATCGCCTTTGAAATAGGTTTCAAGCCAGTTCATGTTCATCGGATTATTTGCTTTACTTTTCGTTACTTTTCGATACTGATTATAAACTTTTAACAGCTTTCTTAAACTGCCATCCGCGATCTTCATAATTCTTGAAGAGATCGAAGCTTGCACATGCCGGTGAAAGCAATACTACATCACCTTTGCGTCCCTTTTCATAAGAAGCTTTCACTGCATCAGAGGCTCCTTTTGTTTCAACAATATCAGGAACGATATCTCCGTAGGCTTCAATAATTTTAGAATTGTCGACGCCAAGGCAAACAATTGCTTTCACTTTTGTTCTCACAAGTTCCTTGAGCGATTCGTAATCGTTACCTTTATCAACTCCACCCACGATCCAGATAATGGGCTTCTGCATGCACTCAAGGGCATACCAGGTAGAATTGATATTGGTGGCTTTCGAATCGTTAATAAATTCGATTCCATGAACCGTCATCACATGCTCGAGCCGGTGTTCAATATTTTTAAAATCAGAAAAACTTTCTCTGACCACATCCTTACGGATATCGATGATTCTGGCGGCAATTCCCGCAGCCATGGTATTGTAAAGATTGTGTTTGCCCTGAAGAGCAAGATCGAATATTGACATATGCAGTTGGTTGTTATTTAGGTTGATGTTTAGTTCGTCGTTCTTTACAAAAGCAGTCATACCTTCTTCTTTCCTGATGGAAAAAGGATAAAGGGCAGCAGCAGGTTTGCGCTTATGGATTTCATTCACTACTATCTGATCGTCGGCACAATAAATAAAGGCATCAGAGGCAGTTTGATTTCTATTAATTCTGAATTTGGAATCGATGTATTTATTTACATCGTATTCATATCGATCCAGATGATCGGGTGTGATATTGGTAAGAATAGCTATGTCGGCTTTGAATTCGTACATGCCATCAAGCTGAAAACTGCTAAGCTCCAGCACATAATAATCGAAATCATTTTCTGCCACCTGCAGGGCAAAACTTTTTCCAACATTTCCTGCAAGCCCTACATTCAATCCTGCTTTTTTCAGGATGTGGTAAGTAAGCATGGTAGTGGTGGTTTTACCATTTGTTCCGGTGATACAGATATTTTTAGCTGAAGTGTATCTTCCTGCAAATTCTATCTCAGAAATCACCGGAATCTGTTCTCCCCTTATCTTTTTAATTATGGGTGCCTTTTCGGGAATACCAGGGCTCTTTATAACTTCGGAAGCATCCAGAATCAGCGCCTCAGTATGTTTACCTTCCTCATAAGGAAGTCCAGCTTCATCGAACAATTTCCGGTACTCTTCCTTAATAGGTCCGCTGTCAGATACAAAAACATCATAGCCTTTCTTCCGCGCAAGCACAGCAGCGCCATACCCGCTTTCGCCGGCACCAAGAATGACTATTTTTTTGTAATCGCTCACGTTCTTATCTCAGCTTTAATGTGACTACACTTAATACGGCAAGCATGATTCCCACAATCCAGAATCTGGTGACAATCTTTGCTTCATGATAACCCAGTTTCTGATAATGGTGGTGCAAAGGCGACATTTTAAAGATGCGCCGTCCTTCTCCATATTTTTTCTTGGTATATTTAAAATAACTCACCTGTATCATCACCGAAAGGTTCTCGACCAGGAAGATGCCACAGATGATTGGGATCAGCAGTTCTTTGCGGATGGCAATTGCAAACACAGCTATGATTCCGCCCAAAGCGAGACTACCCGTATCACCCATGAAAACCTGAGCCGGATATGCATTGAACCACAGGAACCCGACGCAGGCACCAACAAATGCACTCATGAAAACCATGAGCTCACCGGTATGAGGGATGTACATGATATTGAGATAATCAGAAAAAACCATGTTACCAGAAACATAAGCAAACACCGCAAGGGTGGTTCCAATCACAGCAGATGTTCCGGTTGCAAGACCGTCAATTCCATCTGTAATGTTGGCTCCATTTGAAACAGCAGTAACGACCACAATAACCATCAGGATATAAACCAGCCATGTATATTTTTCATATCCGTCTCCCATCCATGATAACAGTCGTGAATAATCGAATTCATTGTTCTTCATGAATGGAATGGTGGTGGCAGTAGATTTGATATCTTCAGAAGAATACATGGTGTTTTCACTTTGCTGAATCTGATCAACAAGATTGGTATTGTTGCCCATCACAATAGTATTGGCAGCTAATTTCTCACGCACCACCACATGGTCGTTGAAGTACAACAGTCCGCCTACTATGATTCCCAATCCGATTTGCCCGATGACTTTGAATTTTCCGGCAAGACCTTTTTTATCCTTCTTGAAAACTTTAATGTAGTCATCAATAAATCCTATAGTGCCCAACCAGATGGTGGAAACAATCATGATGATTACATAAATATTATCCAGCTTGGTGAACAACAAAACAGGAATAAGTATCGCCGACAAAATGATCAATCCCCCCATGGTTGGCGTACCTTGCTTCTTAGCCTGGCCCTCAAGACCCAAATCACGGATGGTTTCTCCTACTTGTTTCTTCAGCAGTAATGCTATAATTCGCTTTCCAAGGAAGAGAGTGATAAATAGTGAAACAATGATAGCCATTGCAGCTCTGAATGAGAGATACCGGAACAAACCTGCACCTGGCACATCGAACGCTTTATCGAGATATTCAAATAAGTAATACAGCATCAGCTTTCAACTATTTTAAAACAATCTTCCAAAACCTGTTTATCATCAAATGGCTGTTTTACACCTTTGATCTCCTGGTATTTTTCATGACCTTTTCCGGCAACAAGTATGATATCACCGGGCACGGCTAAACTGCATGCTACTCTTAAGGCTTCTTTGCGATCGGTAACTGCCAGCGTTTTCCTGAAGTGCTGTGGCGGAATACCGGTTTTCATTTCTTCTATGATCTTCTCAGGATCTTCAGATCTCGGATTATCAGAGGTGAGAATGACCTTATCACTCATATCGCAGGCAATCTTGGTCATAATCGGACGCTTTGCGGCATCACGATCGCCACCACAACCGAATACGGTGATCACCTTTTCATTACCTGTTCTTATATCGTTAATGGTAGATAATACATTCTGTAAAGCATCGGGCGTGTGAGCGTAATCAACAATTCCAGTGATGTTATTGCCGGAAATCACGTACTCAAAACGGCCCTCAACAGGCAACAGACTGCTGATGCCGGTAAGCACATTCAGCTTATCTTCACCCAACATCATCGCTACTGCATAAATCCCGGTAATATTATAGGCATTGAAGCTGCCAATAAGTCTGCACAACACTTCATTGTTGTCGATGTTGAGCATGAGTCCTGAAAAATTATTTTCAATGATGCGACTTCTGAAATCAGCCATCGATTTTAATCCGAATGATTTCTTCTCTGCCTTACAATTCTGAACCATGATTTTCCCGTTACGGTCATCACTGTTGTAAATTGCAAATGCATCTTCACTTAGCTGATCAAAAAATCCTTTTTTAGCTCTGATGTATTCATCAAAAGTTTTATGATAATCAAGGTGATCATGAGTGATATTGGTGAAAAGTCCACCTCTGAAATTCAGTCCGGCAATGCGGTGTTGTGCAACAGCATGAGAACTCACTTCCATGAAACAGTAGTCGCAGTTTTCGCGCACCATCATATAAAGCAGTGCATTTAAGCGCACCGGATCGGGAGTAGTATGGGTAGCAGGCAATACTTCTTCGTTCACCTGATTCTGAACTGTTGAAATCAGACCACAACGGTAACCAAGACCTCTGAACAAATGAAAGAGCAGGGTTGCTGAAGTTGTTTTACCATTCGTACCGGTGATGCCTATAAGCTTAATTTTTTCTGAAGGATTGTCATAAAAGTTGGTTGCAATCACAGAAAGGGCGATGGCACTGTCGGTTACTCTTATATAGGTGAGTCCCTGGCGAATCATTTTAGGGAACTCTTCACACACCACTGCAGCCGCACCGGCTTCAACAGCTTGCTGAATATAGTTGTGCCCGTCAGTCTGAGTTCCTCTGACAGCAACAAACAAAGCTCCCTTTTCAACTTCACGTGAGCTGAATTTAACAGCATTAACCTCAACGGAAGTTGATCCGATGATTTCCTGCAGTCCTGCTTTATATAATATGTCCTTCAGTTGTTTCATCAACCTAGTTGGATAGTTATTTCCTGACCTTTTTCAATTTTTGAACCTGCATTAATCGATTGACGGGTAACGGTTCCTCTTCCTACAATCTTTACTTGCAATCCCCGGCTTTCGAGTAAATAAATGGCATCTCTCAATCCCATTCCTAATACACTTGGCACCTGATCGTGACGAAACTTCACACCTGTAAATTCAATCTGATTTTCGCTACGCTTACCTGCGATCCAGTTATCGCGGCTGGCTGGAAGGTTGGCCGGGATAGCCAGTTGAGCAAGCACCTTTTCAGTTTGTTTGAACTGACCTGATTTTACCAATGGCAAATTGTTCTGGATATCTTCTTCCAGTTTCAGGTCCTTGTGCAACTCTGTGTTATTGGCATAAACCTTATCGGCAATCTCTTTGAAAATAGGTCCCGCCACCTGTGCTGCATAGTATACACCTCCATTGGGAGCATACACCACCACTATGCACGAGTACTTTGGCTGATCGGCAGGAAAATACCCAACAAACGATGCCTGATATCTGACTTTACCGTTTTTATAACCTTCGCTTGCGTTGGCAATCTGTGCAGTTCCTGTTTTTCCTGCTATTGAATACTGAGCATGTTTCAGATTTTGAGCCGTACCTCTTTGTACTACTCCTTCAAGAACCTGACGTGCTTTACTGATGGTATATGGTGAAGCGATACTGTCTTTTAAGATGATCGGTTTGAAGTCTTCGACAAGCTGCCCGTGGTAACGAATTTCTTTCACAAAGCGTGGCTTCATCATTCGGCCATTATTCGCCACAGCATTGTAGAAAGTCAGAATTTGAAGAGGTGTGAACGAACATTCATAGCCTATTGAAATGTAGGGCAACGAAACTTTTGACCAGTATTTATCATCTGTATTTTTCAGAAATGGTTTTCCTTCACCGGGAAGCTGCAGATTCATTTTGGTTCCTATACCAAAGCTTTTCACTCTGTCGATGAAGGCCTGTGGATTTTTTGCATAATATTTATTCACCATTTTTGAGATGCCCACATTCGAGCTTACTTCAAAAACATGCTGCATCGATGTTCTTCCATATCCACCTTCATGAGAATCTTTCATGATACGGTTGGCATAGCGGATAGCGCCACCCTGTGTGTCAACTGTATCGTCGAGTTCTACATAACCATCTTCAAGCAAAGCCATTATTGAAGCCAGCTTGAAGGTCGATCCGGGTTCAGTACTTTCTCCTACACCGAAATTGAACTCTTCTCTGTAAACTCCATCGGTACCACGCTTAAGGTTGGTAATCGCAAGTACCGATCCTGTTGCAACTTCCATGAGTATGGCGCAACCTTTATCGGCATTATTAAGTGCCAGTTGTTTCTCAAGTGAATGGTGAGCCACATCCTGAAGATTCAGGTCAATAGTGGTAATGACATCTTTGCCTTCTTCGGGATCCACTTCATTTTCATGGTGCAGCGGTTTCCAAACATTTCCGGAAATGCGCTGCATCATTCTGAGTCCGCTTCTTCCTTTAAGGTATTTATCGAATGCTCCTTCAATACCAACGGGCTCTACTCCTTCTTTTACATAGCCGATTGTTCTGGCAGCGAGCATGTCGTTAGTTTTAACCCGCATGTTTTTTTGTTCAGCAATGAGTCCACCTTTATAGCGACCCATTCTGAAAATCGGGAACTTGCGAACAGCTTGAAGGTCGCGGTGACTGACATTTCTTCTGAGAAGATAATAACGCTCACCATCTCTTCTTGCTTCACGCAACATGCGTTTATATTCAGAAGATGGTTTGTCGTTGAAAAGGCGCGAAAGACAAATGGAAAGTGAATCTACTTTTGCGTTGAACACCTCGTTGGTGATGGCATCCGACAACATGTCAACTCTCAAATCATAAACCGGTACGCTGGTTGCCAGCGGGCTCATATCGGTGGCATAAATATTACCTCTTGCCGGATCAATGATACGCAGGTCGGTTGTGATGCTGTCGGCCAGCACGCCGGCGGGCAGCGACAGCAGCAGGAAGGGCAGGCTCTGCATGGCCGCCAGCGTGCCGATCTCGCCAGGCCCGGCGCCCAGCGCCATCACCGCGACGATGGGCACGGCGGCCAGGCTCACCTGCTCGGCCGACTGCGCGGCCAGGTTGGCCCAGGCCAGGTGGATGAAGGGGCGGGGCAGGGTGGTGGACGGGTCGTTGGTCATGGCGTCATCGAGGGGCAGGGGCGCATGTTGGCCGATGTCCGGTGTGCCAGCACGCCGGAATCGGACACGCGATCAGGCCCGGCGCCACGGTGCAGGCGCGCAGGCCCGAAGGCCCCGTGGGTTCGATCAAGCCTGGTGACCAGCGGCCGCGTGCGCTGCCGCGGCCTTGGCCGCGATCTCGGGGTCCACTGATTGCTCGGGTGTGGTCACTGGGCCTTTGCCGCTGAAGCGGTCCAGCGCCAGGTAGATCACCGGCGTGATGTACAGCGTGACGGCCTGCGAGAAAACCAGGCCGCCCACCACCGCCAGGCCCAACGGTTGACGCAACTCGGCGCCGGCGCCGATGCCCAGGGCGATGGGCAGCGCGCCCATCAGCGCGGCCAGGGTGGTCATCATGATCGGGCGGAAGCGCAGCACGCAGGCCTCGCGGATGGCCTCGCGCGGGGTCATGCCGAAGTGCGACGTGAGGTAGAGCGCACCGCCGGTGGCGACGTACGCGATGTCGTAGCCGAAGTGCGGCATCGTTAGCTGGATCTCTCGCGGGATGGCTTGGGCGCGCGCGAGCCCGGGGCACGAGAGGAGCCCGCCCACGGCGAGGACGAGGGCGATGGGGGTCTGCCAGCGAAGCACCGCGCGAGCGTGGCACAGCGCGCGACCCAATGCCCTCTGGGCAGCGCGGGCCAGCAGCTGATACCTTCCGGGTCCCCCCATGTTCTCTTTCCAAGACCGTCACCCGAACCTTCCCCCCACCTTCAAGCTGTCCCGCGTGGAGCAGACGCGACGCTTCGTCACGGAGCTCGGCGCGTTCTTCGAGCAGGGCACCCGCGAGATGGGCGACGCGTTCAGCATCGACATCATCGGCTACGGGCCGCTGGTCGTCTTGTCGGACGAAGAGTCCGTGAAGCGCATCACGGCCGCGCGCCCCGAAGAGTTCACCCACGCCAACGACATCGTGGCGTTCTTCGTGGGGACCAACTCGATCTTCTTGTTGGACGGTGACCCGCACAAGCACGCACGCCGCCGTACGCTCTCGGCCTTCGCGGGCGACCGCATGAAGCGCTACGGCGAGGTCATGAAGCGCGCCGCGGACCGCTACATCGACGGGCTCGGACCGAACCAGACCATCTCGGCGATGGACGCCGGCACCACCATGGCGCTCGAGATCATCCTGATCGCGCTGTTCGGCATGGAGCCCGGGCCCGAGTACGACCAGATGGACGCCGCCGTGCGCGGCTTCATGGTG
>ERZ650309.821-NODE-821-length-14860-cov-3.828909_pt1 | contig 14860 bp, 10 predicted proteins | sample MGYA00376245_ERZ650309 | MGnify/ENA primary metagenome ERZ650309 (study PRJEB26733, sample SAMN07839294) | wastewater metagenome | biome: urban; feature: wastewater treatment plant; material: waste water | place: USA: North Carolina | collected 2016-04-26 ...
GGCCACTGCGTCGCTTTGAGTCGGTGTGAGCAGAAAAGTCGGGTGGCCCGTGAAGACAACATGCAACAATGGCTGGCTCCACCGGGCGCAATAGCCCTCGAACCCGAGCATTTTTGCCGAAGCATCGGCAAGGGCTCGCAACCGGCCAATATTGTCGTCCAGGCCTACCGGCGCCAGCAAGTGACGGATCCGCATGGCACGGCTTTGCAAGGCTTCGCAGCTAAGATCGTTCGCCAGAGCGTCGATCACTGACAGATCGATTACGCCGCCTTCGAGTTCGCGCGAAATGTCCAGGCTTAGCTGAAAGACCGGATTGAAGAGCGGCGTCTGCGCGGTAAGCGCGTGGAGTTGCTGAAGCCGGTCGCGCAGGTCCTGGTTTGTCTTCATCATCGTCTTGCCAATATCTTCCGTGCCTGCACGAGGTGCGGCCGATCGAGCATCTTGCCGTTGAGGCTTGCGACGCCGGCATCCGGATTCGCTTCGAAGACAGCGACGACGGCTTCGGCGTGGGCAATTTCCTCCGGCGTGGGCGTGAAGGCCGCGTTGATGATCGGAACTTGCGCCGGATGGATCGCCAGCATCCCCGTAAAGCCATCGCGGCGTGCCCTTTGGGCCGCTTCGGCAAGACCGGATTCATCCCGGAAATCGGCATGCAAGGTATCAATAGGGGCGACTTCAGCTGCCGAAGCCGCGAAAAGGCAAAGCGAGCGAGCCAACTGGTAAGGCGCCGTCCATTGGCCATTTTCCTTGTAGCCGGTTGCACCGACGGCTGCGCTCAGGTCCTCGGCGCCCCAGGTCATGCCGGCCAGGCGTGGACCAGCGAGAACATAGGACCCCAAGGTAAAAAGTGCCGCCGGGGTTTCGGTGGCTACAGGAATGATCCGGGTCGATTCCGGCACAAAGCCGAGTGCAGCCTCAAGCTGGTCGAGCACAAGCGATAGCTCGGCAATGTCCTCGGCGCCCCGAGCTTTCGGCAAGACGATGCCGTCTGGCCGGCCCGGCATGATGGCCTCAAGGTCGGCAAGCGCATCGGGAGTGTCGAGCGGATTGATGCGGACATAGAAAAGGCTTGTCCGGCTGGCAGCATGTGCGTCCAGATGGTTGAGAACCAGTCGGCGTGCCTCGGGCCTGCGCGCAGCAGCCACTGAGTCCTCAAGATCGAAGATCAGCACGTCAGCACCGACGCCGCCCGATTTGGCAATCTTGGCTTCGCTGTCGCCGGGAACGAAAAGGAGCGAGCGGAGTTTCATGCGGATTGGGGCTTTCGGATCATCAGCGCGGAGCGCTTGCACTGAGCGACAAGTTCATTTTTCTGGTTGAAGGCGCGATGGATGAAGACCACGATCCCGTTTTGCGGGCGCGATTTGCTCTCCCTGATTTCGGCCACTTCGCTCTCGACGCGCACTGTGTCTCCGTGAAAGAGCGGTTTGGGAAAGCGAACCTCATCCCAGCCGAGGTTGGCAACGGTCGTTCCCAGTGTCGTGTCGCCAACCGAGATCCCGACCATCAGGCCAAGGGTGAAGCAGCTATTGACAATCCGTGTGCCGAACTCGCTGTTTTCGCGGCAGTATTCCTCATCAAGATGCAGCGCGGCCGGGTTGTGCGTCATTGCGCTGAACAGAAGGTTGTCCGTTTCGGTCACGGTTCGCTTGAGTGCATGTCGGAAACACTGCCCGACCGTGAATTCTTCGAAATACAGCCCGGCCATACGCGATCCCCTGGCGTGAGTGAGATTCCTGATCCCTATTGTGTTTCTTTGCTCCGGGAAAGCCTAGACTCGGGGTGGCAATTGGCGTCAATTTCGGGGGCGGCCGCGAGGGATTCGCAATCAGGAGGAAGATATGGGGTGGAAGCCTTGGGTGATTGTCGCTGGTCTGGCTGCACTGGCAACTCCTCTCGTTGCTCTCACCGACTCGCCCCCTCAGGTGGTCCTTGCAACCCCGGGTGGGGCAGGGGGCAACAGCGGGGTCATAGATCGTTTCACGATGCGTTTTTCGGAACCCATGGTGGCATTGGGCGATCCGCGAGCCGCGCCACCCTTCTCGGTCACATGTCCGATCAGCGGCACGGGGCGCTGGGTTGATCCGCAGACCTTTGTTCACGAGTTTTCACGACCGCTCCCCGGTGGACTGACGTGTGAGGTCAAGCTGCGCCCGAACCTTGCGAGCGCCAAAGGCGTCAAGCTTTCCGGCGCTGCGAGCTACAAGATCGATACGGGCGGGCCATCTGCGCGTGCCGTGCTGCCGGGCACATATGATGGCGATATCGAGGAAGATCAGGTCTTCCTCGTTGCGACCAATGTCCAGCCGAACCGGCAATCGGTCGCGGCACAAGGCTATTGCGCCGTCGATGGAATAGGCGAGAAGATCGCGCTTGATGTGCTCGACCCTGCTGTTGCGCCGAAACTGATCGCCGACCTTGGCACCAGCAACTGGAACCTGCGCAACTTTCTGGAAGAGGGCGGGTTTCCGGCAGACGTCTCGGCCAGCGCATCCGAGCGCGCCGCAGCCTATCAGAATGTGGTCGCTGTCAAATGCCGCCGTCCGCTGCCGCCGGGCCGCGATGTTGCGCTGGTCTGGGGGGCCAACATTGCCGGCAAGGATGGACGTCTTGCCGGGCGTGACCAGCGGTTCGATTTCACAGTGCGCAAGGAGTTTTCTGCGCGGTTTGAATGCGGGCGCGTGAATCCGCAGGCAGGCTGCAATCCGGTCCAGCCCGCATATGTGCGCTTTACGGCCCCGGTACCATTGGCCATGGCCAAGGCCGTGCGGCTGAGCTTCCCGGACGGCACATCGCTTTCGCCCAAACTGACGAAAGAAGAGGAAAACAGCGCGACGATCAGCGATCTGAAGTTCGTCGCTCCGCTGCCTGCAGCGGTGAAGGGCAAATTGACGCTGCCGGCGGACATTGCAGATGAAAGCGGTCGAAAGCTCGTCAATCTTCAGCGATTTCCGCTTGAGGTCAAAATCGATGCTGCGCCGCCTTTGGTGAAGTTTGCAGCCGATTTCGGGATTATCGAAGCCAATGAGGGCGGCATCCTCCCCGTGACCGTCCGTGCCGTGGAACCAGCGCTCGCGCAGCGGATCAGCAAGGTCAATGGGGACATGCTGCGCGTCGATGCGTCTGACGGGCAGATCGCGCAATGGCTGCGCGATCTCGACGATGCCAATGACAATGACTTCCGCACCGAGACGATCAAGGGCGAAGAGGTCGATGTGAATTACACGGGCACCAAATCCCTTCTGAACGGCCAGGGCGAAGGGATGAGCCTTGCACTGCCTGGCAAGGGCAAGGATTTCGAAGTCGTCGGCATCCCCCTGAAGGCGCCGGGGTTCTATATCGTGGAATTGAACAGCCCGGTGCTGGGGCAGACACTGCTGGGGCGCAATGTGCCCCGCTACGTGGCAGCAGGGGCACTTGTGACCAACATGGCGGTCCATTTCAAATGGGGCCGCGAAGCGTCGCTGGCCTGGGTGACGACGCTGGATACCGGCCTGCCTGTTGCCGGAGCCGATGTACGGGTGACCGACAGTTGCGACGGTAGCCAGCTTGCGCGGGGCGTGACTGACAAGCAGGGTCGACTGATGATCTCGGGCGGCTTGCCGGAGCCCGAAACCTCGGGCAGCTGCGATGAATCCTCCGAAAGTCACGCCCTGATGATCTCGGCGCGGCAATCTGGCGACTTCAGCTTTACGCTTACCGAATGGGGCGAGGGCATCAGGCCCTATGACTTCGACCTGCCTTATGGCTGGTCCGCGGCTGACGATATCATTCACACCATCTTCGATCGCACGCTTGTCCGCGAGGGCGAAACGATCAACATGAAACACATTCTGCGCCGTCCGATCGGAACCGGCTTCGGATTTGCGGACGCGATCAACGGCACGTTGAAGCTGACGCATTCCGGCTCCGGCACGACATTCGACATGCCTGTTTCGATCGGCAAGGACGGCATCGGAGAAACCAGCTGGACCGTGCCCAAGGGCGCACCGCAGGGCGATTATTCGATGAAGATCGAAACCGGAGAAGACATTGTCTATCTCGATCAGACCTTCCGCGTCGATGAATTCCGCCTGCCCACAATGAAGGCGACGATTACCGGGCCCAAGTCTGTTCTGGTCCGCCCAACGTCCGTTCCGCTCGATCTTTTCGTGGGCTATCTGTCCGGGGGGCCGGCGCCCGGACTTGCAGTGAATATCCGCACAGCGTTCGGCACGCGTGACAATACGCCTGAAGGTTGGGAAGACTGGACCTTTGGTGGCCAGATGGTGAAGGAAGGCACCTTCCCGCTTGCTGGCGACAGCGAAGAAGACCCGCCCGCTGAATTGCCCTTGGCGCAGACGCTGCCAGCAACGCTCGGCGCCGACGGCACAGCAAAAACCAACATCGATATCGGTCGCGAGATCGAGGATGCGACCGACATGACGGTCGAAATGGATTATGAGGATGCCAATGGCGAAACGCTGACTGCCTATCGCAGGATTTCCCTGCTTCCATCGGCAATCCAGTTGGGCATCAAGACAGATGGCTGGTTGATGCGGGATAGCGATTTGCGGGTGAAGATCGCCGCACTCGATACCGAAGGGCACGCGATCAAGGGGCGGCCGGTTCGGCTCGATGTCTATACGCGCGAAATACTCACGGCGCGCCGCCGACTGATTGGCGGCTTTTATGCCTATGACAACCAGGTCCGGGTAACGAAGATCGGTGGCGGATGTTCAGCGACGACGGACCGACAGGGGCTTGCGTCCTGCCAACTGGCGCCGGGGGTTTCAGGCGAAGTGACGGTGGTTGCGACGACAACGGATGCCGATGGCAATGTTGCGCGCGCCGTCCGGTCGGTCTGGCTTGCCGGAGAGGATGACTGGTGGTTCGGGGGCGACAATGGCGACCGGATGGACCTGATCCCCGAAGCCAAAAGCTACAGGCTGGGGATACCGCCACATTTCAGGTGCGGATGCCATTCCGGGACGCGACGGCGCTGGTCACGGTTGAACGCGAAGGTGTGCTGTCGAGCTTTGTCACCGAACTTTCGGGCAAGGATCCGGTTGTGTCCGTGCCGATGCCCGGTGCCTATGCGCCGGATGTGTTCGTGTCGGTTCTGGCTGTCAGGGGCAGGGTGAGCGGCTGGCGGCAATGGTTGGCCGAAACGGCAAGAGAGTGGAACTTGCCCTTCTTCAATCGTGAAGGCGGAGGGGTCACCGCGCTGGTCGACCTTGCGAAGCCCAGCTACCGGCTTGGCATTGCCAAGGTGAAGGTTGGCTGGGAAGGGCATCGGCTTGCTGTCAAGGTCAAGGCGGACAAGCCAAAATATGGCGTCCGCGAAACCGCAGGCGTCGACATCGCGGTGACCGAACCCGGCGGCAAGCCAGCCAGGTCAGCCGAGATTGCCTTTGCGGCTGTCGATGAAGCGCTGCTTCAGCTTTCACCCAATGACAGCTGGAACCTGATCGATGCGATGATGGGCGAGCGGCCGCTTTCCGTCCTGACCTCAACCGCGCAGACCCAGGTCGTCGGCAAGCGCCACTATGGCAAGAAGGCCGTTGAAGCGGGCGGCGGTGGCGGTGATGCGTCGGCCGTGACCCGCGACGACTTCAAGCCGGTCCTGCTCTGGCGCGGGCGTGTCGCGCTGGATGAAAGGGGCAGGGCCAAGATTCCGGTCCAGCTTTCGGACTCGCTGTCTGCCTTCCGGCTGGTTGCGATTGCCAATGAAGGCGCCGGGCTCTTCGGAACCGGTGCTGTGACGGTGCGGACAAGTCAGGATCTGCAGCTTTTCTCCGGCCTCCCGCCGCTGGTTCGGACGGGCGACTGGTACGGTGCGAGCTTCACGCTCCGCAACGCATCCGACAAGCCCATGAAGGTGACGGCAACAGTCAGCGTGACACCCAGCGTCGCCAAGGGAGAGCCTTTGACGGTAACCATTCCAGCGGGTGGCGCTGTCCCCGTGACATGGAACCTGACCGCACCCGAAGGCGTCGGGAAACTCGACTGGACGGTCGAAGCCAAATCGTCGAACGGCAAGGCCGCAGACCGGATTGCCGTTTCGCAGGACGTGATCCCTGCTGTGCCGGTCGAGGTCTGGGCAGCGACACTGGCACGAGTGGGCAATGGCGTGCCGATCCCTGTTGCGGCACCGGAAGGAGCTTTGCCCGGCGGCTTTGTCGATGTGAAGCTGACGGATACTCTTGCACCGCCACTGGCGGGTGTCCGTGGCTATATGAGCGACTATCCCTACAACTGCTTTGAGCAGCGCCTTTCGCGGGCGGTAGTGCTTGGCGATGCCGGGGCGTGGACAGGGCTGGCCGGGGATATTCCAGCGTACATGGATAGCGACGGACTGCTTCGATACTTCCCGATTGCCCAGATTCAGGGCTCCGAAGCGCTGACGGCCTATGTCCTCTCGATGACGGCGGAGGCCGGATTCCAGATTCCGGATGCGCCGAAGGCCCGGATGATTGACGCGATGAAAGCGGTCGTTGACGGGCGGCTTGAGCGGGAAGCGCGCTGGAGCGGCGATGCCCGGTTGATCCGGATCGCGGCATTGGCGGCGCTCGCACGCAATGGAGCATCGACCCCGGCCATGCTGGGCGCGATCGGCCTTGCCCCAGCTGACATGCCGACATCGGCTTTGACCGACTGGCTGGCGGCGATCGACCGCACCAAAGGCGCGAACACCAATCTTCGCCTGACGGCAGAGCGCACCCTGCGCCAGCGGATCGTTTATGAAGGGTCGCGACTGGACCTTGCCGATGCGGCGACTGCGCCCTGGTGGATGATGACGTCGGGCGACGAAATGTCGATCAAGGCGTTGCTTGCTGTCCTTGGGCGTCCCGGCTGGGGTGACGAGGGCCCGAAGATGATGATCGGCACTGCGCTGAGGCAGCGGCGCGGTCATTGGGATACGACGCCCGCCAATGCCTGGGGGACGATTGCCACGCGTCGGTTCGCAACCTTGTTCCCGGCAACGGCTGTCAAGGGCGTGACGACGATTGCCCTTGCCGGCAAGAGCCTGACACAGGGATGGCCGATGCCAAGTGACGGTGGTCTGTTGCGCCTGCCGCTGCCGACGGCACCTGCGCCACTCACGCTTTCGCAGACGGGCGGGGCAGGGCCCTGGGCAATGATCAGCGTCCATGCCGCGGTTCCCCTGCAGAAGCCGCTGTTTGCCGGGTACCGGTTGACCAAGTCGGTCGCCGTTCTCAGCCAGAAGGTGCCGGGGCAATTGACGCGGGGGGATGTGCTCAAGATCACGATCACCGTTGACGCCACGGCAGAGCGCAACTGGGTCGTCGTCAACGACCCCGTGCCGCCTGGCGCGACGATCATCGGCAATCTGGGCGGTCAATCGGCCATCCTCGGAGCAGCAGCATCGGACGGCGAAGGCGTTCAGCCGTCCTATGTCGAGCGTGGCAGGGATGCATGGCGCGGCTATTTCGAGTGGGTGCCGCGTGGCCGGTTCGTGACGGAATATGCCGTCCGATTGAACGGCACCGGCAATTTCAGCCTGCCGCCGACCCGAGTCGAAGCGATGTATTCGCCCGATATCCGCGCACAGGTGCCGAACAAGCCGATCACGGTGGCGATGCGGTGAGTTGGTTTGCGAATATCCTCCCTGTCCTGAAAGGGCGGGGAGGGGGACCGTCGCAAAGCGATGGTGGAGGGGCAGATTCGATGGCCCAACCCCTCCACCGTCCTGCGGACGGTCCCCCTCCCCGAAGCTTTGCTTCAGGGAGGATGGTGTTGCTCCTTCTGCCAATCGTCGCGATGCTGTTGTTTTGGCTGGCGACGATCCCGCCCTCGCTCCCGAGCTATGCACGGGTTGTCGCGGCGTGGCAGCCCAGCGAATCCTGGCTCTACGATCGAAACGGCCAATTGCTCGACAGCCAGCGCGTCAACTTCCATGCGCGGAGACTGGCTTGGGTGCCGCTTGGGCAGATCGCGCCAGCACTGGTCGAAACTGTCGTGGCATCCGAAGACAAGCGCTTTCGTGATCATGGCGGTGTCGACTGGTTGGCGATTGCAAGCGCGGTGAAAGCCAGGCTTTCTGGACAGCGGTCGCGCGGGGCGAGCACAATTTCGATGCAGGTCGCTGCCTTTCTCGCCCCGGGCCTTGCCGCTCCTGGCACACGAAGCTGGTTCGACAAGGTCCGCCAGATGCGGGCCGCACGGTCGCTGGAGGCGCGCTGGTCTAAGGACCAGATTCTCGCGGCCTATCTCAATCTTGCCGGCTTCCGGGGGGAGGCGCAGGGGCTCGGTGCAGCCGCACTCGGCCTGTTCGGAAAGACCCCTGCTACATTGACGGGAGACGAAGCGCGGCTGGTTGCCGCGTTGCTGCCAGACCCTGCGGCTCCGCCCGCGGTGGTGGCCGCTCGGGCGTGCCATGCCAGCCCCAATGACTGCGCGCGCTTGCGTGACATGGCCAACGCCATGCTTGGCAGCCAGCGACAGTTGGCGCTCGATCCCGGCCTTGCGCCGCACCTTTCGGTGAAGCTCCTCACCGAACCCGGGATGCGCGTGGCGACCACGCTTGATCGCGGTATCCAGACCATGGCCACAGCCGCGCTGCGACGCCAGCTTCTCGGGCTTGGGAGTGCGCGGGCGCGCGACGGGGCTGTTGTCGTGGTCGACAATGCAAGCGGCGATGTGCTGGCCTACGTGGGCGGCGTCGGCGGCGGTTCGACGGCTGCTTCGGTCGATGGAGCGGACGCCTATCGCCAGGCCGGATCGACCCTGAAGCCGTTCCTCTACGGCATGGTGATGGAGCGCGGCTATCTGACGCCGGCATCCATCCTTGATGATACTCCGGTGCAACTCGACACGGCATCGGGACTGTATGTCCCGCAGAATTACGATCATGTCTTCAAGGGGCCGGTCTCGGTCCGCTCGGCCCTGGCTGGGTCCCTGAACGTGCCGGCAGTGCGCACGCTGGTGATCGGCGGGACGGAAGCCTTTCGCGACCGGCTTTGGGATACGGGCTATCGCGGGCTGACCGAGGACGGCCAATATTACGGATTTTCGCTGGCTCTTGGTTCAGCAGAAGTGACACTACTCGAACAGGCCGCGGCCTATCGCAGCTTTGCGCTGGGCGGGCGTTGGTCTCCGTTGCGGCTGCGAGCGGGCGATCCGCGCATAGCGCCGCGGCGGGTATTGTCGGAACAGGCCAGCTGGCTGGTCGGGTCGATCCTCTCCGATCCGCTGGCGCGCTCTGGCACGTTCGGGCTGGACAGTGCACTGAAGCTGCCTTTCTGGGCAGCCGTCAAGACGGGGACCTCCAAGGCAATGCGCGACAATTGGTGCGTCGGCTGGTCAGACCGCTATACCGTTGCGGTGTGGATCGGGAACCTTGAGGGCGACAGCATGAAAGCCGTGTCCGGCACGAGCGGCGCGGCGCCTGTCTGGCGGGATGTGATGATGGCGCTTCATGCCCATGCCCCGGGCCGGGCGCCGCCAATGCCGGCGGGCATCGAAACGCGACCGATCCGCTTTGCGGGCGGTCTTGAATCCCCAAGGCAGGAATATTTTCTGAAAGGAACCGGACAGGCAGTTCAGGTGGCTGCACCGGCGGCCGCGCGGCGTCCGAGAATAACCAATCCGGTTTCTGGAAGTGTCTACGCGCTCGATCCCGATATTCCCATAGACCGCCAGCGGCTCGGATTCGCGGTCACGGGAGAGGTGACGGGCCATCGACTGGTTCTTGACAGGAGGGATTTGGGAGATGCCGGAAATGCGCCAATGATCTTGGCTGGACCGGGTGTGCATAAACTTGCTCTGGTCGACCCATCGGGACATGTTGTCGATCAATCCCGCTTCACCGTGCGCTGAAAAGGTGTTCACTTTATGATCCTATTGTCTTGACAAAAACGCCAAATGGGTTATTGATATTGCCGTGAATGAGAGTCGACCCACACCGCGCTCAGCGCTGCGAGAGTTTCTTGAGAGCGAAGCTGCCGGGGGCATCCTCCTGATGGCGGCGGCGGCGCTCGCCATGCTCGTGGCGAACAGCGCGCTGGCTACGCTCTATTTTGACGTGTTCCACCTCATGGCCGGGCCGCTTTCGCTGCACGCCTGGATCAATGATGGTCTGATGGCGCTGTTTTTCCTGCTGGTCGGCCTCGAGATCAAGCGCGAGTTTGTTGACGGGCATCTGTCGACCTGGGCTGACCGGCGCTTGCCGATGATCGCAGCGGCGGCCGGAATGATCGTGCCGGCGCTGGTCTACCTTGCCGTCACGGGTGGCGAGCCTGTGCTGGCAAGGGGTTGGGCCATTCCGGCCGCAACGGATATTGCCTTTGCCATCGGTGTGCTCGCCTTGCTTGGCAGCAGGGCGCCGGCATCACTGAAGCTGTTCCTGACAACGGTTGCCATTGTGGACGACATGGGGGCAGTCGCGATCATCGCCCTGGCCTATACCAGTGCGATACACGGAGCCGCCTTGCTCGCTGCGATTGCCATCGTTGCGTTGATGTACACTTTGAACCGCTCCGGCGTCAGGCAATTGCGATTGTACCTCCCCCTCGGGGCCCTGCTCTGGGTCGCAGTCTACCTCTCGGGCGTGCATGCGACGATTGCCGGGGTGCTTGCGGCCATCACCATTCCGTTGCGCCCGACGCCCGGTGCTCCCGAGGCTGAGGATTCGACGCTCCACAGACTCGAACACACGCTGCACAAGCCTGTCGCGTTCGGCATTGTCCCCCTGTTCGGTTTTGCCAATGCGGGTGTTTCGATTGCCGGCGCGGGCCCTGATGCCCTGCTGGCGCCGCTTCCACTTGGCATTGCGGCTGGCCTTTTTGTGGGCAAGCAGCTCGGGATCTTCACCAGTGTCTGGCTCGCCGTGAAACTCAGGCTTGCGGACAAGCCCGCCCATGCAAGCTGGCAGCAGATCTATGGCGTATCGCTTCTGTGCGGGATCGGCTTTACGATGAGCCTGTTCATTGGCGGCCTGGCTTTTGAGGATCACGGCATGAGTGACGGTGTGAAGATGGGCGTACTCATGGGCTCGGTTATCGCGGCGCTGTCCGGCTATGTGATTTTGTGCTTGGGCGCTTCGAAAGCGAGATCGTGATCCCGTTTCTTTCGCAGGCGTCGACCCAGGCAGGGTTGCTCAATCTTCCCCTGAGTTCGGCCGGACTTGACCCGGTTCTTGGCCTGTTGCTGGCGACGGGTATTGGCCTGCTTGTCGGATTGGAACGCGGCTGGCGCCAGCGCAACGAGCATGTTGGCGGAAGGGTGGCCGGGATCAGGACCCACGCCTTGCTGGGTTTGGGCGGAGGACTTGTCGGCATTGTATCCACGGCGCTGTCGCCCTGGTTCGGTGTCCTGGGCCTTGCCGGATTGATTGGCGTCCTGATGCTGGGCTTTCGGGAACGGCTCGCGGAGCCTGACGACAATGTGTCGGCGACGGGAGCCGTGGTGGGCGTGCTGACGATCCTGTTCGGCATGCTGGCTACGGTCGGCCTTGCGCGCGAGGCGATGGTGGCAGGGGCCGCAACGACCCTGATCCTGTCGATGCGTGAAAAGCTTCACGGCTGGCTCCAGACACTCGATGAGCGCGATATGCTGGCAGCCGCGCAATATGGCGCGATTGCGCTCGTCATCCTGCCTTTGCTGCCCGACCGCGCAATGGGCCCTTATGACGCGCTCAATCCGCGCATGTTGTGGCTCGTTGTTGTCTTTGTGACCGGACTTTCCTTTGCCGGATACTGGGCGAGCAAACGGTTCGGCAGCACGCGGGGCACGATCCTGGCGGCGGCAATCGGGGCCACCTATTCGTCGACGGCCGTGACAGCCGAACTGGCCCGGCGGCTGCGGTCGGATGGAGAGGATCGTTCGATGCTCAATGCCGCGATTGCAGCGGCGAGTGCGATGATGCCCATCCGCGTCCTGATCCTGTGCGGCGTGCTGCTGCCGTCTGCGCTGGGCGTATTTGCAATCGGCATTGGTGCTGCCGCGGCGTTCAATGTGCTTTACGCGCTGCTTGCAGTCTATCGCGCAGACAGGAGCCGGGGCAGCGGAGTTGCCCCGCGCCGGAATCCTTTCGATTTCTGGCCGGCAGTCGGCTTTGCGGTGATGGTTGCCGTGATCGTGATCGCTGCACGCTGGACGATCGACCGGTATGGCGCGCAGGGGATGACGGTCCTGGTCGGCCTGACTGGCCTTTACGATGTGGACGCCGCGATCATCATGACGACGACTCTGCCCAAGGGTGCGTTGCCCCTGGCACAGTTTGGCATCCTGCTTTCGCTTCCGATATTCGTGAATACGGTTCTCAAGTCCGTCCTCGTCGTCGCCCTTGGCGGGATTCGCGCAGGAGTTGTGGCTGCGCTGCCGCTGTTTGTCGATGCGGGCCTGATCGGGGGCGGCATCTGGATGCTCAGCCGATAGCCAAAAAAAAGGGGCGGCCGGAGCCACCCCTTTTGAATGCGGTATGCGTCGGTCTGAGCCTAGAGCTTTTCGACCAGCTCGGGCACCGCCTTGAACAGGTCCGCAACCAGGCCATAGTCCGCGACCTGGAAGATCGGTGCGTCCTCGTCCTTGTTGATGGCGATGATCGTCTTTGAATCCTTCATGCCTGCCAGATGCTGGATCGCACCGGAAATGCCGACGGCAACATAGACTTCCGGCGCCACGATCTTGCCGGTCTGGCCGACCTGATAATCGTTCGGGGCGTAGCCCGCGTCGACGGCGGCGCGGCTTGCGCCCACCGCGGCGCCGATCCGGTCCGCCAGCTTTTCGATGATCACGAAGTTTTCCGAGGAGCCCAAAGCGCGGCCGCCCGAAACGATGATCTTGGCGCTCGTCAGTTCGGGACGTTCGAGCTTTGCGATTTCCGCGCCGACGAACGTCGAGAGGCCTGCATCGCCACCACCCGAAACAGCTTCGACGCTGGCCGAACCGCCTTCGGCCGCTGCCTTGGCGAAGGCTGTGCCGCGCACCGTGATGATCTTTTTCGCATCGCTCGACTGAACTGTGGCGATGGCGTTGCCCGCATAGATGGGGCGCGTGAAGGTATCGGCGCTCTCGACCGAGAGGATGTCCGAAATCTGCATCACGTCCAGGCTGGCCGCCACACGCGGTGCGATATTCTTGCCGTGCGACGTGGCGGGCGCCACGAACGCATCATAATCGGCCATCAGACCCGCAACCAGCGGCGCGACATTTTCCGCCAAGCCATTGGCATAGGCAGCGTCATTTGCCAGTAGGACCTTCGAGACACCGGCGATCTTCGCAGCCTGATCGGCCACAGCCGAACAGCCATTCCCGGCGACCAGAGCGTGGACTTCGCCAAGCTGGCCCGCCGCCGTGACGGCAGCAAGTGTTGCGTCCTTCAGTGACGCATTGTCATGTTCTACCCAGACGAGGACGCTCATGCCGCCACTCCCATTTCCTTGAGTTTCGCCACCAGTGCATCGACATCGGCGACCTTCACGCCAGCCGAGCGGACCGGCGGCTCCGTAACCTTCAATGTCTTGAGGCGCGGGCTGACATCAACGCCGTAATCGGCCGGTGTCTTCTGTGCCAGCGGCTTGGACTTCGCCTTCATGATGTTCGGCAAGGACGCGTAGCGCGGCTCATTGAGACGGAGATCCGTGGTGATGATCGCCGGGGTCTTGAGGGAGACTGTTTCCAGCCCACCATCGACTTCACGCGTGACCGACACGCTGTCACCCGACACTTCGACCTTCGACGCAAACGTGCCCTGCGGGCGACCCGTCAATGCAGCGAGCATCTGGCCGGTCTGGTTCGAATCGTCGTCAATGGCCTGCTTGCCGAGGATCACGAGACCCGGCTGCTCCTTGTCGAGCAGTGCCTTCAGCAGCTTGGCCACCGCCAGCGGCTGCAGTTCCTCGCTGCATTCGACCAGGATCGCCCGGTCGGCGCCGATGGCCATCGCGGTGCGCAGGGTTTCCTGGCACTGGGTGACGCCGCAGGACACGGCGATCACCTCAGTGAACAAGCCCCCGCCCCCGGCCACGCCCTTCTCGCGCAGGCGCACCGCCTCTTCGACGGCAATCTCGTCGAAGGGGTTCATGCTCATCTTGACGTTGCCCAGGTCGACACCTGCGCCATCGGCTTTGACCCGCGGCTTGACGTTGTAGTCCAGCACCCGCTTGACGGCGACCAGGATCTTCATGACAGCTCCTTCCGGTCAGGCCAGCGACGGCGCCGCCGACACCAGACGCGCAGCGTCGGCGGCAGCGCGGCGACGGGCGAGCGAGGTGGTCATCACCGTGGCCTCGCCCTCGATGACGACGGTGTCCCTGACGCGGCAGATGGTGGACAGCACCGCCCGCGCCTTGGCCACGTCCACCGACAGCACCGTGACCGTGGCGTGCACCGTGTCGCCTGGCCGCACCGGGGCGCGGAACTTCATCTGCTGGCCCAGGTAGACGGTGCCCGGCCCCGGCAGCCGGTTGGCCACCGCGGCCGAGATCACGCTGGCGGTCAGAAAACCGTGCGCGATGCGGCCGCCGAAAGGCGTGGTGGCGGCGAACTCTTCGTTCACGTGGACCGCGTTGTTGTCGCCCGAGACGCCAGCGAACAGCACGATGTCGGCCTCGGTGATGGTCTTGGAGAAGGTCGCCTGCATGCCGGGCTGCAGGTCTTCGACGTCGTGGCCGTTCATGTCGTTCATGGTGGTCTCCTCAAGCGGTCGGTCGGTGGCGTCAGAACTGGTGGTCGGCCAGGGCCAGCGTGGTGTCGGCGCCATGCAGCACGGTGCGTGACAGGCTCGCCGCATCGACCATCACATGGGCCATGAAGTGGCGGCAGGTCAAGACCTTGGCGTTCAGGAAGTCTGTCTCGGCACTGCCGGCGGCGCGTTGCGCCACCGCCGCCTCGGCGCCACGCGACAGCAAGATCG
>ERZ650309.824-NODE-824-length-14830-cov-4.340237_pt1 | contig 14830 bp, 9 predicted proteins | sample MGYA00376245_ERZ650309 | MGnify/ENA primary metagenome ERZ650309 (study PRJEB26733, sample SAMN07839294) | wastewater metagenome | biome: urban; feature: wastewater treatment plant; material: waste water | place: USA: North Carolina | collected 2016-04-26 ...
AAGCGAACAATCCAACATTTCGACCATTACTGTTGGTGCGTCGTACCTCGGTGCAATCAACGATTCGAGCACTGACAACTACAACGACGGTGAGCGTACCGTCACCAATGACGACACAATTTCGCAGCCAGTCAACCAAGGTCAATCGGCTGTATTCGAAACCTATGTGTGGAACCGTGGCAACACCGCTGAAAGCTACAACTTGACTGCAAATACCGCTGGTCTGCCAGCAGGTACCACAGTTACGTTCCTGAAGACCGCAAATGGTACTCAGTACACAGACAGCAACGGCGATTCCATCGTTGACACTGGCCCAGTTGCAGTGGGTGCTAACACACCAGTATATGTCCGTATTACCTTGCCACAAGGCTATACCGGCGTTATTGGTCCCGATAACTTGGCAACCATCGTCACCGCAACACCAGTACACAACACCGCTGCTCCTGACGTTGTGAACTTGGTCATCAGTGACATCATCACTGCCGGTGTGGATTTGACCAACGGTGGCAACACCCCAGCCGATGGTGATGGTCCATACAATTCAAATACCATTGTTGATGCAGCAACCACCGAAGCAGGCCAACCGGTCACCTTCCCGATTGCTGTCACCAATGATGGCCCAGCCAATGACACCTTCCAGTTGTCAGCAACTGTTCCACCAGGTTGGACAGTTACATTCTATGATGCCGACGACATTACTGGTGCCTGTAGCACGACTGTTGTGACCAACACTGGTTCGCTGGCGTCTGGTGCAACCAACAAGCTGTGTGCTGTGGTTACGCCTCCTGCCAATGCAACACCAGGCACATCTGATGTGATCTTCAATGTCACCTCCACCTCTTCAGGTGCGACTGACAGCATGAAAGATCAAGTGACTGTAGACGAAAACCGTAGCTTCGTCTTCACACCTGATCGTACTGGTACCATCGCTCCAGGCGGTACTGTGGTATACAGCCACACCCTGCAAAACACTGGTAACGTCCCCGAAGGTGATCAAGCGGGTGAATTGCCAATCGCAGTGACCAACTCATTGGCGGGTACAACCACCACGTTGTATGTTGACCTCAACAACAACGGCACTGCAGAAGCCAATGAACAAGTCCTGAATAACGACCTCAACAGTGTGTTGCCAGGTGGTTTGGCTCCAAATCAAACCGTCACTGTTTTGGTTAAAGTTCAATCGCCATCGGGTGCAACCAACGGTCAGCAAGACGCTGCCATCGTGACCATTACCCCAACAGGTACTGTGAACAGCGAAGCAGCACCTAGCGCAGTGACTGTCACCGATACCACCAACATCGTTTCGGGTGGTCCATTGGTTCGTCTGTACAAGTATCAAGCCATTGATGCGCTTTGTGATGGTATGGCTGATGGTGCTTACAGCATGAACACCTTGTCTGCCAAACCAGGTGAGTGTGTGGTGTACCGCATTGATGCAATCAACGAAGGTACTGCAAACGCAGCCGACTTGGTGATTGAAGACGCCATCCCTGCTTACACGACCCTCAATGGTACTGTAAACAATGCAGGCACTTCAGGTACCGTTGGCAACACTGCAACGACCGTCACCAACACTGTTGGTACCTTGGCTCCAGCAGCGACTGCAAGCTTGGGCTTTGGTGTACAAATCGACCAATAATCCACTGGATTAGTGCTGTCATCCGGAGATGCTTCGGCATCTCTTGGACGCCGGTACAATGTACCGGTGTCTACTCCTCCCAGAATTTGAACAAGAGCAGGTTAGCCCGTGTTGCAAACTTCACTCCCTAGCGTCCAGCCAAAAACAGCATTCTTGTTGAATGCACTGGCTGCATCTATGCTGCTCGTACAGCATGCGCATGCGGCTGCGCCCGCTGCTGGAGTGCAAATTACCAACATTGCATTTGCTAGTTATCTCGATTTAAACAATGACAACCAAACCGCACAATCAAACGAAGTGGCGGTTGACGTTGCTGTGCTTTATGCAGTCGATCTGACCGCAGCACCCCAACTAGTTATTGAACCCGGTGATCAGGTTCAGTGGCTCAATACCCTGACCAACTTGAGCAATGAAAAAGCCAATATTGATCTTAAGACGGCTTTTGATGCGACCTATCTGAGCAATATCAAACTGTATTGGGACACCGACCGCGATGGTGTACTCAGTGCAAAAGACCTCGAAATTACCAACTCGATTGCCTTGCAAGCGGGTGAGCAAATCCAACTGATTGTCCGTGCCGACAGTTCGGTTGCTCTGACCCACAATCAAGTGGTCGATGTCAACCTCAGTGCAACCGTCGTTGAAGATGCAGCGGCTCAGGATCAAGTTGTTGATAGCCTGATTGCGATTATTCCCGAATTGGTTGCGGTCAAAACGGTAGACAAAGCCAGTGTTGATCCTTCGGTCAGCAAAGATATCGAACTGAATTACCAGCTGCGGGTTGAAAATAGAAGCAAAAAAGCGGCGCGTTTGGTGGATGTCACCATCAACGGCACACCAACTCAAGCCTTGATTGTCAAGGATTCACTTCCCCCCAATACCACATACGTCAAAGCTGAAGCCCGCAATAAAAAAGCGGTCGTGGTGTTCCCCACGGGTGCAAGCTCCACCGAGTTTCGTACAGATGCACCAGCACCAGAACTGGTCAATGATGTGTATGTGGCGTATTTGGAAGACATTCCAGCCACCACCACTGAAATTGTCGATTTGACTGTCCGTGTGAACACCGGTGTTGCCCAAACCAATCTCAAAAACCGTTTTGAAGTGCGCTATTTGGCACCTACCGGTAAAATCACCACCAAATCTTCCGATGAAGTCAACACTGAAGTGTTGGGTAAGCAAGAAATCCAAATTAAAGACCCCAACTTCAACGACATTGCAGCAACCGGCAGTGCTGGCAAGCCGCTATATATCGAAGTCGACGCAGCCGCGTGTAACTACAGTCGTGTGGTTGCCAACAAAGTGTGGATTGAGATCAGCTCACCCACCACCAAAGATCTAGAGCGCATGCTTGCCGAAGAAACCGGTGCCAATACCGGTCGCTATCGTCTCACTTTGCCGACCCAAGCCACGCCTACGGCCATTTTGGGCGATTCAATTTTGCAGACCTTGGGTGGCGACAAAGTCGGAGTGGTGATCACCGACTGTGTGGAAACAGGTAGCCCCAACAATACGCCAGTCCCCATCCCGCCAAGCCAACAAGTCAATACCAGTGTCTTGATGGATCCTGTGGGGCTGTCACTCAATAAAATCGCAAGCGTCAACAACGCTGAAATTGGCGATTTTGTGGACTACACCATTGAGGTGAGCAACACCGGTACCAGCGTTGCGCCTGACGTCACCATGGACGACACCCTGCCACGCGGTTTTGTGTACGTTCAGGGCAGTATGCGCGTCGATGGTCAACCGTTTGTTGATCCACAAGGCAACAAAGGCCCTTATCTCAAATTGGGCTTGGGTTCTTTAGCGCCCACAGCCAAGAAAAAAGTCCAGTACCGTGTCTATATTGGGCCCAATGCACTCAATGGCGACGGGATCAACCGCGCAACCGCCGTCGATATTAGTGGTAAAAAATCCAACGAAGACACCGCCAAAGTCAAAGTCTCACCAGGCGTGTTGATGAGTGATGGCTTTGTGATTGGGAAGGTCTATACCGACTGCAATCGTAATGGTATGCAAGACACCGGTGAGCGTGGTGTACCGGGTATTCGTCTGTACATGGAAGATGGCAGTTTTGTCGTCACCGACAGCGAAGGCAAATATGATTTTTATGGGGTAAAACCACAAACCCACGTCCTCAAGCTTGACCGCAGCTCTTTGCCTTATGGTGCAGAACTAGTTGAGCAAGGTAACCGCAATGCCGGTGATGCCGGTAGCCGTTTTGTCGATGTCAAACGCGGCGAATTACATCGTGCCGATTTTGCAATGGTCGATAGCAGCAATGGCTGCACCACACAAATTGATGAACAAATCACGGAGCGTCGCAAGCTGATCGGTGATCAAAACGCAGATCTTGAGCGGGTGTTGCGTTCGGAGCTGGCGATTGAGCCAAACTATACCTTGGGTGAAGTACGCAGCTTGCCCGCATCAGGCTGTATCACCGCCAATGGCGCAAGTGCTGACTGTAATCTCAAAGTGCCGACCAATCAGCCCGCCAATGTCGGCGTGACACAAGTTAAACTCAATAAAGTGGTCGCCCCCAAACTGCTTGATCTTGAAGAAGAGATGAAGCGTAGCGACAACAACAAGCTGACGGTATTGAATCTGCAAGATGGTCAAATCTTGCCTTACCCGCAGACCAATCTGCAAATCAAAGCGGTTGCTGGCACGCGCATTGAAGTACTGGTCAACGGTGAAGATGTTGGCGAAAGCCGGATCGGTAAACGTGCGGTGTTGGCTGAGCGCCAAATCGCGGGTTTTGACTATATTGGTCTGAATCTCAAAGAAGGCAAAAACAGCATTGAGATTCGTCAATTTGACGGCATGGGCAACTTGCGTGACCAACGTACCCTTGAGGTGTTGGCACCAGGCAGCATGAATCGCCTGAGCCTCAAACTTGACCATACTGCGGTTGAAGCCAACGGACGCGACAGCATCAATGTGATTGTGCGTGTCGTAGATGCCAACGGTACGCTGGTGGCGAGCCGGACACCGGTCACCATTGATAGCACCATAGGGAAGATCCAGCTTGAAGATCTAGATCCCAACCAAGCGGGTGTCCAGCAGTTTGTGGAAGGCGGCGAGATGCATATCCCGCTGCTATCGCCCACCCAAGCCGGCGAAGGTCGCTTGTTGGTCAGTAGTGGCGTGTTCCAAACGCAGCAAGACATCCGCTTTGTGCCCGAGCTGCGCCCCATGATCGCTGCAGGTATTGTGGAAGGGGCCATTTCACTGACCGACTTTGACCCCAAAGCACTGAGTAAAGCCAGCAAAGATGACGGGTTTGAAGCTGAGCTCAATGAGCTTGCAACCGGTAAAGATGGTAAACTACAAACCACCGGCCGTAGTGCGTTCTTCCTAAAAGGCAAAGTCAAAGGTGAATACCTGCTGACCATGGCCTACGATTCCAACAAAGACAAAGATCAGCGTCTGTTCCGTGACATTCGCCCCGACGAATATTATCCAGTCTATGGCGATGCGGCAGCCAAAGGCTTTGATGCACAGTCCACCAGCAAACTGTATGTCCGACTCGACAAAGGCCGCTCGTATGCCTTGTACGGCGACTACACCACCCGTATCGATAATGATGAAGGGCTGTCGTTGGGGCAATACAACCGCTCCTTGACGGGGGTGCGCGCCCATCACGAAGATGCTAAGACCAATATCACCAGCTTTGCCGCACAAACCACCTCGCGTCAAATTGTCTCTGAGCAGCGTGGCTTGGGTATTTCAGGCCCCTATAGCTTGGGTGATGTAGTCTTTGATTCGATGATTGAAAACAGCGAAAAAGTCGAACTGTTGGTGCGTGATCGCAACAATCCTGGTTTGATTTTGCGCGACAAATCCCGCTCGTTGACCCGTTTTGTTGATTACGACGTCGATACCTTGAGCGGGGCGATTTACCTCAAACGCCCGATCAATAGCGAAGACGAAAACGGTAATGCTCAATCGTTGCGCATCACGGTCGAAAGCGAGCAAGGTGGCAAAAGCTATATCGTGGGCGGGGTTGCTGGCAAAACGGCAATCACCGACCGGATCAGTGTGGGCGGCTCTTTTGTCAAGAGCGATGATCCACTGACCCAAGAGCAACTAGCGAGTGTCAACACCGTCGCCAAACTATCGGATCGCACCAAGCTGATTGCTGAGATTGCGCGGAGTGAAAACACCGTTGATCCACTCAATCAACTCAATAGCCCCAACGCCAGCATTGATCCCACGGGTGAACAGTCGGGGATGGCGGGGCGTGTTGAGCTGAAATATGCAACCGCCAACAGCGAAGCACGTGTTTATCACAGCCAAGCGGATGAAGGTTTTTATAATGTTGCCTCGCCCATTTCGGCGGGTCGTAAAGAAAGCGGGATCCGCATTCAGGCACGTTTGCCCCAAGTCGGTTTGGCCAAAGTCGAAGCGATTCGCACCGAAGACAGTGCCAACGCCGGTATCCGTGATGGGGTAACCGCCAGTATTGAACGGGCGCTCAATCAGTATGTCAATTTGGAAGTGGGCGCACGGTTTTATGAAGAGACCTCGCAAGCTGCGTCCGCCACCTCCACATCAGCCAATACCCCATACAAAGGCACCACAGCGCGTGTCAAGCTCAATGCACAATTGCCGTGGATTGCAGGCGCCAGCACCTTTGCCGAATACGAGCAAGATATCGAAGAAGCCGACCGTAAAGTGTTTGCCCTCGGTGGTAGCTACCAACTTGGCAACAAAGGCCGTGTGTATGCACGACATGAGCTGATGTCGAGCATCAGCGGCACTTATGGCCTCAATGACGCCACTAAACGCAACTCCACCGTGGTGGGGATTGACGGTAATTATATGAAAGACGGTACCGTCTTTAGTGAATACCGGATGCGTGATGGCATCAGTGCACGCGAAGCAGAAGCGGCATTGGGTCTGCGCAATCAATGGCATGTCAGCGAAGGCATTCGCCTAAGCACCAGTTTTGAGAAAATCAAATCGCTCAAAGGTGCCAACGACAGCCAAGATGCAACCGCCGTGTCGGTTGGTGCGGAGTACCTGACCAATCCTCTGTGGAAAGCCGTCGGAAAAGTAGAAAAGCGTTGGGCAAAAACCACAGACACCTTCATCAACACCTTAGGTGGTGCCTACAAAGCTTCTGATGATGTAACGTTGCTGGTCAAAAACGTCTACAACCTGACCGACAACAAAACCACGGGTGATCGTACCGTTGATCGTTTCCAAGTCGGTGCTGCTTACCGTGATTTTGACAACACCACCTTTGATGGCTTGGCCAAACTTGAATATCGCCTAGACGACAATCAATCGTTGGCTGAACCAGTCAAACGCGAAGTGTATATTGCATCGACCCATGCCAACTATCATCCGGTTCGCCGTTTGACCTTGGCAAGTCAGTATGCCGTCAAATATGTGCGCCAAGATCAAAACAACTTGGCCAACAGTGGCGCAACGCAATTGGTGAGTGGTCGTGCGATTTATGACCTCAATGAACGTTGGGACGCCAGCCTGCAAACGGGATTGATGTGGAGCAATGTCAGCGACGGTCAACGCTATTTGGTCGGTGCTGAAATTGGTTATCTGCTGGCAGCCAATTTGTGGGTGTCGGGTGGTTATAACTTTATCGGCTATCGGGATGACGATCTGGTCGATAGCAACACCACCGCGAAGGGCGTGTATATGCGTCTGCGCTTCAAGTTTGACGAAGACCTCTTTAATATGGGCTCAGCTGCGGTCAACAAGTCGATGGAGCCTCAACCATGATCAAGCCTGCTCACAGGTCTTTTGCTGCATGGCGTGTGCTGGCGTTCGCGCTGGGTATGAGCGCGGCTCCCGTCAGCTTCGCCCTGACCTTGGGTGCGTCACAATCGGGGATCTTTGCGCCTTCGGCACAAACCAACGCTCAGTATGAACAGATGAGCAAACGACTTGCCCCGTTTCTCAGCAGTGCTGATGCCCTCGTGCGTTATCATGCAGCCAAAGCGCAAACGTGGATCAGTTATGCTGCTCACCAAACCTCTGAAGGTGGCTTAACGCCTGCACAGCAACAAGCCTGGGCAGAAGCCGAACGGCTCACCACAGCACTTGAACAAGGTCAATCGCTGTCACTCACCACAACCGTCCCTAGCACGTCGGGCGTGATGCGACGCGACTTGTGGGCAACTGCTGAAATTCTCAAGCAATATCCTGCCTTTCAATCTGACCTTGCCATGCAAGTGGCACAAGCCGAAGTCAAATTGGTGTGGGCAGCCGCCGAGCATTGCGAATTGGGCTGGCGTCACTCGCGTGAGCATTTTGCAGCCGCAGAACGTCTGCTCAATAGTGCACGCGCAAGCGCAGAACTCAGCCCGAATGCGCCTGCATGGCCGGAGCACATCACTTACCCAAGTTTGGTGGAACTCAACGGAGTGGCCGCAGGCTGTCATGGGGTATTAGGCCCTTGGCCGCTGATTTCGACCACAACATTCAAGCAGCCTGCCCAGCCGGTTGATCCGGTCGTACCGGTCACGCCAGAACCACCGGTGGTGTTACCACCCGAACTGCTTGAGCTGCCCAACAACGTCCATTTTGCTTTGGACAAATCGTTCTTGTCGGGTGAGTCCAAGCAAGTGCTTGATCGAATTGCAGCCGTCTTGAAGGCGCATCCTGAGATTACCGTAACGCTGTATGGCTATACCGATCCGCGTGCCAGCGATGCTTACAACCAAGCGTTGTCGGCGCGTCGTGCCAATTCGGTTGAAAAATATTTGGTCAGCCAAGGCATTGATCTGAAAAGAATTGCGCGTGTAGCCAAAGGTGAAAGCAATATACTCACCGATCAAAATGTGATCTTGGGTCATGCGATGAGCCGCCGCGTCGAGCTCGTATTTGCCAGCGATGCCAAAGAAATCAAAGCGATCCCACAAACTGCGGATTTGCAGCTTGAAAAAACCAAGCGCAAAAAACGCTAGTCGCCATCAAGCAAAAGCCACCTTCCGGTGGCTTTTTTCTGCAGGTGGTTATACCCCATCTGGCCGAGGCACATCCAAAGACTGACCAGTCACGCCATGACTATCCGCACCCATCAAATACAAATATGTGGGCATGATGTCTTCAGGGGTGGGCAGATTGAAGGGATTCTCACCCGGATAGGCATGCGCCCGCATATTGGTACGAGTCGGGCCGGGGTTGATACAGTTAAATCGAATGGCAGACACGTTGGCGAGCTCATCCGAAAACATTTTTGACAATCCTTCGACACCCATTTTGGAAATCGCATACGCCCCCCAAAATGCGCGTGGCGTGCGGCCAACACTGCTACTGGTAAACACCACCGACGCATCTTTGGACAAGCGCAGCAATGGCAACAAGGTTTGCGTCAGTTGAAACGGCGCACGCATGTTGACATTCATCACATCATCGAAGGTATCAGGATCGTACATTTGCAGTGGGGTGAGTGGCCCCAAGATGGCGGCGTTGTGCAAAATGCCATCGAGACCGCCTATCTCTTGCTCAATCATGTTGGCCAGCTGTTGATAGTCCACCATGGTCGCACTCGACAGATTGAGCGGCAGTAACGCAGGCTGTGCGCCACCGGCTTGCTCAATCTCGTCATATACCGCCTCAAGCTTGCTTAAGGTACGACCCAACAACAGCACCGTTGCACCATAGCGAGCAAAAGTGAGAGCAGCGGCACGGCCAATGCCATCACCAGCGCCCGTCACCAAAATATTGCGCCCCCGCAGCAGATCGGCTGCGGGTTGATATGTACGAGGGTCAAACATGATCCACCACCTGTAATTGAAAGTGAGAGGTCAGCAGCGCAGACAACTCCGCCACATCTGCCACCAGATGATCGGCTTGCCATGCTGCCAAATCATTGGCATGTTCGGGGGGCAAGTAGCCATAGGCCGCCAAAATGGTCGGCATGTTTGCCGCACGTCCTGCATCGATATCGCGAGGATGATCACCCACATATGCAATCAACTGTGGATCAATTCCCAGCTGTTGTGCCGCCAGATACATCGGCTCTGGATCGGGCTTGGTACGACGGACATCATCGGGGCACACCAAGACCGCACAGCGTTCGGTCAGGCCAAGGGCAGCCAGCAACGCGACACTCAAATGGCGCGGTTTATTGGTCACAATCCCCCACACAATGCCCTGCTGCTCTAGTGAGGTGAGGAGATCATCCATCCCCTCAAACAACTGCGTATCGACCGCAATTTGTGCAGCATAGTAAGCCAAAAAACGATCCCGATATTGCAGCAACTCAGGGCTATCCATGCTCATTTCAGGATGAATCAGACGCACCATCGCCCGCGCCCCTTCAGACACCTGTACACGGATTTGCTCCGGTGTGGGTGGTGGGACGCCGTCTTCTTGGCATAGCAGATGGATAATCCGAATAAAATCAGGGGCGGTATCAATCAGCGTACCATCGAGATCAAACAAGACCGCAGACAGGATCGGTAAACTCATGCTTGCTCCGGTTTGCGGGTGACCATCATATAGTTCACATCCACATTGGGTGCGAGCCAATAGCGTTGGGTCAAGGGGTTGAAGTGTAGCCCTGTCGCATCTTCTAAGATCAGACCGGCTTCACGGATGTCTTGAGCCAGCTCAGATGGACGGATAAATTTATTAAAATCATGTGTACCACGCGGCAACATGCGCAGCACATATTCCGCACCAATAATCGCAAACAAATACGATTTGGGATTGCGATTGATGGTGGAAAAAAACACATAGCCATTGGGTTTAACCAAGGTCATACAGGCTTTGACCACCGACGCTGGATCGGGCACATGCTCCAGCATTTCCATACAAGTGACCACATCAAAACGCGCAGGGTATTGCGCCGCCAGCTCCTCGACGGGAATTTGCTGATATTGAATATTGGTGACGCCTTCTTGCTCAGCATGCAAACGTCCCACCGCAAGCGGTGCTGCGCCCATGTCAATTCCGAGCACCTCTGCACCACGACGCGCCATCGACTCGGCCAAAATACCACCGCCACAGCCCACATCCAACACCTGTTTACCCGCAATCCCATTGGCTTTTTCGGTAATCCAATTCAAACGCAGCGGATTGATATCGTGCAACGGGCGAAACTCTGAGGTTTTATCCCACCATTTGGCAGCCAGCGCTTCAAACTTGGCAATTTCTTGAGCATCCACATTGCGTGGTGCGGTGGCCTCAGTATGGGCAGACATGTGCATCTCCTTATTCATTCGATCGGTGCAGTATGACTGAGAAATTGTGCCAGTCATTCGATGTAAAACAAAATGCACAGACGCTGACATTGCACGAAAAAACTTCACACAGCCTCCATGACTAGGCCGTCATTTTGGCTTATGCTCTGGTTCATCTGATTGATGAACATTAAGGATGAACCCAAGCATGAAACGTCTGGCAATGTCCGCGGCGCTATTGTCATTGAGCGCAGTGTCGAGCATCAGTATGGCTGCTGAACCGTTTATTGCAGGAAAAGATTATACGGTATTAAGCCCTGCGGGGACGGTCGAAAAAGCCGGCATGATCGAAGTACGTGAGTTTTTCTGGTATGGCTGTCCTCACTGCTACAAATTAGAGCCACACATCAACAACTGGCTCAAAACCAAACCTGCCAACGTCAACTTTGTGCGCACCCCTGCCGCCCTCAACCCTGTGTGGGAGCAAAACGCACGCGGCTACTATGCCGTCGAACTGATGGGCCTGACCGAAAAAGTACATGGCCCATTGTTTACCGCCATTCACACGCAAAACCAACGGATTTTTGACCAGACTGGTCTGGCAAGCTTCTACCAAAAGCTGGGGGTCGATGCCAACCGCTTCAACAGCTTGTTTAATTCGTTTGCGGTGACTGGCAAAGTCGCACAGTCCAAATCTTTGGCGATGAAATACAAGCTTGAAGGCGTGCCTGCGGTGGTGGTCAATGCCAAATATGTGGTCAAAGGCGAAGATGCCAAAGTGGTACAAGTGGTCAACTACTTGATCGCCAAAGAACGGGCAAGTGCACCAAAAGCCAAGTAAGCACATCTACTCAAAAAACCGCCCTTAAATTGGCGGTTTTTTGATTATGGATTCACCGTCTTGATTGGGCTTTGCCAATTGGAAATACCTTTAAATAACAACTGCGCCTGTCGGGTGGTTCGGCTAATCAACTGCTCTTGCTGAGTCTCACGCAAATTTTGTTCTTCCGGCAGGTTGAGCCACGTCATCGCCCACGAAAACGCCAAATTGATCAAAATCTCCGCCATGATGCGCAGATCTTCGTGATCTTTGACATGCTCAAAATCAGGCAGCTTGTGCATATCTTGCGACAGATCATCAATAAAAAAATGAATCTCGCGCTCAATGGCACTACGGACGGTGTTCGAGCCACCCCAACGCTCGCCAATCAAAAACTCCCAATGCAATGGGCTGTCGTTGACGGCACTAAAAAACCGCTCAATGCTCATCCGTGTCTTGGAGTGGGCGTTGAGGCCGTAGCCTTCACGCAGACTTTTGAGCAAATGATGTAAAGTCAGTGAGACTTGATCAACAAGATCAGCCCCCAACTCATCCATATCTTGAAAATGCCGATAAAACGCGGTGGGCACCAGACCAGCCTCCCGCGCCACCTCACGCAAACTAATCGTACTAAATGAGCGCCCAGACGTACTCAGCGTCAATGCGGCATCAAGCAATGCTTGTCTGCTTTGCTGCTTGCGTTCGTCGCGAAGGGACATAGGCTCAGACCAAAAAAAGTAACCATTGACGGACGTTGAGTTTAGCAAAGCTCAAGCATTGACAGGCAACAATCACGCTAAAAAAACGTGCACGCTATGGCTGATAAAAAATTCAGTGAACAAGTGTTGACTAAAATCAAAAACACGCTATATTAGTGTACATGTGTTCACAAACATAACGTCTGTTCACTGAACTGATCGAAGCCGACGTTAACGAATGCCCCCCTTGACGCTTGAGGCTACCGCCATGATTCAAACTAGCTACCGCCCCGAATGGATTAAAGAAGATTTTGTAGATTTTGTATTGGCTAAAGTCAATCCGCTGTGGACATGGAAACGAGTCATGGCTCGCATTGATGCGATTGAGCCGATTGCCGATGGCATGATCAAAGTCACCCTGAGCACCAACAACAAATTCATCGGTCATCGCGCAGGCCAATTCGTGATGGTCAGCGTGCGGATCGACGGTGTGATGCAACAACGTGCTTATAGCATCGTCAGCTCGCCTGACGAAGACAAGATTGTACTTGGCATCAAAAAACAAGGCCGCGTGTCCAACTACCTTGCGACTCAAGCACGCGTTGGCGACATCATCGATTTGACCCAAGCGGCGGGCGAGTTTGTATTGCCTCGCGAAACTGGCTCACTGTTGTTTGTATCCGCAGGCAGTGGCATCACCCCGATCATCCCGATGCTGCGTCAAGCCTTGGCTCAATCCACCGCACCGGTCAGCTTGATTTACTACTCACGCGATCCAGCATTTTTGGCAGAGCTGCAAGGTTTGGAGCAACGCTACAGCCACTTTAGCTTGCATGTGATTGTCGATAGCGCCGAAAAACCTGCGTTCTTTGATGAAGAAACCTTGGATCGTCTGTGCCCTGATGCCGCTGATCGTGACACCTATGTGTGCGCCGCACCCGGTTTGATGAAAGCAACTCGCAACATCTGGGCAGCGCGTGGCTGGTCAGATCGTTTGAAGCAAGAGAGCTTCTTGCCTGTCCAAGTGGATGAAAATGCCGCAGCTATACCAGTGGTGTTCCGTCGTAGCCAACGTGAATTTGAAGCCAAAGGCAACTTGCTCGCCAGCGCCGAAGCGATTGGGTTGAAACCCGCGCACGGCTGCCGCATGGGTGTGTGTAATACCTGCGTCTGTACCAAAGTATCGGGTGCGGTGCGCAACCAAGTGACCGGTGAGATCAATGATCAAACCAACGTCCAAATCAAATTGTGTGTGTCTGAAGCGATCAGTCCTGTCGAGATTGATCTGTAATCAACCCCACTGCAAACCGTATTGATTCATTTGAGGATATGACCATGAACTTGTATGTTGCCCCAGAACTGTTTAGCAAAAAAAGCCGTGTATTGAACGCCGAAGAAGTGGCAGAGTTTGGCCGTCGCGTGGATGCAATCCGCGCCGAAGTACACGCCAAACTCGGCAAAGAAGATTCCGACTACATCTACAAAGTACGGGATTTTGTACGCTATACCGAAATTGCGAGCCGCACCATGCTGATGTTTGGTGGCTGGATTCCCCCTGTATGGTTGCTGGCGAGTGTCATGCTGGGTGTTTCCAAAATCGTTGAGAACATGGAACTCGGTCACAACGTGATGCACGGTCAATATGACTGGCTAAACGATCCATCGCTCAATGGTGCAACCTACGACTGGGATACCGTGTGCGCAGGTGAAGACTGGAAATACACGCACAACTTTATGCACCACACCTACACTAACATTATTGGCAAAGACCGTGATATTGGTTACGGCTTGTTGCGCATGACCGAACAACAAGAATGGAAACCCACCAACCTGCTCAACATCCCCAAAACCGTGATGTTGGCACTAGGCTTTGAATGGTTTGTTGGTGTGCATGATTTGGCGATTGCTGACGCAGTCTACGCCGACAAGCCTTGGTCAGAAGTGCGCGAAAACGCTGGCCCATTTTTGCAAAAGGCCAAGCGCCAAGTGCTCAAAGACTATGTATTTTTCCCTGCCATTTCTGGCCCGATGTTCTTGCCAGTGGCTGCGGGTAACTTCACTGCCAACATCATCCGTAACGTCTGGGCATTTGCCATCATCTTCTGTGGTCACTTCACTGCAGACGCTGAAATGTTTGAAGACAACTTGGCCACCGAGACCAAAGCCGAGTGGTATTTGCGTCAATTGAAAGGTTCAAGCAACCTGACTGGCGGCAAGATTTTCCACTTCATGACCGGTAACCTGAGCCACCAAATCGAACACCACATGTTCCCAGATACCCCTGCCAATCGCTATGCAGAGATGGCACCCAAACTGCGCGCCTTGTGTGACGAATACGGCCAACACTACAACACGGGTTCGTTTAGCAAGCAATTTAGTGAAGTGATGCTTCGTATCGCGGTTCACTCACTGCCCAACTCGGTGATTGGTCGCGCTCGTGGTATCAAAGCCAAATTGCGCGCGCTGTGGGACAAATCTGGCGCTTAATTCATCGTTTTAGCCCTCGCCCTGTCGT